>Ga0153980_1000198_pt1 | contig 30481 bp, 36 predicted proteins | sample TSGA064MetaG_FD_104722 | JGI IMG/M metagenome (GOLD analysis project Ga0153980, IMG submission 104722) | Attine ant fungus gardens microbial communities from Georgia, USA - TSGA064 MetaG | ecosystem: Host-associated > Fungi > Mycelium > Unclassified | place: USA: Georgia, Magnolia Springs State... | reverse complement strand
GGAAAAATTGCTGGCGGATTCCATGGTGTAGTTCACCTGAAACTGTATACCTTCCTGCTCCAGCTGGGTTCGGTTGCCGCCCCAGTCGCCAAAGGCATACGGCGAGTCGATGCTCAGCGGCGTATAGTCCGCCAGCGCCTGGTGAGAAGCCAGCAGTAAGCCAAAACCACAGAACGCCACAGTTCTTTTTAGCGTGGTTGTCGGTAATTTGCTTTTCATAGTAGGAGACCTTGTTTTAGTGATAGCGCTGGCCCTGTGAAGACGGCCAGGTTACGGCCACCACGCTGCTGTCAGCATTATCTCCTGTGCGACTCTTGCAAAGCGGTCAGAAGCGCTGACTTAAAGCGGGAAGGACGCTTAGCCGGAATGAAACCACTAAACTGAAAGCATATTGTTATAAATAGTGCTGAATAAGTTTCAATTTTGCTAAAAAGTTCAATTTTTATAGCTGGATCACGGTTTAGAGAGGGGCTGAAAGGGGAAGAGCAAAGAAAATGAGCGTACAGCAGGCAAAAGAAAAGGGCCGGAAGACCGGCCCTCAGGCTACGAGATACTCGCAGCAGCGCGCGACAGGAAAAGCAGATCCTGTTGCAGAGCGTTTCTTAACGGCGACCACCGAAGATTTTCGCCGCCAGGAAGCCGATACCGGCAGCAATGGCCAGTGAAACGAACGGTGCGTCCTGGGTTTTGGTTTTTACGCAGTCAAGCGCGTCATCGACAGCATAAGAGGCTTTCGCGGCACCCTGGCGTACCTTGCCCTTGAACTCATGCTCCGGAGACTCAGCGGCTTTACCAAACTGCTCCTGGCCTTTGCCCAGCGCTTCTTCGGCTTTATCGTTGGCTTTATCTAACAGACTCATAGTGCCTCCTTCTTAGTGACATGATTTCCTCATGGATGAAGTAAAAGCATAGACCATCAAAAAGGCGTTGCCGCTGCGTTTATGTGTAAAATTATGAATGATGTAAAGAAAAGGGCCGACAATAGTCGACCCTTGTAAAGAAGCGCGCCCAAAAGAGAGGGCAAGGCTGGCTGGAGTATCAGTGTGACTTCATACCCGCAGCGGTCATCATAAAGCGGAACAGCGTTGCGACAACGCCCAGCGCCATGACGCTACCGGCATAGATGAGAACCATCCACAGGATGCGTTTCCACACCGGCAGTTTAAGTGTCTGTTGTGTTTCAACCATACTTTCCTCCAGCTAACTTTCTCTCCTGCCAGTGGGGCAGGAGAGAACCAGACAATGAATCAGTGATAGTGCTCGTTTGGATTGATTTTTCCGCGGAACACGTAGTAGCTCCAGAAGGTGTAAGCCAGGATCACCGGAATAATCAACAGTCCGCCAACCAGCATAAAGCCCTGGCTCTGCGGTGGTGAAGCCGCCATCCAGATAGTGATATGCGGTGGAATAATGTTCGGCCACACGCTGATGCCCAGACCGGTAAAGCCCAGGAAAACCAGCGCCAGCGTCAGCAGGAACGGTGAGTAGTGCGCATGACGCTTCAGCGCGCGCAGCAGCGCCATAGAAGCCAGCAACACCAGCACCGGCACCGGCAGGAACCAGAACAGGTTAGGCAGCGTAAACCAGCGATGCATGATGTCCGCGTGCTCCAGCGGCGTCCAGACGCTGACGATGGCGATAATAGCCAGCAGCACCAGCAGCAGTGGTTTAGTGATGGCCGTCATCTTGCGATGCAGCTCGTTCTCGGTTTTCATGATCAGCCAGGTGCTGCCCAGCAGCGCGTACGCCACAACCAGACCCAGACCACAGAACAGAGAGAACGGCGTCAGCCACAGCAGCTCAGGGCCGCTGTAGGCACGGTTCGTCACTTCAAAGCCGTTGATGAAGGTACCCAGCGCCACGCCCTGGCTGAACGTCGCCAGGAATGAACCAACGATAAAAGATTTATCCCAGAACGCACGGTGCTCTTCGGTCGCCTTGAAGCGGAACTCAAAGGCGACGCCACGGAAAATCAGGCCGATCAGCATCAGGGTCAGCGGAACGGACAGCGCGTCCAGAATCACCGCATAGGCCAGCGGGAAGGCGCCATACAGCGCCGCGCCGCCCAGCACCAGCCAGGTTTCGTTACCGTCCCAGACCGGCGCGACGGTGTTAACCATCAGATCGCGCTCACCGGCATCCTTGTTAAAAGGAAACAGAATGCCGATACCCAGGTCAAAACCATCCATCACAATGTACATCAGCGTCGAGAACACGATGATGGTGAACCAGATAATAGAAGTATCAATGCCCACGTTATTTATCCTCTTCCGCGCTTAACTTTTCTTTCACGGCAGACAGCGGACGCGCCTGGGTATGACGTGTGCCAGGGCCGCCTTCAGGCTCATGGTGATCGTCGCCTTCGCCCTGTTTTGGCCCTTTCTTAATCAGGTTAAACAGGTAGGTATAGCCCACGCCGAATACTGACGTATAGACCACGATAAAGGCGATCAGGCTGATGCTCATGTGCATGTCGCCATGCGCCGATACCGCATCCTTCGTGCGCAGCAGGCCATAAACCACCCACGGCTGACGGCCAATTTCGGTAGTGAACCAGCCGGCCAGCAGCGCGATCAGGCCAGACGGGCCCATCAGCAACGCAAACCACAGGAACGGACGAGAGGTGTACAGGCGGTTGCGATAACGCAGCCACAGGCTAACCACGCCCAGCAGGATCATCAGCATGCCCAGGCCCGCCATGACGCGGAACGACCAGAACACAATCAGCGAGTCAGGACGATCTTCTTTCGGGAAGGTCTTCAGCGCCGGAACCTGTTTATGCAGGCTGTGCGTCAGGATCAGGCTGCCCAGGTAAGGGATTTCCAGCGCGTATTTGGTTCTTTCCTGCTCCATATCCGGAATACCGAACAGGATCAGCGGCGTCGGTTCACCCGGTGGGTTTTCCCAGTGGCCTTCGATAGCCGCAATTTTCGCTGGCTGGTGCTCAAGCGTATTCAGACCGTGAGCATCGCCCAGTACCGCCTGGATTGGCGAAACGATCAGCGCCATCCACAGTGCCATTGAAAGCATTTTGCGGATTGCAGGCGTGTCGTTTTTGCGCAGCAGGTGCCATGCAGCAGACGAGCCAACAAAGAAGGCGCTCGCCAGGAAAGCCGCGGTAGACATGTGCAGCAATCGGAACGGGAACGAGGGGTTAAAGACAATCTTGAACCAGTCAACCGGAACCACCAGGCCATTCTGAATAGCGTAGCCCTGCGGCGTTTGCATCCAGCTGTTAGACGCGAGGATCCAGAACGTCGAGATGATGGTGCCCAGGGCAACCATACAGGTCGCAAAGAAGTGCAGGCCAGGTCCCACGCGGTTCCAGCCAAACAGCATCACGCCCAGGAAGCCAGCTTCGAGGAAGAATGCGGTAAGCACTTCATAGGTCAGCAGCGGACCGGTGATGCTGCCCGCAAACTGCGAGAAGCCGCTCCAGTTGGTGCCGAACTGGTATGCCATCACCAGGCCGGACACGACGCCCATACCAAAGTTAACGGCGAAGATTTTCGACCAGAAATGGTAGAGGTCGCGATAGTCCTCGTTTTTGGTTTTCAGCCATAAACCTTCCAGCACTGCCAGAAAACTGGCAAGCCCGATGGTAATAGCCGGGAAGATAATATGGAAGGAGACGGTAAACGCGAACTGTATCCTCGCCAGGTGGAACGCATCTAATCCAAACATTGCTTACCTCGATCTAACATAAACTGCCTTTTCTTTTTTATTTACCGCACGTTAACAACGGCTCTACATACATTTTGCAATGCAGCCCTTGTGATGCGGGTATTTCAACGAAGTTTGATCCTGAGACCAAATCGGGAGAAGGAGTAGCAACAGTAATCGGGATCTCAGAGATAACAGCATAGATCTTTGCGATGAATTGTTTCACCGTTGCGTTAAATTAATTGTGATTACTGTTAAATGATAATTACCTCTTGCTGCATTTATGTAAAATTAATGTGCTTTTCAACCGGTGGAAGCGTTTTCATTACTTTTGTGCGGCCGTAGGGCAACGGATAAATAAAAAAGTTAACTAATCTTTTTATTTATAATAGCGCCCTGGCCTGTAACTTAACAGAATATCAATCGTGCGAATAAGCGCACAAATTGGAAATTAAAAGGCGGATTAACGTCCCTTCTGCCAGTAATGTTATTGTAATGTTGCCATTTGGATATTGTGGGATTAAAGATTGCATTAGTGGTTGTTATCAACGCGATGTAGTCACGGTTAGCAACCTTTTCCTGTGTCAGACATTGTAAATGTTAAACCATAAAAACGTATCCTGATGCATACAGAATCATTTTGTTACATTTGCGTTTTACTTAAGCTAAATTTTTTGTCCCATATCAATATCGACCGGGTTACTTTGTGAGTGACCGTTGACCACAATAAGGGTGCACCATGTCGCTGCTGTTAACATTACTGCCTGTGTATCTGGCTTATCTGCTGGGAACAGCCAGCCCGGGGCCGAGCAACATGGCTATCATGGGCGTGGCTATGCGGCAAGGTCGACTGCCCGCGCTGGCGCTGGCCGCAGGCGTGATAACGGGGTCAGTGTTCTGGGCCATTCTGGTGGCGTGCGGGCTTTCAACGCTGTTGCTGGCCTGGGCGCAGGCGCTGGTGGCGATCAAGATTGTTGGCGGCTGTTATCTGTTGTGGATGGCCTACAAGGCAGCCCGCAGCGCCGGGAAAAAAGGCGAAAATAAAATAGCCAGTAGCGGCACAACAACGTCGCTTGCTTTGCTGTATCGCCGGGGTCTGTTACTGCACCTGGCTAACCCAAAAGCGATTCTGGTCTGGCTGGCGATTATCTCTTTAGGTATGCACCTTGGCGCGAGCGCGATAGTGCTGCCGCTCATTGTTGGCGGCTGTGCTTTATTGGGCATGCTGGTATTTGGCAGCTATGCACTGCTGTTTTCAACGGCTGCTGCCGGAAGGGTATATCTCCGACTCCGTCGTCTTATTGAGGGCATCTTTGCGCTGTTCTTTGGTGCGGCAGGCATTAGATTGTTGCTGTGGAAATAAAGCGTGCTCTTTATCGTTACTGCTTTAAGCCGTAACAAAAGTTTGACCTTCATCTCAAAATGTAAATTCCCCTCTCCTGGCCTGTTTTAGTTGCGGGATGTTACCGTTAACATCCCGACAGCAAATGCCGTATTTGCGCCTCTGCATCCGCCTTGACCGTTTGGGCGGCATTATAACAAGGGCCGCCAACAGGCAGCCGGAGAGAAAATCATGCCTATCCTGTTTGTCGTTATCGGCGTAGCGCTACTGTTGCTACTCATGATCCGTTTTAAGCTAAATGGTTTTATCGCTCTTATTCTGGTCGCGCTGGCGGTAGGGGTGATGCAGGGTATGCCGGTGAACAAGGTTATCACGTCGATTAAAGCGGGGGTTGGCGGCACGCTGGGTAGCCTGGCGCTGATCATGGGCTTTGGCGCGATGCTGGGTAAGCTGCTGGCCGACTGCGGCGGGGCGCAGCGCATTGCGACCACGCTGATTGAGAAATTTGGCAAGGAGCGCATTCAGTGGGCGGTGGTGCTGACGGGGTTTACCGTAGGCTTTGCGCTGTTTTACGAGGTAGGATTTGTATTGATGCTGCCGCTGGTGCTATCAATTGCAGCGGCGGCGCGCGTGCCGCTGCTGTTTGTCGGCGTGCCGATGGCGGCTTCGCTTTCCGTGACGCACGGTTTTTTGCCACCGCATCCGGGGCCGACGGCTATCGCAACGTTGTTTCATGCGGATATGGGCAAAACGCTGCTGTTTGGTACGCTGTTAGGGATCCCGACGGTGATTCTGGCCGGGCCGGTTCTGGCTCGTTTTCTGAAGAGCATCGATAAGCCTGTCCCGCAAGGTTTGTACAATCCTAAAACCTTTACCGAAGCGGAGATGCCGACGTTTGCGGTCAGCGTCTGGACATCGCTGGTGCCGGTAGTGCTGATGGCAGTGCGCGCGGTGGCGGAGATGGCATTGCCGAAAGGCCACGCGTTACTGTCCTATGCGGAATTTTTCGGCGATCCGATTATGGCGACCCTGATTGCGGTGCTGATTGCCATTTTTACTTTTGGTCTGAATCGTGGCCGGACGATGGAGCAGGTGACGGCCACGCTGGGCGACGCGATTAAAATTATTGCCATGATGCTGTTAATTATTGGCGGCGGCGGCGCTTTCAAGCAGGTGCTGGTAGACAGCGGCGTGGATAAATATATCGCCAGCCTGATGGAAGGCAGTGCGGTCTCGCCTATTTTTATGGCCTGGTCGATCGCGGCCGCGCTGCGTCTGGCGCTGGGTTCGGCGACCGTAGCGGCTATTACCGCTGGCGGCATCGTGGCCCCGATTATTGCGACCACCGGCGTTAGTCCTGAGCTAATGGTGATTGCGGTTGGCTCAGGAAGCGTAATCTTTTCGCACGTTAACGATCCGGGGTTCTGGCTGTTTAAGGAGTATTTTAATCTGACTATTGGCGAGACGTTGCGTTCCTGGTCAGTGCTGGAAACGATTATTGCGTTGTGTGGCCTGGCGGGATGCCTGCTGTTGCAGATGGTGATTTGAGGCGGAGTTGAGTTGCAAGCGTAGCTTTGCTGCGAGACCGGTGTGAGGCAGCAAAGGTTGAGCGGTTGAGTCGCTGTAAGGGTTGCTGTGGGAGTGGTGTAAGGCAGCAAGGGTCGAGCGAAACACGGACATGCAGTGAATACGTCCCTGTAAGCTTGTTTCGCGCGTCCATGCGCGAAAACGGTCCGCTTATCCGCTCAGCCCTTGCTGCTGGCCGGGCGGTTGAGTCGCTGTAAGGGTTGCTGTGGGAGTGGTGTAAGGCAGCCTGGGTCAATCAGCTAAGTCATTTCAAAAAGCCGATAATTGCGGCGGAGTTTTAACTCTCTCTTTGGCACGGTAAGGTCTGTAAAAAAGGTCTTTTCTTTTACGGAAATTTCACTTAACAGAAAATATTATTCTGTATTTTTGTTTTTATTTTTCTGCCCACTTTTTTGCGTTGCACTCGTCTACGCTTACCTTTTCTTTTTAAAGCGTATTTTCAGAATGAATAACCATTTATAAAAACTGCCGCCTGGTGGCTCGAAACGAGCTATTACAGTGGTTGCCAGCTAAAACGATTTCTACGTATAATGCCTTGAATTAACTGATTTTTTAAACTTAAGCCAAATTTCAGGCGCGTCGGCCTTGTCCGGCGTAAGCCGCTATCTGTTATTTTCAGCCTTGCTACGGTTTTCTATTTTATTTAACGGGAGCGTGGGCATTCGCCTTTGGGGATTATTGCAGTATGGAAGAACAAACAGAAACAACTATTGCGGTACCCGAGCTGCCGCTGGCGGATATTCCGTCGACTATTCTCCGGCTGGGCAAACGGCTGGCGGATACCAAATATCAAATAGATCTGCTGGGCAAAAACGGCTGGGCCGAGCTGACTAATAATCTGCACGGAATGGATACGGGCGGCGAATGGGATGGCCCGGACGACGCGCTGACCTTTTTTAGCAAAGTTTTTCCCTTTGCCATGTTGCCCACTGAAACAGAACCGATGGGAATCTTCCGCGTTCCTACCGAGCGGGTAATTAGCCGTAGCTGGAGCTGGTGGCCGGAACATCTGCACGGCAGCAGCGAGGCGAAATTTCTTGAGCACCTGAACGGCCCGACCGCCGCAGAGGGGACTTCCTGGTATTTTCTGCCTGCGCTGGGCGTGCTGCTGGCTGCACAAGGGCAGGGGAGAGTGAACTACTGCCGCTATCATCATATCCCTACGATGCTGGCGCGCGTCAGCCATCTGCACTATCCGCCAGCGGATCGCTTTCGTCTTTATCACGTGATGCGTGGGCAAACGCGTCAGAGCTGGGTGGTGTATAACAATCGATATTTGCAGCCTGTGCAGCTGCCGCGTATTACGCTGCCTGCGTTAAGTACCTACGGCGTTCACAGCGGAAGCTGGCCGCTTACGTTTCCACCAATTGCACGCGTATTTGACGAACTGCACCATCCGCAGCAGTTGGGGGATTTCATCGCGCCGGGTCTGGACCTGGAAGCGGTAAAAGAGCGTATGCGGGCAGAAAAAGAGGCGGAGAAACGCGCGGTGAAGCCGGTGAAAATGGCGCTCAGCGATATGGATATCACCAATATCTGGCCGGTCAGCCTGACGCTGTCGTTCTTCTTTATTCTTTCGCTGGTGATAGCAGGCTTAACCTCCGGCGCGGGCTGGCCCGGCGGCATCAGTTTGCTGGTGTGTGGTATGGCGGGTAGCCTGTTGCTGTTTATCGCCACGCCGATATTTTTAGTCAGCAAGCGCCACCATCGCGCCTGGCAGCCGGAAGAACCGGTAAAAGTTGATGAGGCGCCGCCGGCAACAGCAGCGCCCGAAGCGACTACTGTACCAGGCGGTGGCTGATCGCATACCTGACGATATCGGCATTGCTGCCAAACTGCATTTTTTCCATCATGCGCGACTTGTAAGTGCTGACGGTCTTATTACTGATCGCCAGCGCGCCAGCAATGGCATTGATGGTTTCGCCATGCGCCAGCATCAGCAGGATCTGGCGCTCGCGCGTGGTCAGGGTCTCATGCAGCGCGCGGTCGCCATTCTGGTATTCGGCAAACACAATCTCCTGTGCTAAATCATGATCGATATAGCGTGAGCCGCGCGCCACGCTGCGGATCGCCGTGAGCAGCGCGTCCGGATTTTTATCTTTGGTGATATAGCCCAGCGCGCCGCAGTTGAGCACGCGTCGGGCAATCTGCGGTTCGTTAAACATGCTCAGCACCAGAATCGGCAGGCTTTCATACTGGGAATGGATACGGTTAATCAGATCTTCACCGCTGATGCCGGGCATGGAGATATCCAGCAGAAGCAGATCGAGACCGCCCAGGCGCAGCCGCTCCAGCACCTGGCTGCCGTCGCCCGCTTCGCCCACCACGGCAATGCCGTCATCCAGCGCAAAAATCTGTTTTAGTCCTTCGCGCATTAGCGCGTGGTCGTCAGCGATCACTAGCCTTATTACTTCGTTCATCCTGTTTTCCCGGCTGCTGTAGGTAAAATGCTTACTGTTTTACAGCAAGAGGAATAGTCAGCTCCAGCTGCGTCCCTTCACCGGGACGGCTGGTAATGGTCACCTGGCCGCGCAGCATATCCACCCGTTCTTTGATCCCCAGCAGCCCAAAAGCGTCGTGACGCACGTTGTGCATCTGGAAACCCCGGCCGTTATCGCGCACCTGAATCACCAGCGCATCGCGATTGGACTGAACGATAATGGAGACTTTACTGGCGTGCGCATGGCGAGAGATATTGGTCAGCGACTCCTGCACCACGCGGAAAACGGCGGTAACGACCTGGTCGCACAAGGCAATCGGCTTGCCTTCCGGCACGATCAGCATACAGCTACAGCCGCCGTTTTTCACAAACTCGTCGCGCAGCCATTCCAGCGCGGGAACCAGCCCCATATTTAACATATTTGGCCGCAGCCGCGTGGAGACATCGCGGACCACCTGAATAGTGCTGTCGATCAGCGTCATCAGATAGTCAACCTGGCTGGTGACCCGTTCCGGCACCTCTGCCTGCATGCCGATGACGGAAAGCCCGGCTCGTAAACTGGTCAGGTGCTGGCCCAGTTCATCATGGATTTCACGCGCGATATGCTTACGCTCCTGCTCGGTACGTTCCTGCTGGTTGCTGGCCAGCAGGCGCAGCTGATGATGCGCGGCACGAACTTCGTTTTCGACTTCCCGCAGGCGACTAATATCACGTCCTACCGCCAGGATGGTGACCACTTCCCCTTGCAGATTAAATTCCGGCACGCAGCGAACGTGCAGCACCATAGAGCGCTCACCATAGTGGGCCTCAAGTTCGGATTCACTTTTCTCACCGCTCGCCAGCGTGTTGGAAACCAGCCGAAACAGGCGCATGCCCACTTCATCAAAAGGAATCGTATCGGTCAGCCGCCAGCCGCGCGCCTGGTCTTCGCTACAGCCAATCAGTTCCAGCACCAGCGGATTGGCGTAAAGGCAGCGCAGATGGATATCGAAGCGGGCGATCAGATCCGGCGAATTTTCTACCAGCGAACGGAACTGCTGCTCCTGCTGTAAATAGCGCTCCGTACGCTGTTTCAGCTCGCGCACGTCACGAACCACGCAGAGAACCAGCATTTCGCCTTCATGCTCCCAGGCGCTGGAGTTAACCTCAACCGGAATGATCTCGCCGCTGCGCATGCGGTGTTGCGAGGTAAAACGAATACCCTCCGGGCGCAGGCTCAGTTTCCACCAGAGCGCCGCCACGTCCGGATCCTGGAGTTCGCCTTCAATATCGGAATAGCTTAATCGGATTAGCGCCTGATATTTATAATCGAGCATTTCACAGGCTTTATTATTGATATAAGCCAGCTGCGCATTCTGACGCACCAAATAAATCGCGTCGTTCACTCGGTCAAGCGCAAAGTCCGGCAAAATAGCGCGACCATTCCAGGGTTCTTTACTGACATTTAAGCTAAATATTTCAGATGAAAGCATCTCTCTCTCTGATTAGTGAAAAAATAAAGAATAAGATAAAATTATTACATCCTGTCGAACAGTCTATGAACTTTACTCGTTACGTGACAAGTACAGCAAATATTTCGTCAGATGGCCTTAAGGCTGCTCTGAAAATGAGCGATTTGAAAAATAAAGCCGAGACTGAATAGCGAAAAAAAGAGGTTTTCATTAGCTTATTGTACTTTTTAGCGTTTCGCGCACGCGGGAAAGCCGTGATTTTACCGTTCCTAACGGAATATTGAGCGAGGTAGCCACATCCTGATAGCTGCCGTTACGCTCCACCAGAATGGTCAGCATACGGCGCGTCTCTTCCGGTAGCCGATCGATTGAGGCGGCCATCACGCCAAGCAGCTGATCGTTCGCGATAATATCGCTCGGATCGCACTCCTGAACCAGCTCCAGCACGTTCTCTTCGTTAATGCTGTCAAATAGAAAACGGTTCTGATGCGTCTTGTAGTAGTTACGGATCAGGTTAGCAGCAATGCCAAACAGCCAGGTCTCAGGACGAGACGCGCCTAAAAATTTATGGCTGTTGCGCAGGACTTCCACGCAGGTCATCTGGGCAATATCTTCTACGTCTTCACGGTTAGAAACGCGTTTGCGAATAAAGTTGTGCAATTTACGGTTTTGCTGGCAAAGAATTTCCTGCCATAAAACGGCGACCGGGGCGGGTGCAGATAAAGAAATTTCGGCAGAGGAAGAAGTTAACATTTTAATGCTCCTGAATTGTCTGGATACAGGGCATATAGCAATGGTTGTGCCAGGTAAGAAAAAGACTGTAAAACCGGGCAATCTGGCGCTTTTTTATTTCAGCTCAGAATTATCTGAGACAAATTTATGCGTCGAATTAAAAAAGCATGTGCAAGTTTTGACACTAGTCACGCAGGTTTAAAGTTTCAGGTGGACAGCACGGTTATTTTCTTTTCTTTCATCTTTTTTACCGGGAACTTATTCCATTTTGCCGCCACGTAACGATATCGCGAAATCAACCTCTGAGGCCGGGATGATTAAAATCCAGTCTTCTCTTCAGTACCAGCAGGCGCTGACTAAAACCCTGTTAAAACAGGATGGCCCGGGCACGGCAGGTGCGGATGTGCGGGCAAAACCGGTGAATACCCAGTCGGCGGCCGAGTCGTTGAGCGACTCGCTGGAAGAAATCGGCATGATGTTCGGCGAAAAGATGGAGAAAAAAAGCAAAGGGCTTAACCGACGGCAAATCAATACCCAGCATCTGCGCAGCAACCGTAGCGCGGTAGAGAGAATTGAACGCCTGGGCGAACTTTACCAGCTGCTTGATGGCCAGCAGCAGGAGAAGCTGGAAGCCAGGCTAAGCGCATTAAAAGGCATTCTCAGTCAGCATAGCGGCGCAGAAGCAGACCAGCTGGTGGAAGCGGCGGATAACGATCCGGCACGTTGCGATCTGCTGTTGCGCATGACGCTGCGCGAGGCCGACCGCACGGGCGATCTCGACACCGCTACGGCCGCCAGCGACGCGCTGAGCAAGCTGGACGAACGCTTTGGCGATAAGGTGCGTGCAGGGCTGAACACGGCAGCGGCGATTGCCAGCTTTACCACCGATCCGGCAGAAAAGCAGTCGATGCGCCATCTCTATTATCACGGCATTGTCCAGCACCAGTCGGCGGCGGTAATCCTCGACAGCCTGCTGGAACGCTTTGGCCGCGAGCAGTTTTTACCGGGGTTGCGCACCCTGCAGCGCGCGCTGGCGGAAGATATCGCCTCGTTAACGCCTTCGCTCTCTTCCCGCTCGCTGCACAAAATTCATCTTGGTCTGAGCGAGGCGGGACAGCTGACGCAGCTGATTGCCCATAGCGACAAGCTGTTAAACCGCCTGCGCAGCGGCGAAAAGATACCGCTTTCTTCCCTTAGCGGTCTGGATATGGCGCGTCGCCTGCTGCACGTCGCGGAAACGGGCCTGCAACCGCATGACATCGGGGAGATTGGTAAAGAGTTCGCGGGCGATCGGCCACAGGCGCAGATGCGTTTTCTGAACGGCCTGCTGCCGCTGGTTAACGAAATGCCGCTGATGCTGTGGCGTGAAAAGAAAAATCGGGCGGAAGCGGCGACGCTGCTGCGCGGCGCCATTACCCGGCTGATTAATAACGAAGGCCGGCTGGCGCGAAGCTAGCGGGGGAAGGTATGAACAACCTGTTTCTGATACTGAACCGCATAGCGCTGGCGGCGATGCAGCGCTCGGAAATCATTGGCGCAATGTTTGCGCTGGCGATTGTCTTTATGCTGATTATCCCGCTGCCGCTGGGGCTAATCGATGCGCTGATTGCGGTTAATATCTGCCTTTCTTCTCTGCTGGTGGTGCTGGCGATGTATCTGCCCAAACCGCTGGCCTTTTCCAGCTTTCCGGCGGTCTTGCTGCTGACCACCATGTTTCGGCTGGCGCTCTCAATCTCTACCACGCGCCAGATCCTGGTACAGCAGGATGCGGGTCATATCGTTGCTGCTTTTGGTACATTCGTGGTGGGCGGCAACCTGGCCGTCGGGATGGTGATGTTTTTGATCCTGACGGTGGTTAACTTTCTGGTCATCACCAAAGGGTCGGAAAGGGTGGCGGAGGTGGCCGCGCGCTTTACGCTGGACGCGATGCCGGGCAAACAGATGTCCATCGACAGCGATCTGCGCGCTGGCATGATTGATGTTAACACCGCCAAACGTCGACGTGTCGATCTGGCGAAAGAGAGCCAGCTGTTCGGCGCAATGGACGGCGCCATGAAGTTTGTAAAAGGCGACGCCATCGCCGGGCTGGTTATCCTGTTTATCAACCTGATTGGCGGCTTCAGCATCGGCGTGATGCAGCTGGGCATGCCGGCAGGCGATGCGATGCATACCTATTCCGTTCTGACTATTGGTGACGGCCTGATCGCCCAGATCCCGGCTCTGCTGATCTCCCTGACCGCCGGCATGATCATTACCCGCGTTTCTTCCGACGGCGACAGCATGGATAACAATATTGGCCGCGAGATAGCCGAACAGCTTACCAGCCAGCCTAAAGCCTGGGTTTTCTCCTCGCTGGGCATGTTCGGTTTTGCGCTACTGCCGGGGATGCCGACCGGCGTTTTTATCGTGCTGGCCTTGTTGACGCTGGCTTCGGGAAGCTTTCAGGTCTGGCGCGCGCGCCGCGAGCTGGTCGCCAGCCAGCCGCAGATGGAAAACGAAGTGATTCCGCCAGAGCTGAACGGGACGGAAGATTTACGTCAGTTCAATCCCACGCGCCCTTATCTGTTGCAGTTTCCGGCTGGCGCTCGCGGCACGGCGGAGACGCTGGAACTGGTGCAGGCCATCCGCCGGTTGCGCAACAGTATTGTCTATAACTACGGCTTTACGCTGCCCGCTTTTGATATCGAATTTCAGGAGCAGCTTCCCGCCGACGAGTTTCGCTATTCGGTATATGAGATCCCTCGCGTTATCGGCACCTTTGGCGTGACCACGCTGGCCGTCAGCCGCTATGGCCAGGAAGCGCTGGCGGAGCAGGAAGGCGTACAGGCGGGAAGCGACGCCAGAAGAGAAGGGGATTTACTCTGGTTGCCCGCCGATCATCCGCGCCTGCAGGATGAAACGCTGCCGCGCTGGAATTTTCACGACCTGCTGATGAAGCGGATGGAAAACGCCATCCACGCCAGCGCGCCTAATTTTATTGGCCTGCAGGAGACGCGCGCGCTGATGGGCTGGCTGGAGAGCGAGCAGCCCGAACTGGCGCAGGAGCTACAGCGGGTCATGCCGATTGCACGCTTCTCTAACGTTTTGCAAAACCTGGTGGCAGAGCGTATTCCGCTGCGCTCGGTGCGGGCGATTGCCGAAGCGCTGATTGAACACGGCCAGCACGAGCGCGATATCAGCCTGCTGACCGACCTGGTTCGTATCTCGCTGAAAGAACACATTTGTTATCAGTACACGCGGGATGATGGGCTGCACGTCTGGCTATTGACGCCAGAAATGGAAGAGCAGCTACGTGACGCGCTGCGCCAGACGCAAAACGAAGTGTTTTTCGCACTGACGCAGGAGCAGACCATGGCCATCCTTGCGCAGCTGCGTAACGCTTTTGCGCCGGATAAGCCAGCATTCGCGGTGCTTTTGGTGGCGCAGGACTTACGCAGTCCGCTGCGAGGTCTGGTACAGGATGAGTTCCACCAGGTGCCGGTGCTGTCGTTTGCTGAACTGCAAACCAACCTGGCCATTAACGTGGTGGGTCGCCTCGAACTGGATGAGAACATTGACTCTTTCGATGCCTGAGGAGCGGATTATGTTTGAGCTACGCGTACTTACGGGCCGCCATCAGGGAGCGGCGCTGCCGGTTAACGGCGGTCGCTGGACGCTGGGGCTGCATGATGACGTCGATTTACAGCTGACCGACAGCGGCGTGGCATCCCATCATGCCACGCTCTGCTTTGTTGATGAGCGCTGGCAGCTACAGGCGATGGAAGGCCGCATTCGCCTGGCGGAAGGCGAGCCGCTGGAGCAGATCGATCCGCTATTACCGGATGTTCCCTTTGCGCTGGGCGACGTCTGGCTATCGCTGGCGCAGGCGGAACAGCCGTGGGAAGAGATGCAAACCGCGCCGCAACCCGTGTCTGTTACCGTCGCGCCCGCGGTACCAGCTCCGGCACCCGCCGCACCTTCGCGTTTTTTCTCTCGCGGCGTTCAGGTGTTATCAATAAGCCTGATGTTGTTGCTTAGCTTCACCATTATCAGCTGGATATTACAGCCCACGGTGGCGCAAACCTCTACCACGCCTTCCAGCCGCAAAATACTGGAAACCTTACAGGAGGTGCGGCCACCGCTGCTGGCGATGCTGCGCGATCGCGGCCTGACGCCGGGGGTAAAAATCGATATGGATAAAGGCCAGCTGATCCTTAACGGCGAGCTGAGCAAGGAGCGGTTGCAGATCCTTGAGCGTATGCTGGTGCGTTTTCAGGCGCAGTACAACGTGTTGCCGCAGCTGGTAAACCATACGCATGAACGCCGCGCAAAACTGCCGTTTCGTATCGTCCAGATTACTACCGGTAAACGGGCCAACGTGGTGACCGACGGCGGCGAGCGCCTGTTTATTGGCGATCAGGTTGGCGATCTGCGGCTGGTGGCTATCACCTCGACGGAAATCGAGTTTGCCGGACGTGAACATATCAAGGTGAACTGGTGAAGCCTGAACAGCAGCTCGACGCCTGGTTTACGCAGCATCAACAGCGGCTGGCGCGCTTTGCGCCCGTTAAGATCTATGGCCGCATCACCGGTATCAGCGGCATTCTGCTGGAGAGCAGCCTGCCGGACGCGCGCATTGGCGATCTCTGCCAGATTGAAGGCAAAAACAACACGCTGGTGCTGGCGGAAGTCGTGGGATTCAATCCGCAGCATACGCTGTTGTCGGCGCTGGGCCAGCTCGACGGCATCGCCCAGGGCGCACGCGTAACGCCGCTTTTTCTGCCGCACAGCATTCGCGTTTGCGACCAGCTGTTGGGCAGCGTACTGGACGGCTTCGGCCGGCTGATAGAGGGCAGCGTTGGCGCTTTTGCTTTGCCGGGCGAAACGGAAAACGTCAAGCCGGTGCTGGGCGATGCGCCGCCGCCAACGGCCCGGCCACGAATCGATACGCCTTTACCAACCGGCATGCGCGCGATTGACGGCCTGCTGACGCTCGGCGTCGGACAGCGCGTCGGGATTTTCGCTGGCGCAGGCTGCGGTAAAACCACGCTGCTTGCCGAGCTGGCGCGCAATACACCTTGCGATGTTATTGTGTTTGGGTTGATTGGCGAACGCGGCCGCGAGTTGCGGGAATTTCTCGATCACGAGCTGGATAGCGAGCTGCGTAGCCGGACCGTATTGCTTTGTGCGACCTCGGACCGCAGCAGCATGGAGCGCGCCCGCGCGGCTTTTACCGCTACCGCCATTGCTGAGGCTTTCCGCGATCGGGGCAAAAGCGTGCTGCTGATCCTGGATTCCCTGACCCGTTTTGCTCGTGCGCAGCGCGAAATCGGCCTTGCGCTCGGCGAACCGCCGGGACGCGGTGGCTTGCCGCCTTCCGTTTATACCTTGCTGCCGACGCTGCTGGAACGAGCCGGACAAACCACTACCGGCGCTATCACCGCACTTTATTCGGTCCTGATTGAGCAAGATTCGATGAACGATCCGGTGGCCGACGAAGTGCGTTCACTGATTGACGGACATATTGTGTTAACTCGCAAGCTGGCGGAGCGCGGCCACTATCCGGCCATCGATATCCTTGCCAGCCTTAGCCGTACCATGAGCAACGTGGTGGCACGCCAGCAGATTAGCGAAGCCACGGCCGTGCGCCAGCTGATGGCCGCCTGGCAGCAGGTAGAGATGCTGATCCGGCTGGGGGAATATCAGCCGGGCAACGATAGCCTGACGGATGCAGCCGTAGAGGCACAGGATGCCATTAACGGTTATTTGCAGCAGTCGATGCGCGCGCCATCTCTTTTTGAGCAAACCTGTTTTCAGCTGTCCGAGGTAAGCCGCTATGCGCCGTCACGCTAATCCCGAACCCGAACCTGCGGCCGACCCCGCGTCACAAGAACTGAAGCGTACTTTAAATCTGCTTTTACCCATTCGCCGCCAGCGCCTTAACCGTAGCGAACGCCAGCAGCGCGAGCAGGAGCAGGCGCTGCGCCAGCTTGAACAGCAAACGGATGAAGGTCTTGTGCAACTCTCTGCGCAGCAGCAGGGCTATCAACAACTCAAAACGGCTTTTGCCCGGGACAATTGCGGCGTGCGCCAGGCCAGCTATCGGCTGGAAAGAGCGGTGCAAAAAGAGCAGCAGGCGCTGAAGGATGTGCAGCAGCAGCAGCTCAGGCTGCACGCGCTTAAGCAGGACCATCTGGAGCAGCAAACGCGCGTGGAAGAAGCGCAGCAGGAGACGCGGCAGCGGCAGCGCGAAGTAGAAAAACTGTCGTATTTGTTACAGCAGGAGATGATGAATGATTAGCCTTCCCGCACGGCAGCAGGCGGCAGCACGCCTGGTCCAGCAGCAGCGCGATACCCAACTTGCGCAGCATCGACGTGAAACGCAGCGGCAGGGGCAGGCCCGCAATGCGCAGCGTAAAGAGTCCCCGCCTGCTTCCGCCAGCACTGGCCAGAACGCCGCCCCGCGCAGCGCGCCGAGAAAACCGCCGCGTGAAGAGGACGCGCTGTTCAGCGAGCTGTTAAATGAAGATGACCAGCCTCTGCTGCGCCCCGTTTTTAACGACTCCGGCTCGCAGCAGCAGGGGTTTTCTCAGCTGGAAGAGAGTAATGCGACCGGCGCACCGCCAGCGATGGCGATGTGGCAGGAGATTGAGACAGATTTGCTGGCGGCAACGGCCGATCGTCCACCGGGCGAAATGATGCTAACGCTGATCCTGCCGAAGCTCGGACAGGTTGATGCGCGCTTTGCCGCCTTGCCCGCAGGCGGCTGGGATATCGCTTTACATTTACAGCCGTCCGCGTGGCAGGCGCTGCTGCCTCATCAGGAGCGCTGTCGGCTGTCGCTGCGCCAGCGTATGGCCTGTCGGGTGCGGCTACGCTTTGAGCGCCGTGCTACGGAGCAGCAGGTATGAGTGCGCTAAGGCTAAAAAAAAGCAGCAGGCTGGCGGCACGGCTACGCCAGCAGATCGGCGCAGGCTGTTTCTATCCTTACCAGCTTGCCGGCGAAGCGGGCGTGCTGCGGCTGGCGTTAACCGAACACCCGCGCGGCGAGATGAGCCACTGGCAGTGCGCGGCCGGAACGCTGGCGTTTTCGGATGCGCAATCCGTGCTCTCACTGATGTCTGCCTGTCCCACTTTTACGTCCTCGGACGCGCTAACAGAGCAGCCCTGGTACTGGCCTTTATGGCATCAACAACTTTCTGGCGAACTTCTTGCGCTGTTCGGCCACATAACCGTAACAGAAGACAACGACATCGCTGATGAACTGCTGTTAACGATGACGCTGGAGTGGGGAGCCAGGCGCGCGCAAAGCCTGCTGGCGCTCTCTGCGACCAGCCTGGCGCAGCTGCTTGGCAACGCGGGCTGGCAGCAGAATGCGATGCCGTTGCCGTCAGAGATCGCGCTTACGCTGCCCGTTGTGGTAGGTGAAGTGACGCTGACGAAGATGCCGGAACGCGGCGATGTGGTTTTGCCGCAAACGCTTTTTTTTACGCCGGATGGCCGGGGAAGGATCCGCTGTGCTGGCCGCGTATTGCAGGGTCAGATAGAGACGCAGCCCGGCACGCTGGCACATTTTTATCTTAGCGAGATGGAGAACTATGACGTGACTTTGCCCCCTGACGATTTTGAGCAGCCGATCTCTCCCGATCCTCACTGGGACTGCGAGCCGATGTCGGAAGCCACGGATTTCTCTCCGCTGCCGCTGGCGCTATCGGTACGTTGTGGACAGCTACGGCTGACGCTGGGCGAGCTGGCTAACCTTGCGCCAGGCGCGATGGTGATGATCGATCACGTTACGCCAGGCGAGGCGCTTCTCTGCCACGGCGACTATCCGCTGGCAAAAGGTGAGCTGGTTGATGTGGAAGGCCGTCTTGGCCTGCAAATCACCCAGATGCTGCCGGGCGGCAAAAACCCGCTGGCGCGCTAGCCCTATGGACTCGCTATCGCTTAATCCAATGACGCTGGCCCTGTTTCTTGGGGCGCTGTCGCTGGTGCCGATTTTAATGATCGTCTGTACCTGTTTTTTGAAAATATCGATGGTGCTGATGCTGACCCGCAACGCGATGGGCGTACAGCAGGTGCCGCCTAATATGGCCATTTACGGTATTGCGCTGGCCGCTTCGCTGTTTGTGATGGCTCCGGTATTCAATGAAATAAGCCAGCGGGTTAAAGCGGTGCCCATTGATACCCAGTCAGCCGAGCGCCTTGACTACACCGTCAGCAACGGCGTTGAGCCGCTTAAGCGCTTTATGGTGAAGAACACCGACCCCGATATTCTTATCCATCTGCAGGAAAATGCGCAGCGTATGTGGCCGAAAGAGATGGCCGACAGCATCGCGCACGACAGTCCGCTTTTGCTAATTCCCTCCTTCGTGCTGTCGGAGCTGCAAAACGGTTTCAAAATCGGCTTTCTGATTTTTATCCCTTTTATCGTGGTGGACCTGATTGTTTCTAACGTGCTGCTGGCGCTGGGCATGCAAATGGTGTCACCCATGACCATTTCGCTGCCGCTAAAAATCCTGCTGTTTGTGCTGGTCAGCGGCTGGACGCGCCTGCTCGACGGCCTGTTTTACAGCTATCTGTGAGGAAGAAATGGATATCCTGACGCTTTTTCGCCAGGCGATGCTGCTGGTGGTGATCCTCTCCGCGCCGCCGCTGATTGTGGCGGTGATCGTAGGCGTTATCGTTTCACTGTTGCAGGCCGTGATGCAGCTGCAGGATCAGACGCTACCTTTTGCTATCAAGCTGGTGGCGGTAGGCGTGGCGCTGGCGCTGACCGGCCGCTGGATTGGCGTCGAGCTGACCGAACTGGCGCAGAGCGCCTTTGCCATGATGCCCAACGTGAAATATTGATATGTGGAACAGCGTCCTTTTTGATGGCTATCACTTTATCCTGGCGTTGACGCTGGCCATGGCGCGCATTTTCCCCTGCCTGCTGCTTTCGCCGGTATTCTCTTTTAACGCCATCAAGGGCGGCCTGCGTTCCGGCATCGTGCTGGCGCTGGCGCTGTTTCCTGCGCCAATGATCCAGCAGCAGCTGGCCGTGGACGATCCCTCGCTGTTTCTGCTGGCGGCGCTGGCGCTGAAAGAGGTGATTATCGGCGTTGTTATCGGCCTGCTGCTGGCAATGCCGTTCTGGCTGTTTGAATCGGTCGGCGCGCTGTTTGATAACCAGCGTGGCGCGCTGATGGGCGGCCAGCTTAATCCCCAGCTGGGGCCGGACGCCACGCCGCTGGGTTTCCTGATGCAGCAATCCATCATTCTGCTGCTGGTGGTCGGACTGGGGCTGTCGACCATCACGCAGATTATTTGGGACAGCTACCGCCTGTGGCCGCCGATGCAGTGGCTGCCGCTGCCGAGTGAAGCGGGCTTTCACGCTTATTTACAGCTGCTTGGCGGCATCTTTATGCATATGGTTCTCTACGCCGGGCCGCTGGTGGCGCTGTTACTGCTGGTGGATTTTAGCGTCGGCATTCTCAGCATCTACAGTCCGCAGCTACAGGCAACCGTGCTGGCCATGCCGGCGAAGTGTCTGCTGGGTATGCTGTTTTTTGTGCTTTATCTGCCGATCCTCAACTACGTGGCGGGCGAACGCCTGTTCGATCTGAAAGATTTGCTGCCGCAGCTGGCGGATATACTGGGTAAAGGAGCGCGCTAGTGGCCGAAAAAACCGAAAGCGCCACGCCCCAAAAGCTCAAGGAGTCGCGAAAAAAGGGGCAGGTTGGCCAGACGCCGGATATTCCTAAACTGCTGATCTGCATTGGCGTGATGGAAACGATTTTTGCTCTGGTCGGCGGCGGGATGCAGCGGCTGGAGGCGATGATAATGCTGCCGCTTGGCCGCCTTAACGATCCTTTCGGTCATGCGATGCAGGAAGTCGTCATGGATGGCCTGATGGTGCTTTGCTATTTCTGCGGCATCGTCTGCGCGTTAATTTTTCTGCTGCGCGTTATTGGCGGCTGGATCCAGTTTGGACCGCTGTTTGCCACGGAGGCGCTGGCCCCCAAGTTCGACGCCATCAATCCGGTCGGGCATTTAAAGAATATGTTTTCCGCTAAGCAGCTGACCACGCTGATAACCAGCGTGCTGAAGGCGATAGCCATCGGCGCGGTGTTTTATCTGGCGATCAAACCTGATCTGGGACCGCTGGCGCAGCTGGCCTATGGCGAAGATCTTAACGGTTTCTGGCAGGCGGTGCTGGCGCTGTTTATGAAGATAGTGCGGGAAACGCTGGCGCTGCTGCTGGTGTTAAGCTCGGTCGATTTTGGCCTGCAAAAATACTTCTTCCTGAAGCAGCAGCGCATGAGCCATGAAGATATCCGCAATGAATTTAAGCAGAGCGAGGGCGATCCGCATATGAAAGGGCATCGCAAGTCGATGTCGCATCAGATCCTGAACGAAGCGCCCAAACCGAAAAGAGAAGTGGTGGTAGAAGAGGCGGATATGGTGCTGGTTAACCCCACGCATTTTGCCGTAGGGCTTTACTATCGTGCGGGAGAAACGCCGCTGCCGCGCCTGCTGTTTAAAGCCGAAGGCTTCGAAGCGCAGGACATTATCGAAGAGGCAAAAAACCGCCAGATGCCCGTTATCCGCTTTGTCTGGCTGACCCGCACGCTGTTCAGAACGGTTGAAGAGGGCGACTATATTCCCCGCGAGACGCTGAAGGCGGTCGCGCAGGTTTATCGGCTGCTGAAAGAGCTGGAAGACCAGCAGCTGGACAGGGTGCTGGAGATTGAGGAGTAGCGCCGGATGATAAAGCGCACAGATTACGGCTTCGCGGCGGCTTACGGCAGTGAAAACAATAATAGCGCCGGACCTTTAAAGTGTGCAGACGCAGCGGCTCACGGCAGTAAACAAGCGCTGCCGCGCCCGCTTTTTACCCGCAGGGAACAAGACTCAGCCAGCCAGCGCAGCGGCTAAGGATCTGTTCATCATTGGTAATAAAGTGCAGCGCTTCGGCTTTCGCCTGCGCTACCAGCAGCCGATCGAAAGGATCTTTATGCATGGCGGGCAGATCGACCAGGCCGCAAACGTGTCGGGTACTGACGGGCAGCTCCAGGTAGCCCGCCGTCGTCAGCCCCTCCGCCAGCGCGCGAACATCAACACGGAAATCCGCTCTGTGCAGCGCCGCCTTGATGGCTATCTCCTGCAGGCTGGCCGGTGAAAAGTAAAAACGGTTGCCGTCATTGGTCAGGATATCAACGACCTGGGCATTGAGTTTTTCTGGCTGTCCCGCGACCCAAATCAGCGCGTGCGTATCCAGCAGATAGGCGGCTGAAGGCACCAGGGATAAAGCTTCCTTGCGAACCGACATGGTTATTCTCCCTTAAACAGATCGGCAATAGTGTCCTGGCTCAGCTGGTTAAAGTTGTCCGGGGCCGTGATTTGACCCTGCATAAAACCAAGGCGGAGTGATTTTTCCGGCGCGCTCAGCGGCACAATTTTTACCATTGGCCTGCCGTGGCGGGTAATCAGACAGGATTCACCGCTTTCCGCCACGTGGGCCACCACTTTCGACAGGTGGGTTTTTGCTTCATAAAGGTTCATTTTGTTCATTACTCCCCCAGAAAGTTAGTCAAACTCTGCTGTTAACGTGCAAAAAATAGTCTACGGCCACCGGTCTTTCTGGTCAAAATAAAGTTGCGTAAAAAAACACCTGCGTCAAATTACCGCCGGATTTTTTCGCTTCCGGCGGCATGACCTGATGTTTACGCTGAATGAATCGATAAGCAAAGCGTGGCGTTGCCGTCCTGCGGCCTCTCTCCAGAAATATTTACTGGTTAACCGCAGCCTGGGAGTAGTCGAAGGGGCCATTACGCATATCCGGCTGCCACCAGATGGTTATCGCCTGGTCGTTTGATACCGGCCGACAGGCGACATCGTTACAGCCAGCGAACTTCGGTTTTGCGCACGCCGTCAGCAACATGCTCAACAGCAAAATAAACAGCGATTTTTTCATTGTCTCCTCCTTAAGGCGACAGCAAACGCGAACGGCCGTTATTTGTTACCGGCGTTGTTAACGAGCTGGTTTGCAGTAGCGATACGCGTCCAGGCCTTGCAGGCGCTTGCGTATCGTAAGCCACATACACTTCCGTAGATTCGCCAGGCTGTAAACGCGTATGCGGCCAGGCGGAAACGGCCAGCGTTCTGTCGCCACGGCAGGAAGACTCATCAAAGCGCGCCTCTTTACCGCTGGTATTGGTGATAACGCCAATGGAAATCTGCATCTCGCTGTTGCCATACCACTGCTGGCGCGTGCTGGTGCGGAAAGTCAGCGGAATGTTGCAAAGCGAACTGAGGGAAAGGCCGGACTGGCTGGACTGTAAACCACCGGGCTGGCGGCTTTCGGCCAGATCCTGCATTGCGCTTTCGATGTTGCGTTTCATATCGCCAGACTGATGGCGGCGGTTAATATCGCGTAATGTGTCGTTGACCTGAGCGCTGTTTTCCGCGTCGACATAGCGTGACGGATCGACCTGATCGCCAATCAAATGCGGGGTAATGATAAACAGACGTTCGCGCTGGGAGGTGGTGTGGTTGTTAGACGTAAACAGCTTACCCAGCAGCGGGATTTTGCCAAGGATCGGCACGCGTTGTTCATCATCGCCGCTCTGTTTAGTATGAAAACCGCCCATGACCAGCGAGCGCTTTTCCTGCACCAGCGCCTGGGTACTGATCACGCCGTTTTCCGTACCCTGGGCGCTGCCGTCTTCATTTTTGTCCAGCTTACCGTCTTCAACATCCACCACCAGCTGTACAGCCGCTTTATCGGGGTTGTCGCCGATAGATCGCGGCGTGACGCGCAGGCTGGTACCCGCTGTCACTTCGCGAATATCCGCCACGCGCTCCCCAATTGCGGTAATAAAAGCGGTGTTGCTGAAGTCGATGACCGCCGGCTGGTTTTCCAGCGTCAGGACGGAAGGGTTGGCGATAATCGAAGCCGTCCCTTCGCCTTCCAGCGCCTGAATATCGGCAAAAAAGCGGTTAAAGTCGGTGACGAAAAGCGTGCTTGCGCCGCCAAGCATTGAGGCGCCAGCAGTAACGTTGCCAAACTGTCCTGACCAGTTAGTGGACAGACGCGCCAGCTCGTTGCGATCGATATCGACGATAACCGCATCGATTTCAATCAGCTTCTGCGGCACGTCGATCATCTTCACCAGTTCCTGATATTCAGCGCGCAGCTTTTTGTTATCACGTACCAGCAGAGTGTTATTACGCACGTCGGCAGAGACTTTACCCTGTAAGGTTTGCCCCGGCTGCTGCTCATTGCTGCGCCCGAGGCGAGTATTACGGCCAATCATCTGCTGCATAATGCTGCGGCTTTCGCTCTGCATCGCCTGATAAGGACTGTCGCTGCCGCCACGGCCGTTCTGCGTGGTGGTGGTGCCGTTAGCCGAGCCGTTGCTGTTTTGCCCCAGCAGCTCGTTCAGCATGGTGGCGACGCCCGGCACGACCAGCGTTTGATCGCGATATTTAATGGTGCGATCGGCCACGTCGGCATATTTGAGCGGAAACGCCATCATTTGTTTGTCTTCGCTGGTCTCCGGCTCCGATTTTTTGCTGAACTGTGCAATCAGATCGACATATTTTGGCGGCCCGGTAACCAGCACGACGCCATCATCAGGCAGCTCGCCCCAGCCGAAGCGTGGCTCCAGCAGGCCAACGCCCTGTAGCGCCTGTTTGATATCGGGCGCGGCGTCGGGACTGATTTTCAGTCGGCGAGAGGTCTGCTGTGACTGAGGACTGACGTAAAGCGTGTTGTTGTAAACGAACCACTGAAAACGATGTTCCAGCGCCAGCCGATTCAGAAAAGCCTCGGCGTTATCCGCACGCAGGCGGGCGGTAACGAAAGTGTCGGGCAGGCCCGTGACGTTGGCATCGACACCGTGACTGCTGGCAAAATCCTGCAGGATAACGCTGAGCGGCGTATTGTCTGCAGAATAGGCATAGGCACCATCACGCCACTCTTCCGGCGTGCTGGCATAGCTGTGTGCAGTGCAAAAACCCAGCGCCAGCGCCAGCAGCAGGGGGCGAAAGGGTAAAAAAGCAGACGGCCCAGGCACGTTTCTCTCCTTATTATGGGTGGTCAGCGACCTTAATTAATGGCGTCAATAATCGCTTTACGAATGCCGTGCTTGTACTGGGTATATTGCGAGCTGGCCCAGTTGGCGTTAGAAAGGTCGAGCATTTCGTTCTGGAAGGCATACATATCGCTAACGTTAAACGGCTGGTCCTGGCTTTCCTGGGCAAACTGGTACATATCTTTCTGCGCGTGAACCACCTGACTGGTCAGGCGACGCTGGATCGAATCGTCATAGCTCATCGTTTCAGTCTCCTGTGAGGGTTTGTCGTTAAGTGGCGAAAGCGGGGGGCAGGTTCCGGAATGAAAAAAATATTATTAGGCCAGGCAAGAGGGAAGGGGCACTAAGACGGGATGAGCGCGGCGCAAAGCTGTGGCCAGTCAAGACTGAGCTCGCCGTTTTCGGTTGCCAGACGCAGGCTGTCGCTGGCCAGCGAGGCGTCACTGATAAGCTGCCAGTCCAGCTGCGGATGCTGCGTCAGCCAGCTGGCGACTTGCGCCATGCTTTCTGGCGCGCAGTAAAGCGTGGCGGCGGCCTGGCGGCCCTGTGCTTTCAGCAGCTGTTGCAGCATCGCGGCGAGTTGCAGGCTGGCGGGCTGTTCTGCCAGCAGCTGGCTCATCGCCTGCACAAGCAGCGCTTCCGCTTTGGGGATAAGCGCCAGCTGCCATTGTTCCTGCTGCCGCTGCCAGTCGGCAAAAAGCTCGTCAGCCTGCAGAAGAAAAGCCTGCTGCTGCTGCGCGATTGCCGCGTCGCAGCGGGTTTGCGCTTCGGCCAGCATGGCCTGTGCCTGCTGTTCAGCCTCTGCCAGCTTTCGCTGTGCTTGCTGTTCGGCCGCCTGTAGCACGGTCAGCGCCTGCTGATGCAATGCCAGATCTTCTTTGGTCAACAGCGGCCCGGCCAGGAAATGGGGATCGTCCAGTACCGCCAGTTTTTTCTCAATCCACATACGGCATCTTCTCTGACTGCTGGCTCTGCCAGATCGCGGCATCGTACAGCGCGGCGAGTCTGGATGGCGGCAGGGTTAATAAAGGATATTCTTCCAGCTGCTTTACCCACTCCGGCGGAAAACGCAGGCGCAAGCGAGGCCAGCTTTGTGGATGCAGACAGCGCAGCAGCAGCAGGCCGCCCGTCGTCCAGGGCTGAAAACAGGCGGCGCTTAGCCAGCTTTCGCAGCGCAACGCTTTTGCCAGACGGCGGCACCAGATAAGGTCGGCTGCCGTCAGTTGGGGCAGGGTAAGCTGTGGGGCGCAACAGGCTGCCAGCAAAGCCAGCAAGCGCTGCCAACGGTCGTCGCTGAAAGAGGCCAGCGCCAGGATGCGCGCTTCCGGCTCTGGCGGTAGCGTATAAGGCACGGCGAAACCAGCGGCCACGGCCTGCGGATGCTGCCACGCCAGCATCTGTTGGCTGTCGGGCGGCAAAGAAAAAAAGGCGGACTGCCAGCTTCCATGCGCCTGCTGCCACCAGCCCTGTTGCCACCAGTGCAGCCAGTCAAGGGCCTGTTCCTGCGTCATTATTTACCCGTCGCCGCCGCAGCACTGGCGGGCTTCTCTTTCTTTCTGCCGGGTTTGAAGAGCAGCAGGCCAAAAGCGAGCAGCAAAATAATAGCAAACAGCGCGAATACCCATTTCACCGTGGAATATTCGTCAGGCGAGAGCTGGAAAGGCCCCATTTGCACTACCTCCACGCGGTCTTCATAGGTCTGCGCGGGAACAAAAACGATGGCTAAGTCTTTATCGCTTTTTCCTGCCAGGCCAGGAATGCTGGTGGAGACCATCTGGCGGATGCGTGGTTCGATACTGTCCGGATCGAGACTGTTATGATATTTAATAAACACCGAGGCGGACGCAGGCTGGACAGGTTCGCCGGGTGCCAGTCTTTCCGGCAGCACCACGTGCACGCGAGCCACAACAACGCCGTCAATCTGCGCCAGCGTTGACTCCACTTCCTGCGAGAGGGCGTAAATATAGCGGGCACGCTCTTCCATTGGGCTGGAGATCACGCCGCTTTTCTGGAACACCTCACCAAGATTGGTGCGGGCCTTGCGCGGCAGTCCGGCGGAATCGAGTATTTTGACGCTGCGCTCGATATTTTCCGCGTCGACGGAAACGGAGATACCCGCTTTTTCTATGAGTTTTTGTGCCGCAATCTGGTGTTGGTTCAGTTCCGCGATGATATCGTTAGCGTCATTTTCCGCCAGCCCGCTATAGAGCACGGTTTTGTCGCCGCAGCCTGCAAGACAGAGCAGCAGCGAAAACAGCATTAGCCAGTTCAGCAGAATTTTCATAGCGGCTTATTGTAAGTTAGTCAGTTTATCGATGCTCTGTACGCCCTTAGCGACGATTTTGGCATTCATTAAATTTTCAATGTAATAGTTAGACAGGGCGGCATTCGCCTGGCTGAATTCTAATAAATTAGAAGAGCGGGAGGCTTTCTGTAAATCTTGATAGGCCGTTCTTCTTTGCTGTTCGTTATTATTTAAGGAGTCAGCCAGTCCGGAAAGAAAATGCGTGACTTCCGTTGGCGCAGAAACTTTTTCAACCTGCGGCTCTTTTAGCTGGGCGGAAAAAAAGTCTACGTCGCTTTGTTCTGGCTGAGCTGCGTTATTAATTTGTGGGGTCTGAATTAAATCGGCCTGGGATGAGGTTATTTTCATAAGCATTAACTCGCGCAGGAAAACAAGAAGAGCGCGCGGCGCGGACCGGGACAGGAGGCCCGCGCCGACAGGCTGACTAGTACTGAATTTTTACCTGAGCGGCAGCAGAACCGGCTTTACTGGCGCTGTCCGCGATACCGTTCATTTTGTTGTTCTGCGCATCAAGCTTGGCTTTATCAACCATATCCTGCTGCATCTGGCCCTGAACTTCCTGCATCTGTGACATGAAGCTTGCACCATCAGTTGCGCTTTCTACTTTCGTGGCAGCTGAAGCTGTAGTTGCAATACCGCTGGATACTGAAGACATAGTGTGACTCCCCATTAAATTTAAGTTTGAACATCAGCGTAATCATTTATTAAGTGGGCGTGACGCAAAAAGGGTTCCAAAGAAATTTAATTTATTTTTAGAGTCGGTTCAGGCAACGATATTGAGCAATTTAATACGGTGATATAGCGTGCGTCGTGGAATACCTAATTCATGTACGACGTCATCAATTTTATGGCCGTGACGATGTAAACACTCTTTTATCAGGCTGCGTTCAATACGACGTAACCTGTCTTTTAATAGCGTGGCTTCACCGTCGGCTGGCGTAATATCGCAAAGCGGCGGCAGATGCAGAACATGGCGCTCGGCAGCGGCTTTCAGCTCGCGGATATTGCCAGGCCAGCTGTGCAGCAGCAGCGCTTCATCCAGCGCCAGCGAGCGGGGCGGGATAGCCTGCTTCAGCCGCATTGCCGCTTCCTGGGTAAAGCGTCGGAACAGCGGGATAATCAGCTCGGCATGGGAGCGCACCGTGGGCGTCTCTATTTTGATGGTTGAGAGACGGAAATAGAGATCGCGCCGGAAACTGCCGGCCGCAACCAGCTCCGCCAGCGGCGTTTGCGAGGCCGCGATAATACGTAAGTCCAGCGGCACGGGACTGGTAGATCCCAGGCGGTGGATGGCGCGCGTCTCCAGCACCCGCAGCAGCTTGGCCTGTAAAATCAGCGGCATGCTGTCGATTTCGTCGAGGAAAAGAATGCCTTTGTCGGAGGCCTCTATATAGCCGGCGCGGGAGTGGCTGGCACCGGTATAGGCACCGGCAATCACCCCAAACAGTTCGCTTTCCGCCAGGTTTTCCGGGATAGCCGCGCAGTTGACCGCTATCAGCGGGCCTTTTGCGCCAGAAAGCTGATAGATACGGCGAGCCAGCGTATCTTTACCGGTGCCGGTTTCCCCTTCCAGCAGCAGATCTACCTTTAACGGCGCAAGATTATCGATCATGGGATGCAGACTGGCGTGAATATCTGTTCTGATTGTCTCGGATAATCCCGTTTCAGTAAGGAAGGCTGTAACCTTATCGTGATGGAAACTGCCTGGCTGTTTCTCACTACCCGTTACCATATTCTCTCCTGTCTTCCCTTAGACGAATTTTTACAAATTCAGTTAGCAACCTGTTGCAATGAAAAGCAGAAATGACGTGAAGCCAGCAGCGGGCCGCTCAGGGGCGATACTCAATTTTCATTTACTATTTACTAGCCTGAGCCTGAGAGGCTATCAGTTTCCTCTGAAGTTACTGTGGGGATATCCGTGCGGCAACGTAGGGAAATCCCTACAAAAAACGGCGCCGGGAACGGTAAGGTGATGTAAACAAGCGCATTATTTAGATTGCAAAACGTTAAGAATGTGTAATTTAAATTACGCCAATTCAGATTTTATCAGTATGAAATGGAACACCTTCTTGTCGCCTCCCACCCAAAACTGAGACGAAGCCCACGAAACGGGCTGAATTGCGATAGTCATTTCACTAAACAGAGGAAGCGACATGAAAATAGGCGGCGGGTTAAGCGGCGCATTTGGCGGCGGAGCAGCGGGCGGCGCTGAGGATGCGGGTACAGGTGCAGCTAAACTGCTTTCCGGTGAAAGCAATGCGAAGACGGCGGGCAACGTATTGAATTTTGGCTCTTCTTCTTCAAACGGCACGGGCGTAGAGTTCGGCAGTAAGGATGCGCTTACCGAAACCGGCAACGGTCAGTCCACCAGCAGCGAAAGCAGCATCACACAGCTGTTGAATGCCATTATGGAACTGCTGAAAAATAGCGGTGCGAACAGCGATAAATCCGGTTCTGGTTCCGGTACTGGCAACGGTTCTTCAGGCACGCAGGATGCCTCAGGCAGTAGCGACATCATGACCCAGCTGATGGACATGATTAAAAAGATGCTTGGTCAATCTTCTGAAGGAACAAGTTCTGCCGATCAGGGCAATACCTCATCTTCTTCCGGACAGAGCGGCAACGGATCGCAGGATCAGAGTCAGGACAGCAGCGGACTGGCGGGTAAACTGGGCGGCGCGCTACAGATGCTGGGGCTGGGCGCCATCCTGTCGGCTATCTCCGGAGGGAGTGGGTCGCAGGGAAGCGGCGAGAGTAAGTAGAGCTGCAAATTATTAACATGGTTAGATTTTGTTGAGGGCGACACGGTGTCGCCTTTTTCTTTTAGAGCAAAACACGCCGGCAAGAAAAGATAGCTGGTCGTCGTCAATCTCACCGTCTCCTGGTGCAGGCTGCTTAATG
>Ga0153980_1000197_pt1 | contig 30564 bp, 25 predicted proteins | sample TSGA064MetaG_FD_104722 | JGI IMG/M metagenome (GOLD analysis project Ga0153980, IMG submission 104722) | Attine ant fungus gardens microbial communities from Georgia, USA - TSGA064 MetaG | ecosystem: Host-associated > Fungi > Mycelium > Unclassified | place: USA: Georgia, Magnolia Springs State... | reverse complement strand
CTGTCCAGCTTCGCTTTGCCTTGCCAGTAATCCGGAAAAGCCCGGTAAAGAATGCGCGCGTCTTTCTGATACTGCACCAGCGCAAACGGCCCCGTGCCGACAGGCTCTCTGTCGACTTTTTCCGGCGTTCCCGCTTTAAGCATATTATCGGCATATTCCGCCGAGAGAATAGAGGCGAAATACCAGGCCAGATCGGCAAGGAACGGCGCTTCGGCGTGGGCCAGCGTAAAACGCACCGTATTATCATCCAGCTTTTCAATATTCTTGATCAGCGAACCAAACTGGAGGCTGTCGAAATTAGCGTAGGTGCCGTTGGAGATATTATGGTAGGGATTGTGCGGATCTTTCTGGCGCATAAAAGAGAAAATGACGTCATCGGCATTGAAATTACGCGTAGGGTGGAAATCTTTATTACTCTGGAACTTTACGCCCTTGCGTAAGTGAAAAGTATAAACCGTGCCGTCGGCGCTAATATCCCAGCTTTCGGCCAGGCTCGGGATAAGTTCTGTGGTGCCGTTCCTGAAGTCGACCAGGCGGTTATAGATCGTTACCGCGCTGGCATCAACGCTGGTACCCGACGTATAAAGCTGAGGATTAAAATTTTCTGGCGAACCTTCCGAACAATACACCAGCGTTTTTGCTGCTGCACTCATGCTCGCTGTGGCTATCAAAGCCGCAATCATTCCTTTCAATGCCCTTTGCTTCATTGCCTTCTCCTGAGTTTAAAAGAGGAGCAGCCCACCTTTTTCCGCAGAACGTGGTCGCTTGCTTTTATATTTACTCAGGATGAGTGGATTGGCAAAGATAATACCCTGCCGGACGGCAGGGTAGAATGGCAAGAAATCAGTTTAGCTTATAGTCCAGCGTAATTTCCGCGTTCATCAGCTGGGACACCGGACAACCGGCCTTGGCCTGATTAATAATTTCATCAAACTTAGCGCTGTCCGCGCCCGGTAGTTTAATCTGGCTTTGCAACGCAATTTTAGTGATTTTAAAACCGTCGCCCGCTTTATCAAGCGAGACATCTGCGGTGGTATCAATGCTTTCCGGTACGTAACCTTCGTTACCTAACATTAGCGACAGCGCCATCGAGAAACAGGCAGCGTGCGCCGCGCCAATCAGTTCTTCCGGGTTGGTGCCAGGCTTGCCTTCAAAGCGGGTATTAAAACCGTAAGGCTGCTCTTTCAGCGCGCCGCTTTCGGTGCTGATGGTACCTTTACCCTTTTTAATATCGCCTTCCCAGTGTGCCTGACCTTTCTTATGAATAGTCATTAATATCCTCCCGTTTACTTGTGGTGTGCCTTGAGTATAGTGGCTTTTCAGCGGTTTGCTGGCGACCGGCTTGCAAATGCTTAGTTCCTGACCATTAATAAAAAGGCAAAGAGGAGAAACCTATGTTTAAAACTGACGACATTGTGCAAAGTAAAACCGGCGGGCCCAAAATGGTTGTGTTACAGGTTAAAGGCGAAACGCTGTATTGCGCCAGGGTAGATGACGTAGAGCAAAAAGAGATTGAAGTCCCTGCCAGCTCGGTCAATCTTTATCACGAAGATGGTGATTTCGGCGTCTGCTGATCTTAAAAAGCACCCACGTAAAAAGGAGCAAAAATGGATCAGCAACTGGCCAGCCAGCTTACCCACCGTTTTTTTCGCTATCTTGCCGTCACCAGCCAGAGCGATGCGGCCGCAACCAGCCTGCCCAGCACGCCGGGCCAGCACGAAATGGCGGCTCTGCTGGCAGCCGAACTGTGCGCCATGCAGCTTCAGGATGTGGTGATCGACGACTGCGCCACCGTCACGGCCACCCTGCCCGGCACCCGCGCCGGCGCACCGCGCATCGGCTTTATTACCCATATCGATACGGTTGACGTTGGGCTTTCTCCCCATATTCATCCGCAGCTGCTGCGCTTTGAAGGGCAGGATCTTTGCCTTAATCCGCAGCAGGATATCTGGCTGCGGGTGGCTGACCACCCTGAAATTGTTCCTTATCAGAACGAAGAGATCCTTTTCAGCGACGGCACCAGCGTCTTAGGCGCGGATAATAAAGCCGCGGTTACCGTGGTGATGACGCTGCTGGAAAATCTTAAAGGCGATCATGGCGATATCGTGGTGGCTTTTGTACCCGATGAGGAAATCGGCCTGCGCGGCGCCAAAGCGCTGGATCTCGAGAAACGGTTTAACGTGGACTTTGCTTATACTATTGACTGCTGCGAGCTGGGCGAAGTCGTTTTCGAGAATTTTAACGCGGCGGCGGCGGAGATCGTTTTTAAAGGCGTGCCTGCCCATCCCATGTCGGGAAAAGGCGTGCTGGTCAATCCGCTACTGATGGCCTGGGATTTCATCAGCCACTTCGATCGCCAGCAGACGCCAGAACATACCGCCGGACGAGAGGGCTATACCTGGTTTAATGAGATGACGGGCAACGCCAGCGAAGCCCGCCTGAAAGCGTCCGTCCGCGACTTTGACCTGGCCAGTTTTGGCCGCCGAAAACAGCAGATGGCTGAAGTCGCTTCGCTGATTGCCAGTCAGTATCCAACCGGCAAGGTCGAGGTCACCCTTAGCGATATCTACAGTAATATCAGCAACGCTATTGGCGAAGATCGGCGGGCAATCGATCTGCTGCTGAGCGCGCTGGAAAAGCTGGATATCGTTCCCAAAATTACGCCAATGCGTGGCGGCACCGATGGCGCAGCGCTGTCGGCCAAAGGATTACTGACGCCCAATTTCTTTACCGGCGCGCATAATTTCCATTCACGCTTTGAGTTTTTGCCGGTTTCCTCTTTTATAAAGTCTTATCAGGTTGCCCGGGAACTGTGCCTGCTGGCCGCCTCGCAGGCATAAAAAAAGCGCCGGGTAGCGGCGCTTGAGGTCTTTAGCAAACTGACATTTAAACATCAGATCGCGTTCAGGCGGCTGAACAGCAGCAATATGAAGCGCCGGGTAGCGGCGCTTGAGATCAATTTTCCCGATTAAAAAGAAACCCAGTCATCGGCAGAGGCCGTGGCTTTTGCCGCTACCGGTCTGGCCGCAGGGGCAGCTTTGTAAGGTGCCGGCGACGCACTGGCGCTTGACGGTGACAGCCGGAATTTAGAGACGGACAGCGTCAGCTCTTCGGTCTGGCGTTCAAGCGCGCTGGCGGCGGTGGAAACTTCTTCCACCAGCGAGGCGTTCTGCTGCGTCACGCTATCCATTTCCGTAATCGCCGTACCGATTTGCGAGATGCCTTTGCTCTGCTCTTCAGAAGCGGACGCAATCTGCTTCATAATTTCGACCACTTCAGCCACGGCCTTCAGCATATCGTCCATCGTGCTGCCCGCCTCATTCACCAGCTTAGAGCCCTGGTTAACGCGCGTAACGGAATCCGCAATCAGCGTTTCGATCTCTTTGGCTGCGCCTGCGCTGCGCTGCGCCAGATTACGGACTTCGCTGGCCACCACGGCAAAACCACGGCCCTGCTCGCCAGCACGCGCTGCTTCTACCGCAGCGTTGAGTGCCAGAATATTGGTCTGGAAGGCAATGCTGTTAATGACGCTGGTGATCTCCGCAATTTTCTGTGAACTACCGGAAATACCCTGCATGGTATTCACCACGTCATTGACCAGCTTGCCGCCTTTGCTGGCCGTTGAAGAGGCGCTTTGCGCCAGGTCGCTGGCCTGACGGGCGTTGTCGGCGTTAAATTTCACCGTGGCCGTCAGCTGTTCCATACTGGCCGCCGTTTGTTCCAGCGCCGCAGCCTGCTGCTCGGTACGGGAAGAGAGATCGTTGTTACCGGAAGAAATTTCCGCCGCGCCACGATAGATATTATCGGTGCCGCTACGAATAGCGCTAACGGCTTCACGCAGGCTGTCCTGCATGGCCCGTAACAGCGGAACCAGTCTACCGACGCAGTTACGACCAATGTCCTCCAGCGGGTGGCTGAGATCGCCTTCGGCAATACGGCGGAAATGCTCACGCATGCCGTCGAGCGGACGAACCAGCATTTTCACCAGATAACGGTCGGTAAACAGCAAAATCAGCAGGCCCGCAATGACCGCAATAACGATAATTACCTTGGTCATATTGGTCAGATGATCGACGGTGACGCGCGTGGCATCAAGCTTGTCGCCTGCCGCCGCGTTAAATTTATCGACGCTGGCACCAAAGGCACGGCTAAGCGGCGGCGTAACGTTAGCGGCATGGCGACGAAAATCGTCCAGTACCGGCTGCTGCGCCAGGCGCATCTGCGGCATAACGCCTTCATCCAGCAGCTTCTGCCAGCTTTCAATTACCGCGTTGGCATAACTGGCTTCCATCGGACCTGGCGCTTCAGCTTTAAAATCCGCCAGCAACCTGGTCATGTTATCCAGCGCTTTTTGCACGGAAGCCATATCGGCTGCGGCCGTCGGGCTGTTTGCCTGGCGTGACTCAACGGCGCGGGTCAGGCGGGTAATAAAACGAAAATATTGATCGTTACCTTTACTGAGCGTCGTCATCTGGTTAACCAGCTGACGATCGACCTCATTGCCTTTGCCCACCGAGTTCAGTGCGCAAACGCTATAGATACCGACTGCCGTCCACAACAGACAAAAAAGGCCGAGACTCCACAGCATAACGCTGCGAATGGTAAAGTTTTTTAGCACATTCATAACTACTCCGTAACGATGTGAGAATCAGTTGGCTCGTCCTGAGAGGTGGACGTCTGACTGAGTTATCGGCATCGCTGGCGGGAACATGAATAGTTATTTTCTTATTAATTCAGGATGTTACAAAAATAACACCACCTTAACCTTTTGCTCTGTAACGCTTTTTCATTAAACGCCGGTCGCTAAATGAAACTATTTTGTTAAAAACTTATTTTCTTAACCGCACCATTCCCTTCATTAACAGGCGGAAAAGCTGCATGCGCCTGCGCATAAAGTTTTTTTCAAGCTTAAGGACGGGGCCCGTTTCACCAAAGCGCATCACGTTATCCGCGCGCGGTTGCCATGCGGGCCAGTTAATCTCGCCTTCCAGCTGTTGTGAGAAAACGCTGGCGTAACGGGCAAAGTTCACCCAGTAGCCGCTGACCTTTTGCGCGAATTCGCGATCGGTAGCGGTAAAAGGACGCTTGCCCATCTGCTCGCTCAGCTCATCCAGCGTGTTTAGCGTGTAGGGAATTTCATTGCCGTGCCAGGTACCATCGGGATAAAGATCGCGGGAGTTTTCCGAAACGTAATCAAAGTAGTAGCGCCAGGCCGGTACGCCATTGCGATACTGTGACAGCGCGGCGATATAGCCCATCGCGGTGAAGGTCATGTCGCGAGCGACCTGCCTTCCCAGCTTCGCATCGTCATAGATGCCGTCATACAGCAGACGGATCATCTTCATGCGGATGCCGATCCGCTGCGTGTTACGCAGCTGTTTAATAATCGCCGCCGGTTCGACGCCAAAGTAGTTAAGCACGCTGGCTTCATCACTGTTACTGCCAATCATCAGCGGCAGCTTATGCTGCCTGACGCTGTTAAAAACGGTAAGCACCGGCAGCGGCAGCACTCTGTCACCCGCAATGGCTACCGGGCCGTTGGCCAGCGAAGTATCCAGCGGCCAGAAGGCATCCGCCGGCAAAGCGCGCAGCTGTTCTGCCGTGGCGTCAGCAAGATTAAAATGACGAGCGATTTTTATGCCGTTCTCCAGCGCCTTTTCCCGCGGAATATCAGGCAACGCATAAGGACTCTGCGCAATGCCCTTGTGAAACAGGCCAACGGAAAGCGGCGAGGCAAACAGTGACAGTACGCTGCGCGCGCCGGAGGATTCGCCAAAGATAGTCACGTTATGGCGATCGCCGCCAAAAGCGGCAATATTGCGCTGTATCCACTGCAGCGCGGCTATCTGATCGAGTAGCGCAAAGTTATTGACCACTTCGCCAGGCGGATACTCTTTATCCAGCGCCGGATGGGCAAAAAAGCCCAGGTGGCCTAAACGATAGTTAAGCGTGACCACGATCACGCCCTGCGCGGCCAGCGGCTGACCAATATAGGGCGCAAGGCCGCCTGCGCCAATGGTAAAGCCACCGCCGTGGATCCAGACCATAACCGGCAGCGGTCTTGCGGGTGCCGTTTCCGGCGTCCAGATATTCAGATAGAGGCAGTCTTCGCTGAACGCGCCGGGGTCGCCGCCGCCGACGGCCATGCAGTATTGCCGGTTTTGCCAGCTGGCCGCGCCCCAGGCTGTTGCATCCCTTTCATCCTGCCACGGCGGCACCGGTTTTGGCGGCTGCCAGCGCCTGGTGCCCGTGGGTGGTGCGGCATAGGGTATTCCCCTGAAAACAAACACGTCCTTTTCTACACTTCCGCGTACCGTTCCTTCTGCTGTCCTGATCCTCACCACACGTTCGTTTTTCATCGCTGCGTCCTGAAGAGTCTGCCCTCATTATTTGCACTGGCGCAATTTCTGTCCACTGGCGCGCTTAATTTACAGAAAATGCTTACGATTTCTTAACGATTGAGAGGAGAGAAAATAAGACCCGCCTGGTTACTGGCCGGGAAAAGCGGCGTCGGATAAAGCGCTGCGCCTGCTGGCCCTTGTCAAAAAGCCAGCAGGCGCGGGAAAATTAAGAAGTGATGCTACTGCTGCGAGCGGCAATGACCGTAACGGAACTTGGCAACCAGCATCAGCGAAGTCAGCACGGCCGGAATAGCCAGGCTGGAGAAGACTTCCGTAATATGCCAGCCCATCGCTAACATTTGCGCACCGGCAAAAGCGCTGAGAATGGCCCCTATCCGCCCTACGCCGTGCATCCAGCTCGACCCCGTCGCACGCGCATGGGTAGGATAATAGCTGGCCGACAGCGCATTCATGCCCGTATTGGCACCGTTAAGGCAAAAACCGCTGCAGAAAGCCACCGTACCTAAAACCAGCGTATCTGCGGGCGCGTAGCCTATCGCTACTGTGGCAATCGCCCCCGTAAAGTAGATGGCGGCCAGTGCCAGGTTGGCATTAAAGCGATCCATTATCCAGCCGGCAAACAGGGAACCAATCGTGCCGCCCGCCTGGTACATTGCCGTCACCAGCGCCGCCTGAGTTACCGTCATCCCCATGTCTTTGACTAATGACGGAAGCCAGCTGCCGATCAGGTACACCAGGAACAGCCCCATAAAATAGCTGCCCCACAGCAGAACGCTGCCGGAGAGATAAGGACGCGTCAGCACCAGCTTTACCGCCCCGTGCCGCTGCGCTTTTTCATCCATAGCAAAACGGCTGCCCTGCGGTAGCTGGCCCGGCGCCATTTTTTCGACGATGCGCCGAATTTGCTCCACGGGCGCCTGACGCGACAGCAGGAAGCGCACGGATTCGGGTAGCCATTTCAGTAACATCGGGACAATCAGCAGCGGCAGGAGTCCGCCGACCACCAGCACGGAGTGCCAGCCCAGATTAGGGATAAGCCACGAAGCCGCAAACCCCCCGCCGGCCGCACCAAAGGTAAAGCCGCAAAAAACCACCGTAATAATAAAGGCGCGTTTGCGTTCAGGAGAATATTCCGCCACCAGCGTACCGACGTTGGGCATCGCCGCGCCCAGACCCAGCCCGGTAAGAAAGCGGAACAGCAGCATTTGATCGACGCTTTGTGAAAAGGCGGTCGCCAGCGTCAGCAGGCCAAAGAAAAAGACGCTGCTGATAATAATTACGCGGCGTCCAAAGCGGTCGGCCAGCGGGCCAGCAAACATCGCCCCCAGCGCGAGGCCAATCAGCGCGGCGCTGATCACCGCGCCCAGCTGTTGGGTACTGACGCCCCAGGTTGCCTTTAGCGCTGGCGCAATAAAGCCCATCAGGGCGATATCCATGCCGTCCATGGCAACCACGGCAAAACACAGGGCAATAATACGTTGCTGATAGCGAGTAATGCCGCCTTCGTTAATTAAGGCACGCACGTCTGTCGCAGCGATACTCTCCACGTTAGCGCTCCATGGCCAGCGTTTTTTTCACAGGCTGGCATCGATTCCGAAAAAAAAGTGTCGGTTATCATAACGGATTGCCATGCGGTTGACCCAGCAAAATAGTTGCTTTTCTGTAGCGAATTTCACGGAAAAAGCAAGCATCCGCAAGGAAAATGGGGGCTTTTATCAGAAAAACTGATATCGGGCAGGCAATAGCCCAACGGAAAGTAATGGAAAAGCGGGTTAATGTTAATTAAATTTTGCAATAAGGTTAACAATTATCTTAAGCGGGGCTTGCCTGACAATAGCCTTGCTGGCTACGCTGGATTATGGAAAAAAATTATCTGTTTAATCAGCGCATTCGTCTGCGTCATTTACATACTTTTGTCGCCGTGGCCCAGCAAGGTACGCTGGGGCGCGCCGCCGAAGTGCTGTCGCTTAGTCAGCCAGCGTTATCGAAAACGCTAAACGAGCTGGAAGAGATGACCGGTGCCAGGCTGTTTGAGCGAGGCCGCCTGGGTGCCCAGCTTACTACCGCTGGTGAACAGTTTATGACTCACGCGGTGCGTATTCTGGATGCGCTTAACCACGCGGGCCAGTCGCTTAGCCCCGTCGCCGAAAAGGATCCTGCCGTATTGCGCATAGGCGTACTGACTACGGTGGCGCTTGGCATGCTCCCTTCTATCCTCGAACGCTTTCACCAGCAGCAGCCAAGAACAGTGGTACAGGTTGCCACACTGCACAATAACGTTCTGATCGCCGGGCTGCGGGCGGGCGAATTTGAAGTGGGCATTGGCCGCATGGCCGACGCCACCATGATGACCGGGCTGAATTATGAGCTGCTTTTTCTGGAGTCTTTACGGCTGGTCGTCCATCCCCAACATCCGCTGTTAAGTGACAACGTCACCCTGTCGCGCGCGCTGACCTGGCCAGTGGTAATATCACCGGAAGGCACGGCCCCCAGACGGATTGCCGATGCAATGCTAAAGGAACACGGCTGTCAGCTGCCCGATACGCTGGTGGAAACCTCAGCCACTTCGCTGGCGCGCCAGTTGGCCATGCGCTGTAACTACGTCTGGTTTGTGCCGTCCGGCGCTATTAAAGAAGATTTATTGCATAACGCTCTGGCGGCTTTACCCATTGCTTCACATGGCGCAGGCGAACCGGTAGGCATTATTACCCGCTCCGGTTCTCCCCTCAGCCGCAGCGCGGAGCTGCTGATGGCCGTGACCCGTAAGTCGCACTCCGGCTAGCGGCTGCGTTTGGCATGGCGCTCACGGTTTTCTGCCCGCGCCTGTTCGCTTTTTCTTAACGCCACGTAGCAGGCTCCGCTGCCGCCATGATGCGGCTGGGCGCTGCAAAACGCCTGTACCTGCTCAAACTGCTGCAGCCAGCGCGCCAGATAGCTGCGCACGATATTAGCGTGCGCATCATCTTCTTTACCCTTGCCGTGAATAATCAGCAGATTACGAAAGTTTTCATGCTCTGCCTGCAGCATAAAGCTGTATAAGGACTGGCGGCAGGTTTCGACCGGCTGCCGCAAAAGATTCAGGCTGGCGTTCGGCTGGTACTTGCCCAGGCGCAGCTTATCCAGCACGCCCTGCTGGATCCCCTCGGCTTTATATTCCAGCGGCACTTCACGCGGAATAATCGTTAAAAAACCGCTGGTCAGCGGATTATCCAGCTGCAACTCTTCCTGACGCTGGCGTGGGGATTTGGTGGAAGGGGATTTTAGCCACAGAATATTGCTACAGTCCTTCAGCGGCGTGACGTCTTCCATCGCGTCTTTGAACAGGTCTTCATCGTTAAAGTTCATCATGCGAATTCCCCGGTGGCAGCAAAGATAATGATGTAATGGTATCTCCACCGGGCTGGTCTGGCAAAAATTCACCGGGGTTAAACGCTATTCTTCCTGTTGCAGCGCAAAACGCGCGCTGGCTTCATCCGTCACCAGCCCGCTGATCCAGCCGCCCTTTAATACGGCAGCGATAGCCTGGTGCTTCTCGTGGCCGCCCGCGAAGGCAACAATCTGCCGCCGGGTATGCGCCGTCAGCCTGACGCTGGTCAGACGCTCGTCCAGCTCGCTTGCTGCCCGTTCCCCCTTCTTATCGATAAAGTGACCGATCATTTCTGCTGCTACCTGCTGCGACATTAATGTGGCCACCTCCGCGTCGCTGATAAAACCGTCCGCATTAAGCGGGCAGCCTGGCGCAACCTGACCGATGCCCACAAACATCACGTCAGCCTGCGCCGCTTTTTCCGTCACGGTGCGGTAGATACGATGATTGCACCAGAGATCGCGGTCTGCGGCGCTGTCGGCATAAAGCGGCGCGGGCAGAATAAAGTAGCGCCCCTGGGTTTTTTCCGCCATCCATAACGGCACGTCGTAACGGGTACAGGAACCATCGCTGGCGATAGCGCCTATTAGCGAGACGCAGCTATGCTGCGGCCGCTCAAACTCCGGCAGCTCGCTAATGGTTGCGCGTAATGTTCTGCCGGAGCCGACAGCGATAATCTGTGCCTGTGGATTTTTTAGCGTTTGCGCCATGACTTCCGCGCCCGCCACGGCGATCATCTGCTGCAGTCCGACGGCTTCTACCCCCTCAGAAGGGACAACCTGGCAAAGCGCCAGGCCAAAGCGCTGCTGTAGCTGTTGCGCCAGCGTCATGCATTCCGCTACCGGATGATTGACGGCCACGCTGACCAGCCCCTGCTCTGTGGCCAGCGCCACCAGCCGCTGCGCCACCTGGCGAGAAACACCAAGCTTGTCGGCAATATCGTGCTGGGTTTCACCGGCAACGTAATACATCCAGGCCGCCCGCGCTGCCTGATCTAACTTTCTGTCGTGCTTGCTCATCATCCTGCCCATCTGTTTTGTACAGCTTACTGTGAATAATTGCCCGACCGGCGAGCAAAAGCAAATTTTGTGATCGCTCCCGCAGACAGTCGCGCGTAATTTCACCAGGCTGTAACACACTCAAGCAAAAGCCCTAACAAAGAGCAAAAGCCCAAACACTGGAGACCACCATGACCGCTTCTTCTGCCTCAGTCTGGCTGCACATCGGTGCAGGATCTTTCCACCGCGCGCATCAGGCCTGGTATCTGCACCGTCTATTACAGCAGGGCGATACGCGTTGGGAAATTGCCCTTAGCAACATTCGTAACGACGCGGTGCCTTTACTGACGGCCCTTGCCGCGCAAAACGGCGAGTACGTGCTGGAAACCGTCACGCCTGAAGGCGAGCGCGAGTATGAAAAAATCACCTCGATCAAACATATTGTTCCCTGGGACGCGGAGCTGAAGGCGCTGACGGCCAGAGGCGCAGAGACGGCAACGCGGGTTATCGCCTTCACCGTTACCGAAAGCGGCTACTACCTGGACAGCGAGCACCAACTCGATCAGCAACATGCGGATATCAAGGCCGATATAAACGGCGAGACGCGTACGCTTTACGGAGCACTCAGGCGTATTTTGCAGGCGCGCGTTGAAGCGCATGGCGATCCGGTCACGCTGTTGAGCTGCGATAACCTACGGCATAACGGCGAACGTTTCCGTCAGGCTTTTCTGGCCTTTTTGCAGTTGTGCGGCGACGAAAAGCTGCTGGCGTGGGTGGCTGAGCAGACGAAATCCCCTGATACGATGGTCGATCGTATTACGCCGCGTCCTACAGCCGATATTGCCCCGCGCGTGCTGGCCGCAACCGGTTTTGCAGACAGCGCACCGGTGATGGGCGAGGCTTTTATTCAGTGGGTGGTGGAAGATGATTTTGCCGCAGGCCGTCCGGCGCTGGAAAAGGTGGGCGTCACCCTGGTCGATTCTGTCCTGCCGTGGGAAGAGGCGAAAATTCGCATCCTGAATGCCAGCCATAGCTGCATCGCCTGGGCCGGAACCCTGGTCGGGCAGGACTTTATTCATCAGAGCACCCGCACGCAGGAAATCAAAGAGATGGCCTGGGAGTATGTTACTCAGGACGTGATCCCTTCGCTTTCGCCCAGCCCGCTCGATTTGCAGGAGTATCGCGACGTCGTGCTGGCGCGCTTCGCCAACCCTTTTATCCGCGACACTAATCAACGCGTCGCGGCGGATGGTCTCTCCAAGATCCCCGGATTTATTACGCCGACCCTGACAGAAAGCTATGCGCGCGGCGATATCCCACGGGCAACCGCCGTTCTTCCTGCCCTGTTCTTTCTCTTTTTGCAGCGCTGGCATCAGGACGAACTTCCGTACGCTTACCAGGACGGCGCGCTGGACGCTGCAGGCTGGCACGCCGTAATGGCGAAGCCAGACGCCCTGGCAAACTATGCCGCTAACGAGACGCTGTTTGGCCCGCTGGCTAAAGACGCCAGGTTTGCCGCGCTATTGACCGAAACCGTTTCTGCGCTGGGCCAGTGGGCAAAAGTGCCGCAGCCGGTAAATGAATAAGGAGCAAGATATGTATCTGGGTATCGATCTTGGCACCTCTGAACTTAAAGCGCTGGTGCTTGCCGAAGGCGAAATCGTGGCAACCTGTAGCGCAAAGCTGAGCGTGCAGCGCCCGCATCCTCACTGGGCGGAGCAAGCGCCGCAGGACTGGTGGCAGGCCCTTGAGCAGACTATTGGTGAGCTGCGCCAGACGTTGGGCGAGCGCTGGTCTGCCATTCGCGCTATCGGGCTTTCTGGCCAGATGCACGGTGCCGTCCTGATGGATAGCCACCATCAGGTGCTGCGCCCCTGCATTTTATGGAACGATACCCGCAGCGCGGCGGAGTGCAGCGAACTCACTGAACGAGCCAGCGATTTACATAGCGTTTCCGGCAATCTCGCTATGCCCGGCTTCACGGCGCCGAAACTGCTGTGGGTAGCGCGTTATGAACCAGAGATTTTTGCCCGCGTCGCCACGGTGTTATTGCCCAAGGACTATCTGCGCTGGCGTATGTCCGGAGAAAAAATCGCCGACATGTCGGACGCCGCCGGGACGCTCTGGCTTGATGTTGCGCGTCGTGACTGGTCAGACAGCCTGCTGGCAGCCTGTGGCCTGACCAGAGATCAGATGCCGCGCTTAGCGGAAGGTTCGCAGCCCGCAGGCAAACTGCAAAGCGACGTTGCGCACCGCTGGGGCCTGCCGGAAGGCATTATTATTGCGGGCGGCGGTGGCGATAACGCGGCCAGCGCGGTTGGGCTGGGCGCGGTTGAACCCGGCGATGCCTTTATTTCACTGGGTACCTCCGGCGTGCTGTTTGCCGTCAACGATCGCTTTCGTCCTGCGCCGGCTTCAGCCGTTCATGCTTTCTGCCATGCACTGCCCGCACGCTGGCATCAGATGAGCGTAATGCTGTCGGCTGCCTCCTGCCTGCGCTGGCTTTGCGAACTGCTTAACGCGTCTGAAAGCGAATTGCTGGCGGAAGTGGCTGCTTTGAGCGAAGAGGCGCAGCGTACCGCACCGCTGTTTCTGCCCTATCTGGCTGGCGAACGCACGCCGCATAACGATCCGCAGGCCAGTGGATCTTTTCATCATCTGACTTTGTCCACGCAGCGCGCCGCGCTTGCCTATGCCGTGCTGGAGGGCGTTGCCTTTGGGCTGGCAGACGGCCTGAAAGCGCTGAACGAGGCGGGGACGGAACTGGACTGCTGCTCCCTGACCGGCGGCGGCGCACGCAGTGCCTTCTGGGCGCAGCTGATTGCGGACACGCTCGATTTACCCATTGTGACCCATCAGGGAGGAGAAACCGGTGGTGCGCTGGGCGCGGCACGCCTGGGCTGGCTGGCCGATGGCGGCGAGCCGCAGCAGGTCTGTCAAAAACCGGCCGTCCTCAAACGCTACCTGCCTGACGCGACTCGCCATCACCAGCTACAGCGGCGGCTCGATTATTTCCGGCTGCTTTATCAACAGCAGCGAGAAGCGCGCGGCGCTTTCTGAGACATAAACCGGGCGCATCGGGCGTCCGTTACCTGACAACAGAGGAATTATGATGAAATCAGCCACTAACTGGTTCGGCCTCCCCTTGCCTTTACTCTGGGGCTATATCGCCATCGCCGTATTTATGAGCGGGGACGGCTTTGAAATGGCCTTCCTGTCAAAACATATTACCGATCTCGGTTTTACCCCTTCGCAATCCGCTCTGGTGTTTACGCTTTATGGCGGCGCGGCGGCGCTGGCCGCATGGAGCTCTGGCGTGGTAGCGGAAATTATCACGCCGCAGCGCGCAATGCGTATCGGCTTCATACTGTGGGTAGTTATGCATGTCCTGTTTATGACGTTGGGACTGGGTCTGCGCAACTATCCGCTGATGCTGCTGTTTTACGGCATTCGCGGTCTCGCCTATCCGCTGTTTATCTACTCTTTTGTAATGCTGGTGGTGCAAAACGTTCCCAAACAGCAGCTTTCTTCGGCTATGGGCTGGTTCTGGGCCATGTATTCCATTGGCATTGGCTGTGTGGGCAGCTATTTGCCCAGCTTTACCATCCCGTGGATGGGTGAAACCGGCACCTTGTGGTTTGCCATTGCCTGGGTTGCCGCTGGCGGCCTGATGGCGATGTTCCTGTTACGTAATGTCGGCGGCGAAAGTGAAAAAGCGCAGCTTTCGACCCGTGAAAAAATGACCGAGCTATCGCGTGCCGTTACCATTCTTTTTACCAACCGTAATATTTTTCTCGCCTGTATGATCCGCATTATCAACACGCTTTCGCTGTTTGGCTTTGCGGTGGTGATGCCAATGCTGTTCGTTGGCCGGTTAGGTTTCAGCATGTCGGAGTGGCTGCAAATCTGGGCGGTGTTCTTTTTCGTCACCATTTTTACCAACATCATGTGGGGCGTGCTGGGAGAATATATCGGCTGGATCCGTCAGGTACGCTGGTTTGGTTGCCTGGGCTGCGCGCTCTCCAGCCTGGCCTTTTATTATCTGCCGGTAACCTTTGGGCATAACTTTTGGGTCGCGCTGGTGCCAGCCGTTATGCTGGGGATTACCGTTGCCGCCTTTGTGCCTATGACAGCGGTGTTCCCGGTACTAGAGCCAAAGCATAAAGGGGCAGCAATCTCGATTTATAACCTGTCGGCAGGGTTGAGCAACTTCCTCGCACCCGCTATTGCTTCACTGGTTTTACCTTTTTTTGACATCAAAGGCGTGGTCTGGACCTACACCGCGCTATACCTCGTTGCAGGCGTATTAACGCTGATTATTCGGGTAGAACAACCTTCCAGAAAAGTAGCAGAGAAAAGGATCAATCACTACGCTACGAAGCCCGCGACATCAGATAAAACGCCAGTTTGATTTTTGACGCTTTATAAACGGGAGGTCACCAAAAGTGACATCCCTGTTTTTTATGTGGCTAAATTTCTCCGCATGAGTTCCCTTCATCGCGCAAAAAATGTTAAAATTGACCTCAATCAATAATCACTCGAGCCAACACTATGATCCCGGAAAAGCGTGTTATCAACAGACGTATCCAGTCTGGCGGTTGTGCCATTCATTGTCAGGATTGCAGCATCAGTCAGCTCTGTATTCCTTTCACGCTGAACGAGCATGAACTCGATCAGCTGGACAATATTATCGAGCGCAAAAAACCTATCCAAAAGGGCCAGACGCTGTTTAAAGCAGGCGATGAGCTAAAGTCGCTCTACGCCATTCGCTCCGGGAGCATTAAGAGCTATACCATCACCGAACAGGGTGACGAGCAGATTACCGGTTTTCACCTGGCTGGCGACCTGGTAGGCTTCGACGCCATCAGCGTGGGCGAGCACCCCAGCTTCTCGCAGGCGCTGGAGACCGCAATGGTCTGCGAGATCCCTTTTGAAACTCTTGATGACCTTTCTGGTAAAATGCCCAGCCTGCGCCAGCAGATGATGCGCCTGATGAGCGGCGAAATTAAGGGCGACCAGGAGATGATCCTGCTGCTGTCGAAGAAAAATGCCGAAGAGCGGCTGGCGGCCTTTATCTATGGGCTATCGCGCCGCTTTGGCGAGCGCGGCTTTTCCCCGCGCGAGTTCCGTCTGACCATGACCCGGGGCGATATCGGCAACTACTTAGGCCTGACGGTAGAAACCATCAGCCGCCTGCTGGGCCGCTTCCAGAAAAGCGGCATGCTGGCGGTAAAAGGCAAGTACATCACCATTGAAAATCATGAGGTCCTGTCGCAGCTTGCCGGTCAAAGCCGCGCTATCGCCTGATTTTTAGCTGGCCGGCTTTGTCCGGCCTTTCCTCACGTTCTTTATATGTTGCGCTTTTAATGACGCTTCTTCTGCTGTCCGCGCAGTTCCGCCGCCGTATTTGTTAAAAGGTTGATCTGGCAATAACTTTTTTCTTTTTTCCGGACGATGATTGGGCTATCTTTTAAGCTACTCAGCGTAGGAGGATCCGTTATGGCTAAGTATCAAAACATTCTTGTGGCGATCGACGCGCAACAGGACGACCAGCCAGCGCTGCGCCGTGCTGTCTATCTCAATCAGCGTCTCGGTGGCCAGATCACGGCATTTCTGCCAATCTATGATTTTTCATATGAAATGACGACGTTACTGTCGCCTGATGAACGCGTGACCATGCGTAAAGGCGTGGTCAGCCAACGTACCGAATGGATCCGCGAACAGGCTAAAGCCTATCTTGCCGCGGGCATTAACATCAATATCAAAGTGGTCTGGCATAATCGCCCCTATGAAGCAATTATTCAGGAAGTGCTGGATGGCGGTTACGATCTGCTGCTGAAGATGGCGCACCAGCACGACAGGTTGCAGGCGGTGGTGTTTACGCCGACTGACTGGCACCTGTTGCGTAAATGCCCTTGCCCGGTGTGGATGGTTAAAGACCAGCCGTGGCCGGAAGGCGGCAAAGCCGTTGTGGCGGTGAACCTGGCCAGCGAAGAACCGCATCACGATCCGCTTAACACGCTGCTGGTGAAAGAGACGCTGGAGCTGGCCGAACAGGTAAACCACACTGAGGTGCATCTGGTCGGTGCCTATCCCATTACCCCAATCAATATCGCCATTGAACTGCCGGATTTCGATCCCGGCGTCTATAACGACGCCATTCGCGGGCAGCATCTGCTGGCGATGAAGGCGCTGCGGCAAAAATTCAGTATCGACGAAAAATACACCCATGTTGATAAAGGCTTGCCGGAAGAAGTCATTCCAAACCTGGCCGAGCAGCTTGACGCGGGTGTCGTGGTACTGGGCACCATTGGTCGCACCGGCCTCTCGGCTGCCTTCCTCGGTAATACGGCTGAGCAGGTTATCGACCATCTGCGCTGCGATCTGCTGGCCATCAAGCCGGAAGGGTTTGTCTCACCGATTGAGCTGGACGCAGACGAAGAGGATTAGCCAGAGGTCATGAACAGTAAAGGCCGGGAAATCCCGGCCTTTTTATTGCGTCGCTAAAAATTTAACGACTACAGCGCTTTCAGAATCGCATCTACGGTCGCTTTCGCATCACCGAACAGCATCTGCGTGTTTTCGCGGAAGAACAGCGGGTTCTGTACACCAGCGTAGCCGGTATTCATTGAACGCTTAAACACCACCACGTTTTGCGCTTTCCAGACTTCCAGCACCGGCATGCCCGCGATCGGACTACGCGGATCTTCCTGTGCCGCCGGGTTAACGGTGTCGTTAGCGCCAATCACCAGCACGGTATCCGTCTCGCTAAAGTCATCGTTGATTTCGTCCATTTCCAGCACGATATCGTAAGGCACCCGCGCCTCAGCCAGCAGGACGTTCATGTGGCCAGGCAGACGTCCGGCGACGGGATGGATGCCGAAACGCACCTTAATGCCTTTTGCACGCAGCTTCTCGGTGATTTCCGCAACCGGATACTGCGCCTGCGCTACCGCCATGCCATAGCCGGGGGCAATAATGACGCTGCTGGAATTTCTCAGCATCTCGGCCGTGCCCTGCACGTCAATTTCGCGGTGCTCGCCCTGCTCTGCTTCTTCGCCGCCAGAGCTGCTGTCCGTCCCGAAACCACCGGCAATCACGCTGACAAAGGAGCGATTCATCGCCTTACACATAATGTAAGACAGAATTGCGCCGCTTGACCCCACCAGCGCGCCGGTAACAATCAGCAGATCGTTGCCGAGCATAAAACCAGCCGCTGCCGCTGCCCAGCCCGAGTAGGAGTTAAGCATTGAGACTACGACCGGCATATCCGCACCGCCGATAGAAGCCACCAGATGCCAGCCAAACGCCAGCGCGATAACGGTCATCAGCAGCAGCGCAAAGACCTGTGCGCCCACGCTTTCGGTACGTACAAAGATAATCAGCAGGCACAGCGACACCACCAGCGCCAGCAGATTAAGCTTGTGGCGATGCGGCAACGCCAGCGGTCGAGAAGAGATTTTCCCGCACAGTTTGCCCCAGGCGACCAGCGAGCCGGCGAAGGTCACGGCACCAATGAACACGCCGATAAAGACCTCGGTCAGATGGATGTTTTCCATCACCACATCTGTACCCGGCACGTGATCGATATAGCTGTTGTAGCCAACCAGAACAGCGGCAAGCCCTACAAAGCTGTGCAGAACCGCCACCAGCTCCGGCATTTCGGTCATCTCAACCTTTTTCGCCAGACGAATACCGATAGCGCCGCCGATGACCATGGCCACCAGCACCCAGCCGATTTTGCTGCTGTCAGGCCCCATCATGGTTGCCAGCAGCGCGATGGTCATGCCGCTGATGCCAAACAGATTGCCTTGTTTAGAAGTTTCATGTTTCGACAGCCCCGCAAGGCTGCAAATAAAAAGAATTGCGGCAACAATGTATGCTGCAGTCACTAATCCGCCAGACATTGATTATCCCTCAGTTCTTACGAAACATTTTCAGCATGCGCTGAGTTACGGTGAAGCCACCAAAAATATTGATGCTGGCTATCAGCACGGCAACAAAGGAGAAGAAGCTCACCCAGCCGCCGTGACCCATTTGCAGCACCGCGCCGACCACGATAATGCCGGAGATGGCATTGGTGACCGACATCAGCGGCGTATGCAGCGCATGACTGACGTTCCAGACCACGTAGTAGCCCACCACGCAGGAGAGCGCAAAAACGGTAAAGTGCGTCAGGAAAGCGGGCGGCGCGACGTTAGCCAGCCAGCCGAACAGGATAATCGCCAGCGCGAACAGCGCGTACTTACGCCACGGCGAAGCAGGTTTTACCGGTGCTTTTTCGGGCGCTTTTGCCGCTGCCGGAGCGGCTTTGGGCGCTGCAGAAACCTGGATAGGCGGCGCAGGCCAGGTAATCTCGCCGTCGCGAATGACGGTAACGCCACGGATCACCACATCGTCAAAGTCGATAGTGATTTCGCCGTTTTTCTCTTTGCAGAGCAGTTTTAAAAGGTTGACCAGATTGGTGCCGTAGAGCTGGGAGGATTGCGTTGGCAGACGGCCCGGCAAATCGGTGTAGCCAATGATTTTTACGCCGTTTTCGGTGGTGGTGACCTTGTCCGCTACGGTTAGCTCACAGTTGCCGCCGGTTTGCGCCGCCAGATCGACAATCACGCTGCCCGGCTTCATCGAAGCCACCATCTCGGCGGTGATCAGCTTTGGTGCCGGTTTGCCGGGGATCAGGGCGGTAGTGACAATGATATCCACTTCCTGCGCCTGGGCAGCGAACAGCGCCATCTCGGCCTTGATAAAGGCTTCGGACATCACTTTGGCATAGCCGTCGCCGCTGCCCGCTTCCTCTTCAAAGTCCAGCTCGAGGAACTCCGCGCCCATGCTCTGCACTTGTTCTTTCACTTCCGGGCGGGTATCAAAGGCACGTACGATAGCGCCAAGGCTGTTGGCCGCGCCGATAGCAGCCAGACCGGCGACGCCCGCGCCAATTACCATCACTTTTGCCGGCGGTACTTTACCCGCGGCGGTAATCTGACCGGTAAAGAAGCGGCCAAACTCGTGAGCGGCCTCAACGATAGCGCGATAGCCAGCGATATTGGCCATGGAGCTTAACGCATCCAGCGACTGCGCACGGGAAATACGCGGCACCGCATCCATCGACATCACGGTAATTTTGCGTGCCGCCAGCTTTTCCAGCAGCGCCGGGTTTTGCGCAGGCCAGATAAAGCTGACCAGCGTTGTGCCCTCACGCGCCAGGTCGATTTCATCGTCCAGCGGTGCGTTAACCTTTAACACAATATCCGCCTGCCAGACGGCAGCGTTATCCACCAGCGTGGCCCCTGCGGCAGCATAAGCCGCGTCATCAAAGCTGGCCAGCTTGCCTGCGCCCTGCTCGACCGCCACGCTGAAGCCCAGCGCCAGCAGCTGCTCAACCGTTTTCGGCGTCGCGGCGACTCGCGTTTCGTTGGGCAACCGCTCTTTGGTAATTCCAATCAGCATAGTATTCCCTTTCATCAGAGGTGAGATGATCCCGTTTTTATGGCAAAAGGCCAGGCCCTTCACCCTTTATCTGTCTGCCCTATAACCTACTGAAAACAGCGCTGCCATACTACTGTTATCAGGCCATTTTGCAGTTTTATATCTGAAAAGTTCGATACGTCTGGCAAAAATATGATTTTAAGCGTTTATCCGGCTACTGCCCGAGAATAATTCGCTAAGAAAAGGGATTAAAGCAGTGATATTTTCGCAATAAAAGTCCAAATTTAACAATCCCTTAATCCTATTATCGATAATATTTAGTGGCTTAAGTGGTAAAGCCAGCGCCAGGCGCATGATTTAACATTTCTTTAATAACCTGACGCGCCGTGGCGCTTTGTCCTGCCGGACGGGGCGTAAAATGGCTGAGACAGAAACCATTATTACATGCAATAATCGACAGCTAATCTGTTACACATCAAGAGTCCAGCACGTTTTTGTACTCATTTTTTGCGCAAGGCGAAGGATTATTTTTATGAAGCTTAAGAATACCATTCTGGCATCAGCCCTGTTGTCACTGACTTCTCTCTCCGCTTATGCGGCTCAGGAACTGACGCCCGAAAAAGCGGCATCGCTGAAACCCTTTGATCGCATCAGTATTACCGGCCGTTTTAACGCCATTGGCGACGCAAACGACGCCATATCAAAACGTGCTGACGAGCTGGGGGCTAAGGCTTATTACGTACAGGGCATTAACGACAGCAATGGTAACAGCGGTAACTGGCGCGTGGTCGCCGATCTCTATCGGGACGATGCGCCACCAGCGCCAAAGCATGAAGACCGCGTGATCAACGGCGTGCGCGAACTGACTAAAGGGGAAGCCTATAAGCTGGAGCCGTTCGATACGGTTTCCATTAGCGGTTTCTACCACAGCCAGCCGGATGTTAACGACGCCATCACTAAAAAAGCCGCAGAGAAAGGCGCGGCCTCGTTCTTTATTATTCGTCAGATTGACGCCAACAGCGGCGGCAACCAGTACATCACCGCCTATATCTACAAGGCCGATGCCAAAGAACGCAAGGTGCAGTCACCGGATCTGATCCCGGCGGATTCACAGGCAGGTAAAGCAGCCCTGGCTGCAGGTGGCGCAGCAGCGAAAACCGTGCAGATCCCGGGCGTAGCCTCTTCCGAAACGCCGGACGCGAAAGTTGGCCGTTTCTTTGAGACGCAGTCCTCCACTGGCCAGCGCTATACGGTCAGAACGCCGGAAGGCAAAAGCGTGCAGGAAGTCAGCGCAGTTACCGCTGCGCAGATGCAGCCGTTTGACAGCGTGACCTTTACCGGTCACTTCGGCACGCCAACGGAAGTTTCTGATGCCGTCGGCCGCGCCGCCATTGAGAAAGGCGCGAAGTATTATCACATTACCCGTCAGTGGTCTAACCAGAGCGGCGGCAACCTGACCGTCTCTGCCGATCTGTTTAAGTAAGCAGCACGGAGACGGCGTTCGGCCGTCTCCTCCTTGCATAACACCCCGCCTTTCTTTGCATAGCCAATCACTTTTCGCCCTGTTACGCATTGCATCTCACCATATCACTCCGTAAAATCGCCGCCGGTTTCAGGAGATCTTTTCGAATTGGGACGTCGCAGGCGTACAAATTGCGAACAACTCACCCTGTCATGGTTTTTTATTCTGGTTTTGGGATGCTTTTTTGGACAAAAAATTAGGTCTTACCGCCCTGACGGCGCTGGTACTGAGTTCAATGCTTGGCGCAGGCGTTTTCAGCCTGCCGCAGAATATGGCGCTGGTTGCCGGTCCGGCTGCGCTGCTGATTGGCTGGGCCATTACCGGCGTCGGCATCATTATGCTGTCACTGGCGCTGTTGCTGTTAACCCGTCTTAAACCGGAACTCGACGGCGGTATTTTTACCTATGCGCGCGCCGGATTTGGCGAGCTGACGGGTTTCTGCTCCGCCTGGGGCTACTGGCTGTGCGCGGTCATTGCCAACGTGTCTTATCTGGTGATCGTGTTTTCCGCCCTGAGCTTTTTCACCGATTCACCGGGGCACGTTGTTTTCGGCAACGGCAATACCTGGCAGGCGGTTCTGGGCGCTTCCGTCCTGCTCTGGCTGGTACACTGGCTGGTGCTGCGCGGCGTACAGACGGCGGCGAGCATCAATCTGGTGGCCACTTTGGGCAAGCTGGTGCCGCTGGGCCTGTTTATCGTGCTGGCTATTGCCGCCTTTAACCTCGACCGTTTCCGCTTCGATTTTTCCGGTGTTGAGCTGGGCGTGCCGGTCTGGGAACAGGTTAAAAACACCATGTTAATCACCCTGTGGGTCTTTATTGGTGTCGAAGGCGCAGTAGTGGTTTCGGCGCGCGCGCGCAATAAAAAAGATGTGGGTAGCGCAACGCTTTTGGCCGTGGCCGCCGCGCTGATTGTCTATCTGCTGGTTACGCTGCTGTCGCTGGGCATTGTGCCAAGAGCGGAACTGGCGCAGATGCGCAATCCTTCTATGGCGGGTTTGTTGGATCGCCTGATTGGTTCATGGGGAGACGTAGTGATTGCGCTGGGCCTGATCGTTTCCGTCAGCGGCGCTTACCTTAGCTGGACGATTATGGCGGCAGAAGTGCCAATGCTGGCTGCCGAACACGGTACCTTTCCGCGCTCGCTTGCCAGACAGAACGAGCGCGGCGCGCCTTCTGCTTCACTGTGGCTGACCAATCTTAGCGTGCAGGCCTGTCTGATTATGATTTGGCTGACCGGCTCCGATTACAATACGCTGCTGACTATCGCCTCGGAAATGGTGCTGGTGCCCTATTTCCTGGTTGGCGCCTATCTGTTTAAGGTCGCGCGCAAGATGAATAAGCCAGGCGCGCTGGTTATTGCACTGGGCGCCAGCGCTTATGGCCTGTGGCTGCTGTACGCTTCCGGCCCGCTGCATCTGCTGCTCTCTGTGGTGCTTTATGCGCCGGGCATGCTGCTATTTTTATGGGCGCGTCGCAAAAACCAGGGAAGTGGCAAGCTTAACGGCATAGAAAAGATGGGTATGGCGGCGCTAATTGCCGGTTCCGGCCCGGCAATGTGGCTACTGCTGCGCTAGTGGGAAAAGGCTAACATGCTGACGGCCAGACGGTCGTCATGCTGCTCCAGCGTCAGCGGCTTGACGTACTCTTCACGAATCACGTCAAGCTGCTGCTGCGAAAGCGGATAAGGCAGCAAAATTTCAAAGCGTTCGATATGCTGTTGTTCAGCAAGCGTTATCAATCGGGCAATATTTATCTCGTCGCTGACCTGGGTAGAAATAATCTGAAGCGCCAGCGCTTTGAGTCTTTCTGAAGGGGCGGCCGGCAGATCCGGCGAGTTTTTAGTCACCATGCCAAAGATAGGCATTACGCCGTAAATAGCGTCAACAAAGCTCCAGCGTTTTTTGCAGGATGACGAGAGAAAATCAATGTAATTCAGACAGATATAGCTATCCCTTTCCTTCAAAGCCAGCTCTTTATCAGTCACCCTTTTCTCTCCTTTCTCCGTTAAACAACGCGCTATGCCGTCAGGTAACAACCCTGATGAACATAATGGCATATTTTACGCCATTTATACTATACATCGAGAGTTATTTAGCCCGAACTCATAGTAGTTCGCGTAAACATTCGGTAATCTTGTTTTTCCTTCGTTGAAAAATGTGGCTATGAATAAAATCGTATTCGTCGAGGACGATCAGGATGTTGGCGAACTGATTGCCGCCTATCTGAGCCGTCATGATATTGAAGTTATTGTTGAAAGCCGTGGCGACCGTGCCGAAGAAGTCATCAAAGCGACCATGCCCGACCTGGTGATGCTGGATATTATGCTGCCGGGAAAAGACGGGATGACGCTCTGCCGCGATTTGCGTACCAGCCAGCAGTGGAAAGGCCCTATCGTGCTGCTAACCTCGCTGGACAGCGATATGAACCATATTTTATCGCTGGAGATGGGCGCTAACGATTATATTTTAAAAACTACGCCGCCTGCGGTGCTGCTCGCTCGCCTGCGGCTCCATCTACGTCAGGCCGCCACGCAGAGCGGCGAAGAAGCCCCTGTGACCGCCAGCGTCAGTGCGCAAAAAGCGCTGCGCTTCGGCACGCTTTCGGTCGATCCGGTTAACCGCCAGGTCACGCTGTCCGGTGAGATTATCGCCTTATCTACGGCCGATTTCGATTTACTGTGGGAGCTGGCAACGCATGCTGGTTCCATCCTGAACCGTGACGCCCTGCTGAAAACGCTGCGCGGCGTTAGTTATGACGGAATGGATCGCAGCATCGACGTAGCAATCTCGCGGCTACGCAAAAAGCTGCTGGATAGCGCGACCGAGCCTTACCGGATTAAAACTATCCGCAACAAGGGCTATTTATTCGCGCCCCATGCCTGGGAAACGTAAGCTGCGATCGGGATGTGGCTTTATGGTTTGGCGCATGGACGCGCCAACCGAGCCATAAGAGACGATTTCACGGCGAGTCCGTATTTCGAGCTGCCCTTGATGCTTTACGCCGCACCGATAGCGACTTTAATAGCGCCCAACAGCCCTTACAGCCTTACGCCGATCCCATAACATCCTTAACAGCGACTCAACCGCTCAGCCAGCAGCAAGGGCTGCTCGAAAAAGCGGACCGTTTGGCGCATGGACGCGCCAACCGAGCCATCAGGGATGATTTCACGGCGAGTCCGTGTTTCGAGCTGCCCTTGATGCCTTACGCCTATCCCACAGCGCCTTAAATCAGGACTCGACCCATACCGTCTGCGCGTTAGTAAATTCCCGAATGCCAAAGTGGGACAGCTCGCGACCGTAACCGCTCTGTTTTACCCCGCCAATCGGCACACGCGGATCGGAGAAGCTCGGCGTATTGATAAACATACCGCCGGTTTCCACTCTTGCTGCCAGCCTGCGCGCTTTCGGCAGATCCTTACTCCACAGGCTACCGCCCAGACCGAACTCGGAATCGTTCGCCATGGCAATGGCATCGTCCGCATCTTTCGCCACGATCAATGAAGCCACCGGGCCAAACAGCTCCTGCTTAAAGCTGGTCATGCCTGGCTTCACGTTGCTCAGCACGGTTGGTGCATAAAAGTTCGCTGTACCCTCAATTACATGACCACCCAGCAAACATTCCGCGCCCTCGGCAATGGTTGCCTGCACCTGCGTATCCAGCTCGTCACGCAGATCGTAACGCGCCATCGGGCCAATATAGGTCGCTTCATCACGCGGATCGCCAACCACCATCTCTTTTACCGCCGCTACAAATTTATCGCGGAACTCGGCAAACACGCTCTCTTCAACAATAATACGCTTCGCCGCCAGACAAACCTGGCCGCCGTTCATAAAGCGCCCCGCAACCGCGCCTTTAACCGCTGCGTCGATATCCGCGTCGGCCAGCACGATAAAGGCATCGGAACCACCCAGCTCCAGCACGCTTTTTTTCACTGCCGCCCCGGCCAGCGCCGCAATAGCTCCGCCAGCCCGCACGCTGCCGGTCAGGGTTACGGCTGCGATACGACGATCCTTAATGAGGGTAGCGACCGCATCGTTATCCGCATTCAGAACTTTAAACAGCCCTTCCGCCACGCCAGCTTCCGCCAGCACCGACTGCAACAACAGCGCGCTACCCATAATGCTCGGCGCTGGCTTCAGCAGATAGCTGTTACCCGCCATGATAATCGGCACGGCACCGCGCAGAACCTGCCATACCGGGAAGTTCCACGGCATCACGGCCAGGATTGCGCCAATCGGCAGATAGTTAACGTAAGCTTTTTCGTTCTCAACCATGGTGGCTTCTGGCGCAAGAAACGCCGGGCCTTGCTCCGCATACCATTCACACAAACGCGCGCTTTTTTCTACTTCGGCCAGGCTCTGGGTAATCGGCTTACCCATTTCGTCGGTCATCATTTCCGCCAGCGCGCGGGCGTGTTTACGCAGGCTGCCAGCCACGTTCTGCAACAGCTGGCTGCGGGTATGGATGTCGCTATGACGCCAGTCCTGAAACGCACGGTCGGTCTGTGCCAGCGCGGTTTCTACTTCAGCCGCTGTGGCAAACGGCGTCTGACGAATAATTTCGCCGGTAAAAGGATTGCGGGAAACAGCGCCCGCCTGAGCAGCAGATGAAGTCGTCATAAATTCTCCTGTAAAGCGTTTTCGCTTAGCGTGTTATTCGTTGTTGGTAACATCATAGCCTTGCACAGCTTTCCTGAAAAATGAATAATAATGAAAATATCCTGCTCAAAAAGAGAATGTATATGGATCTGACCCAGCTGGAAGTCTTCCGCGCTATTGCTGAAGAAGGAAGTGTTACTGCCGCCGCCGGAAAGCTGCACCGCGTTCCTTCTAATATTTCCACGCGCCTGCGCCAGCTGGAAGAAGAGCTGGGCACGGAACTGTTTAGCCGGGAAAAGCTGCGGCTGCATATCACCGATGCAGGCCGCACGCTGCTCGATTACGCCCAGCGCATTCTGGCGCTGACCGAAGAAGCGCGTATCCAGGTTTCCAGCCAGCATCCGGCAGGCGTTTTTACGCTTGGCTCAATTGAAAGCACTGCCGCCGTTCGGCTTCCTCCCTTGATTGCGCGTTACCATCAGAGCTGGCCAGAGGTGGAGCTGGGTCTTTCAACCGGCCCTTCCGGCGAGATGATCGATGGGCTGCTGGCCGGCAACTACAGCGCCATCTTTATTGACGGGCCGCCGAAACATCCGCAGCTGGAAGGCATTGCCGTTTTTGCCGAAGAGCTGGTGCTGATCTCCTCGCTGAACCATCCCCCCGTTACCAGCGCCAAGGCCATTTCCGGCGCGACCATTTACGCTTTTCGCGCTAACTGCTCCTACCGTCGCCTGTTCGAAAACTGGTTTGCTCGTGAAAACGCCGCGCCGGGCAAAATTTTTGAGATGGAGTCCTACCACGGCATCCTGGCCTGCGTTAGCGCCGGAGCCGGACTGGCGCTGGTACCCAAAAGCATGCTGGAAAATATGCCGGGCAAAGACAGCGTCAGCGCCTGGCCGCTGGCGGATAGCATGGGCAAGCTGGCCATCTGGCTAATCTGGCGCAAGGGCGGCGGCTCGGCCAATCTGCGAGCGCTGGTAAACCTGTTAGAAGTGCAGGAGTAAGCGTGCTGAACTACGCTTAAGCCACCTGTTAGCAAGATGGAAAAAATTATGCTGTGGCTGTACAACACATTGATCGTGCTGGGAACTATTGCCGCGATGGAGCTTATCGCCGCGCTTTCGCATAAATATATTATGCACGGCTGGGGTTGGGGCTGGCACCTCTCCCACCATGAACCGCGCAAAGGCTGGTTTGAAGTCAACGATCTTTACGCCGTCGTCTTTGCGGTGCTTTCTGTCGTGCTGATTTACCTGGGAAGCATCGGCTACTGGCCTTTACAATGGATCGGCGCGGGCATGACGGCATACGGCCTGCTCTATTTTATGGTGCACGATGGTCTGGTTCACCAGCGCTGGCCGTTCCGCTATGTGCCGCGCAAAGGCTATCTGAAACGTTTGTATATGGCGCACCGGCTGCATCATGCCGTACGCGGCCGCGAAGGCTGCGTCTCTTTTGGTTTTCTCTATGCGCCGCCGGTCGCTAAACTTCAGGCAACGCTGCGCCAGCGACATGGCCGTCGTAAGCGCGCGGACGCTGCCACAGCGCCGCAGGACGAGGCGGAGCAGACGCAGCCAGTCGTGAAGCGATAGCCTTGCATCCTCCCGCCGCCAGCAGGCCCAGCTTTTCTGCCTTGCTGGTGCCCTGCCGCCGCTCCCAGGCGGCGGTTCCCGCTTTGCGAACCTTTACGCCAATTTCCCGATAGACGCCGCGCGCGGTGGCAATAGCCCAGGCCGAACGCAGCGGCAGGCCCGCCAGCCCGGCATCCGCCGAAAGATAGTAAGGTTCAGCGGCCGCCACCAGCCGCTCGGCCACGCGCGCCAGCCGTTCACGGTTGACTGGCTCAGCATAGTTTTTCAACGTCAGCCCCTCTTCTTCCAGCCAGTGGATCGGCAGGTAGCAGCGACCGGTTTGGGCATCCTCAACGATATCACGAGCGATATTGGTCAACTGAAAAGCCAGCCCTAAATCACAGGCGCGATCCAGTACCGCCTCATCGCGCACGCCCATCACCCGCGCCATCATCAGGCCAACCACGCCTGCAACGTGATAGCAGTAGCGCAAAGTATCATCCAGGCTGTAATAGAGGTCACCGCGCACGTCCATGGCGTAACCTTCCAGGTGATCGAACGCCTGCTGCTGCGGGATAGCGTGTGCCAGAGCCACTTCCTGAAAAGCGGCAAAGGCCGGATCGCTCATCGACTCGCCCATACAGGCGCGAATAGTCAGCGCCTTTAACATTTGCAGTCGTGCTTCTGGCGTAGTCTGCGCGCTGTTTTCCTGTCTGAAACCTAACTGCTGGTCGTCAATCACATCATCGCAGTGGCGACACCAGGCATAGAGCATCAGCGCACTGCGGCGGGTTGCCGGATCGAACAGCTTCGCCGCCGTCGCAAAGCTTTTGGACCCCACCGCCATTGTTTCCGTGGCGTGACTGAGCAACGACTCGTTCATCGTATAATATCCTCCAGGATCAGGCTGGCGGTCACTTTGGCAGAAGCAATCACGCCCGGAATGCCCGCGCCAGGGTGCGTCCCCGCGCCGACCAGGTAGAGATTTTTGATTTTGCTGTCGCGGTTGTGCGGGCGGAACCAGGCGCTCTGCGTCAGCAGCGGTTCAACGGAAAAAGCGGAACCCAGATGCGCGCCCAGTTCGTCACGAAAATCAAACGGCGTGAAGATTTTTTCCATCACCAGCTGCTCGCGCAGGCCCGGCATATAGTGCTCTTCCAGATAGGCAAAAATACGCTCTTTCAGCTTTGGCCCTTCCACTTCCCAGTCGATATCGGCCACGCCCAGGTTAGGTACCGGTGCCAGCACGTAAAAGCTACCGCAGCCTGGTGGTGCCAGAGAAGGGTCGGTGACGCAGGGCGAATGCAGATAAAGCGAGAAGTCATCAGCCAGCTTGTCGTGATGAAAGATATCCTCAATCAGTTCTTTATAGCGCGGCCCAAAGCAGACCGTATGGTGCGCCAGCTGGCTGTGCGGATTGTTCAGCCCAAAGTAGATAACGAACAGAGAATTACTCATGCTTTTACGCTTGAGCGCTTTGGCCTGCGCTGCGCCGTGCGGATGGTGACCAAGCAGCTTGTCATAGGTTTGCACTACGTCAGCATTAGAGGCCACGGCTTCCACTTCGATAAGCCGCCCGTCCGCGGTGCGTACTGCGGTAATACGATCGCCTTCCGTTTCCAGCTTACTGACCGGCGTGTTTAGCTCGATTTCGCCGCCCAGCTCGCGAAAAAGCCTTACCAGCCCCTGAACCATTGCGCCGGTACCGCCGCGGGCAAACCAGACGCCCCACTGGCGCTCCAGCGCATGGATCAGGGTGTAAATAGACGAGGCGGCAAAAGGATTACCGCCGACCAGCAGCGAATGAAAGGAGAAAGCCTGGCGCAAGTGCTCATCTTTAATAAACTTTGACACCATGCTGTAAACGCTGTTCCAGGCCTGTAACCGCACCAGCTGCGGCGCGGCGCGAGCCATATCGCGCACGGAAAGAAAAGGTACGCTGCCAAGCTTCAGGTAACCCTCTTTAAACACCTCGCGCGAGTAGGCGTGAAAGCGACGATAGCCCGCCACGTCGTCAGGATTGAAACGGGCGATCTGCTCTTCTAATTCCTGCTGATCGTTGTCGTAATCCATGACTTCGCCAGAGTCCCAGCACAGCCGATAGAAAGGTTTGACCGGCAGCATATCGATAAACTCGGCGGTACGTCTCCCGCCCAGCGTAAACAGTTCTTCGATTGCCGACGGGTCGGTAATCACCGTTGGGCCTGCATCAAAGGTAAACCCCCGATCGTGATAGACATAAGCGCGGCCGCCGGGCTTGTCGCGCGCTTCCAGCAGCAGCACGGGAATGCCCGCGGCCTGAAGACGGATAGCCAAAGCCAGGCCGCCGATACCGGCACCAATTACAATTGTTTTTTTCATCAGAAAGCTCGCAGCCGGGGAGTTTTTTTGAGCACGGCCAGCAATGCCTCGCCGACCGGTACCGGGGGCTTGCCTGTAAGGATCCGTGCCATATCTGTAGGTTTGAGACGGCCGGCGTAAAACCTGGCGATCAGCCCGTCGTCCAGCTGATAAAAACGCTGCATAACCTGCCAGCGCCGTTCCGGGCGACCGGCAAGAAATAACATGCGGTTGAGTATGCGAAAGAATCGCTGGCGCTGCCACTCGCGGGCGGCAAACTGCGCTATCAGCTCTTGCAGCTGTCGGTGCGAGGTTAAGGGCGTAGCGGCGATTTTATCAGCCAGCGTTGCCGCCAGCGGCAGTGAATAGCCGGTT
>Ga0153980_1000196_pt1 | contig 30615 bp, 18 predicted proteins | sample TSGA064MetaG_FD_104722 | JGI IMG/M metagenome (GOLD analysis project Ga0153980, IMG submission 104722) | Attine ant fungus gardens microbial communities from Georgia, USA - TSGA064 MetaG | ecosystem: Host-associated > Fungi > Mycelium > Unclassified | place: USA: Georgia, Magnolia Springs State... | reverse complement strand
CTAGAGTGTCAAGTTTTTTAGGACAACAAAATGTCCAAACTATAAGATATCCTTAAAATAATAGGCGTTTTGCCACTCACTTAACTCATAGTGCTGAGCTAATCTAAATAAAAATCGTTTCATGGACACCGTACTCAATCCTTTTTCAATTTTTAATATTTCTTTTTCAAACTGCAGCTGCTCTTTTTCTGACACTTGTTTTTGAAAAGCACTCCAAATCATTTGGGCTGCTTTTAGAGCGTTTTGAGCTTGAACTTCTTGTTGTAAGGCGATTTCAATGAAACGATAAAAAGGCAAGGCAGCATCGGCCTTTTTTTCTTGTAGACAAGCTTGAATCTGTTGAAAAATTTCCGGTGAATGCTCCAACACTAAAGCTTGATATCGATGCCACTCTTTTTCTAAAGCTTGTTTAGGTAAGTCTTTTGTCGTAGCCTGAATGCATTTTAAAGCCGAAAGATTTTTATCTTTAACTTCTAGCATAATATCAATATCGTGGCGATTTAATCGTTGATAAAACGCCATAAACTGATCAATGGCCACCGTTTCAGAGTGAGAGCCGATCTTTTTATTCCAAGCTTGTTCCGAATAATGGATTTTTTGAGTCCCATCTTCTGGTTTCCATGTTTGCTTGACTCGATTAATCAGATCTATTTCGCCATCCAAATGGTCTCCGTGAAGAATTGCGTGATGGAGATTGTCAAAGACAACTGGAATGTTAATTTGTTTTGAAATGGCTAGTACATCTTCTACGGTATACGATTTATCGTCATTTTCGATAATTAAACGTTGCTTTACGGTTTCATCCAACCGATCAAAATTAGCGATAAAGCGGTTCATAGCGGCTTCTTTATTTCCGTAGATCCCACCAATATGTAAAATCATTTTATGTTGAGGCGATAAGCCTAACCCATCCAGCACAGCGCAATGGTAGTTTAAGTCCAACATTGCTCGCTTTACCACCTCTTCATTAGGTGAATTTAAAACGGTATATTGTCCCGGGTGCATCGTTAAACGCATGCCGTGATCCTTTGCTTTTTGACCGATCATCGCCAACGAATCAGAAAAAAGCTGTTGCCAAGCTAAAGTGTTAATAGGATGGCTCCCAAAAGGAATGAGATCCGAAGTAATTCTAAATAAGCGAATGTTATTTTCAATATTGTAATCTAACACTTTGGCTAATGTCTTTAAATTATGATCGATTAAATTCATAAGATGATCAGGTGTTGCATTTTTTAAAAGACAGCTCTTATATCTGACATGGGGAACACCTTCTGTTAAACATGCATAGCCAATTTTCATAACGACACTCCTATTTCATTTCAAGACCCGCTTCACCAAGCATCCGATCATCATTTTTTTATTAATATAGTACCCTATTATAAATCCTTTATTTATTTTTATCAATGCGTGACTCACGACATTTTGAAAAACATTTAATTCCCTATCCCAGAAAACTAAATCTTTAACTTAGGCTACAAGCTCTTTTATGAAGGAACACTGGCTTTTTTTCAGGACCCTTTTTGACCAACTGAATTTTAGGAATAGGAATTTTAACTGCTTCTTCATCAAAACCAATATAAAAGCTGGGATGGGGCGGCTGATTGTAAGCTACGTTTTGCCAAGCGATGGCTACCCGATATTGGCTATCGTGCATCAAAGTGTAGATACGGTGCGGACAATAATCAGTGGTTGAGTAAACGCGCAAAGCACTGGAATCGGCTAAGCGCCAAATGACTTCTTCACGCCAGTCTCCCAAAAGATCGGCTTGTAAATTGGGATTACCTTTAGTGCCATTGTTGGATAAAGTTCCTTCTGCTTTCAATAAAACATCTAGGGTTTTTGTTTCCCAATTCCACTTGCTGATGACTCCAGGACCTGCTTTTTGCGCTTCATCATAGTCATGATCTAAAATTTCTCTCCCTAAATCTCCATCCCACCAAATAACGAAATTAGCCGGAGGAACCGGTCCACTGATGGGCTTTCCAGTAGCTGTACAAAACCCTTCGGTACCTGGCACTCGCCGATGCTGATCGGGAGCATAAAACCAGACTTCAGCTCCTTTATAGCGCGGATCAATATCAGCCACAACTCCGCGACCTATATCTTCAGTTATTGAAGGCAGATGAAACAATACTTCTCCTGTCTTGGCATCACGCATTTCAATTCCATATTCATTGGGAGTTTCTTCATGAGTCATAAAGACTTGCAATCCTTCACGATCTAAATTAAATTTTCCCACATGAAGGGCGTCTCCGTGCCCAAACCCAGTGGCATAACGTAAACTTCCGTCATGGTCGATGACAGCAGAACCATAAATGATCTCATCATAACCATCCTCATCAATATCAGCCACGCTAAGTGAATGAGCTCCTTGCCCTGCTAGATCCGGCAATCCCTCATCAGAATCTACCGACCAGCGTTTGACCAGTCTTTTATTGATGATATCATAAGCGACTAATACCGTTCGTGTATAATAGCCGCGACACATAATGGCACTGGCTGTTTCCCCATTTAAATAGGCCACACTCGCTAAAAAGCGATCCACTCGATTTCCTTCTGAGTCTCCCCAACGGCTAGAGTCGCCTCTAGCAGGCTCATATTCAATAGTATCCAGTGCTTTTCCCGTTGTGCCATCAAACAGGGTTAAATACTCTTGCCCTTCTAAAATAAATCCTGCTTGATTGCGATGATCTTTTTCTGTTTCACCGATGCTACGACCGGTCCCATCGACGGTTCCATCAGCGGTTTTACAAACCAGCTCAGCTATTCCATCACCATCAAAATCATAGACCACAAACTGCGTGTAATGAGCTCCTGAGCGAATATTTATCCCGAGATCAATTCTCCAGAGATGATGACCTTCTAAGGTGTAGCAGTCAATCAACGTATTTCCCGTATAGCCAGAATGAGCATTATCCTTGGCATTGCTAGGATACCATTTGACAAATATTTCATAACGCCCATCGCCATCGACATCGCCCACTGATAGATCATTAGCGGAATAAGTGTAACGCTCCCCTGTTGGCGTAACCCCATCTTCTGGTATTTCTAGGGGAATATCAAAATATTGGTGCTTTAAAACCTTAACTTCGTTTGATAGCGTTACTTTTTCTCCAGAAACAGCTTTGACGGCATAAACGGAATCCAATGTTCCTTCTTCATCTAAATAGTTACTGTTTTCTGCTTTAGTTAATGAGGCGATTAAGCAGCCGTCTCGATAAAGTTCAAAAGCGGTCGTTTCAAACTCTGGCGCTAATAATCTCCAGCTAATAAAAACACCTTTTTCTGTCATCATGGCTATTAAACCTCGATCTAAGTCTTCTAATTGACGCATTTTCATGGTTAGTCCTCCTCAATATTCTAAAATGATTCTTGTTGAAAAGAAGTAATGACCTCTAACTATACAGCTTGTCTAATCGTTAGATAAGGAAACTTATTTCCTTGGCTTCAGCAAACACCAGAAAAAATGGTTAAGACTCCTCATCTAAAAGTTGATCGCCAATTAACTGTAAGGCGACGATCACATTTAAGCACCATTGTGAGACGACATTGGTCGTCACCCAATCCACTTCTCGCAGCGGTTTCCAGCTTTCAACCTCACGAATTTCCACGGGGAGCTTCATGCCACTGAGTTCAGATTTAAGCAATAAATTCCAGGCTTTTTGAGCCAGTTGTTGATTATTCAGTCTCCTGGCTCCATAAGCAGCCATCCCAGCTGCAAACATGGACCAGTGAAATTTATGATCCGTCAGCAGCCCGTTAGAATAGGATCGCTTTTCTGAGTCGCTCATTAAGTAAACCTGACCAAATTCAGCGATCATGTCTTTTAGCTGGTCATCTTCTAATAAATCGGCTAATTCCATCCAGACTTGAGGAGCTCCAAAAGCAATGACCATGTGATACCCCCCTTCATTGCCAGTTCCCATGTATAATAGTTCTGACGTTTTCGTGTTGTATCCATAAGTTGGACCTGACAGTAATCGATACGGAGCGTACTTTAAGTTATTTAAACCAGTGATTATTTTGTGGCGATAAGTTAAATCTTCGGTTCGCTCCCATTGAGAAAGCCAATTGGAACAAAAAGCAGCCCAATCAGGACCTACTCGAGCATGAGTCTCATAGGGGCCATCCCCATAAAATTCCCGCATAGGATCTAGTCCATCGATGGCTAGATCAGCATCTTTTGTTTCCGTTAATAACTCGTTCATTCGGTCGTCAGTGGTTAAGAAATAGTAATATTTTTGTAAGCCAGCCATACTAATTCTCGCTTCTTTACAGCCGCATCCCCAATGGCTAACATTGTGCCTGGAGCCTAAGCCGGCGTACTCCCCAAAATGATAGCGATCGACTTCACTTGTATGCCGAGCCATAGCTGCCGCGACTTTAAAAATATCCGCTCTTCCAGTGCGAAGAAAGGCATACCACAACCACAAATTAGGCACAAGTTCTGTGTTTTGCCAAGCGTAGCCTCCCATATCATAGTACCATTGATGACGAATGGGATCATAGGTATGCATCACATCGCCGTAATGCCAATAACCGTACCAATGACGCTGCTGAATCTCAGCCAAGTAAAACTTGAATAATTGGTCCATTTGTTCTTCTAGGAAGGCTTTTAGGGTCGTGGTGTAATCAGGTAAGCTCCAGATGCCTAACGCTTTCGTTTCGTGGTAATAGGACGGTTCACAAATAAGCAAAGCAGGTTCTTGACTGTAATCGGCAAAAGCGATTAATGCTTGATTTTCAGGAGGCTGAGCATAGAGCTTGAGGTAAGCCTCACTTGTATTGGCAATACCATAAGGCGTCGCTCGCCTTTCATCGAAGCCTTCATAAGCGCTTTTCACGTGAGTGGTCTCTGAATAATGGCGTAGATCCATGGCGGCTCCATCAGGTGACCAAAACCAAAGGGTCATGGTCGTTTCAGGCGTCCCAAGCTGATTGACTTCAATGGCAGCCGGATACTTTTGCCAAAAATCTTTTAACGCAACTGCAACGCCACCTTGTTCTCCCCCTGCATAAACAAGACCTTTTCCTCGCTGTCCATAAATCCCATCGATCCAAGCACATGATGTAGTCGTTCTTTTGGCAACTTGATAGGTGTTAACCGTATGTTGAACCAGCTTAAAATCATGCCAAACGGCATTAACTTTTGCGTTTTCCAACACTGAATGTTCTGACGACTTGGCGTTATCTATGGCTTCAATAGGAACCAGTTTCCCGGCTATTTGGTCTTCATAAGCTGGCGACTTGCGAAAGCGTCTCGATAGCAACAATTGAGCTGCTTCGTTATACATACCAGTTTCTCCAGCAAAACGGGCATGACGATTCCAAAGCTGTCCCTTAACGGCAACAGAAAACTTAAATCCGATTCCTTTGACAAAATCTTGATCTGGATTTCCATCATAAAAAAAAGTGTGAATCAGTTTCAAATGAGACAAGCCGACAAAGAAGTAGAGTCTCACAGTAAAAGGTAGACATTTTTCGGTTCCATGCACCCCCTCAATTTTAATAACACATTGAATCGGACCTTTTCTTTCAACGACAACTTTTTCAATTTCACTGGTTAGAGTAATTTGACGAACTAAGCGCTCGCTAACTTGTTCTTGATGTTGCGCTTTAACCGCAACCAAATGGCCCTTTGACCCTATAGGGACGCCATCAATCTGAAGAGACTCGATGAGAAACTTTCCGGCTTTATTTATGACACATTGCAAATTGCCTGTGTTCACTTGTATTTGTTGTTCACTTTCTTTTACTTTGAGTGTTTTTGTGTTTTGTTGTTTCGGGGTCCCTTTTTTCAATTGAATTAGATCTGGGCCTTCACTCTTAAAAACCGCGGCATGGCCGGTCCATTTAACACTCCCATCAGGCCAAAACGCCATGGGCCAACTTTGAATGTCAACGTCTTCTAATCTTAACGGATCCGCTCGTTGTAGCTCACCTTGTTTCCAAGGGATTCCCCAGTTTACGCCAATGGGAAGGGACGGACGCTGATTTAACCACTGTAATTTCACTGTTTTTTCCTCGCTTTCTATTAAACCTTGTGAATCATATCAAAACAGCTTGATGCACCTTGAAGTTGGCATAAGCGGCTCTCATAGGAGCCATTTGTCGAAATCCAATTTTTCCTCCTCTTAGAACAGGACCATAATCGACGCCATTATCAGCCCACTCTAAAATCATTAAATCATGGATCCTAAATTGAACGATATTTTTATATTTGATTAATTGCAAGTGATAAGGCGAGTTGGCATCAGCGATAGCAGGAATCGGGTCCGCTCCCGTGGCCACTAAATGAAACCCGTGACTCTTTCTTAAATTACAAGTGCATAAAGAACGTTCACTTTCCCACTTTCTGCGAAAATAAGACAGATGTAAAGCGTTGATGGCACCGGAATGATATTCTGGGTAAACGCCTGTTCTTTGAGGCAGACTGGCATCAAATAAGTCTTCACCTCTACGTCCCGTCGCTGAAAAAAAGATCATGCATAAACCCGGTTCTCTCAAAGGTGAAAATTCCCACTCAATCATAATCTCATCAGGAAATGATTGAGGACACCAAAATAACCCATGGGCTAAATCTTCGTATTGCTTTTCATCTATCTGATTCTCTAATATCAATTGGTTGTTTTGAAAGGTTGTTTTTAGTTGTCCTTCAACTTTAAAAGCTGCTATGTCTTCTAAGGATGAAAAAGAATTCTCGTACAAGCATTTCCCTTTTTGAAATTTATAAGTTTGCATGTTTCCCCCTACTTTCTTGCTTAGCTTTGACCGATTCCATAAGGAATTATTTGCAGGGAATACTTATTAGCTAGATTGCCGGTCATCATGATGGTCAGTTGATTGTCTCCTTCATGTAATAAGTCCCCGATCGGAAACCGATGAGGTTCAAAAAAGCTGACACCCGCAAAAACACCGTTACAAAAACACTCAGCCATTTCTTGGCCTGTTACTTCAAAAACTTCAGTTCCAAGTCGCTTATTAATTTCTAAAGAAGCTGTATAAGTTTTTTTATAATGAGCTGGTTCATGAGCAATAAGTTGAAACAAGTGATCTAAATTTCCCAGAAAAGAGCTGGCTGGTTTTTCAGGAATATCGGTCTTTTCTTGAGGATTAAACACCAGAAGCGCTGTTTCATATCGATCTAACTCCAAATGAAATTCTGTCTGATCAGGTAAATCTGTTTTAGGTATTTGATAAACTTGGCCTTTCCACAAGTCAATAAAAGCCAGCTGGCCTTTGACAGGTACTAACACGTTCGTGTCTATTTTTACGTCGCTTTCATTAAAGAGAAAATACATTTGAAATCCTTGTTTGACTAAGTGCGTGACGCGCAATCCAGGATATGGTTTTTGAAGCTGAAAATCCCGCTTTACAGTGCTCATCACCGTTAAAATCTCTTTTTCTAATTGATCGCTATTGGCATCAAGGACATAAGGGTATGGATAAGAGCTCACTTGAACGTTGCTTATTCCTTCTAAGCTAATCTTTGGGATGTAATTAAATTCTATTTGATTTTCATAAAGAGGGATCACTTCTTGATAAGGCAGCTTTCCACTTTCACAAAGAATGCCAATTTGAGCCATGTTTTGCGAATCAGTCATGAGATAAGCAATTCTTTTCATATAATCAGAAAATAACTTATAGTAGTTCCACCAAATATTATGCGGACCCACATCTGGAGGGCGCTCATCTTTCCGTGCTCCTCTTAAACTGTAATAAAATGCATGAGGAATAAATAAATTAACGCCTCGAACTCCCAACCAATCAATATACCACTTCATATCTAAGGCTGTAAAATACCAGGGAATCTGATCACGAACACAGACACCAAAACATTCATTGGCATTGCGACGCCTGCCTAAATGACGAGCTACATCAGCTGAACATTTTCCTTGAACGCTATCACGCCCATTTATTCCACCTGTTTCCGGTCCGAGACGACGTAAAATTAAATCTTGGCCAGGTATGTGAAAATATTTTTGTTCATTGATATCATCGCTTTCTGCTGGATGCCCCATCAACATAATTTGATGCTTTTCGCACCAATGCGCTAATTTTTTATAATAAACTTCATTTAATTTTTCCCGAATTAGTTTTTTATAGATTTTGGTGGTCGGGTTACTAGCTCCAGTAAATAAATCTCGAAGTTCTGCTAATTTGCCGCCAGCTCGCTGAATTTCATCCTCAAATCCTGTTGTCCACTCACAAAAATTTTTCGTGTTGCGACCTAAAGGACAAGGTTCATCCGTAAACATTCCGATAATTGTGGTACCAAAATATTTTTTTAAATAATGATAATGTTGTTCGTGGACGAGTTCCATAAATTTATTGACAGCATCAGGGTTTAAAATGTCGGCTGCCAGTGGGGCATTAGGTTCGCCATCGTCGGCTCCAAAATGGATCCCACGAATGGTCCCACCACTTTTTTGCTCAATGAGAGCTAAACCATCCGCAAACGAAGCGATGACTTTCCCTTCCGAAGTCTTTTTTGTAAGAGTGATGCCAAGAGATGCAAATTCCGGGTTAGCCGCCACTACTTTTCCGTTGGCTGATCCCGAGGGATACATCCCTTCATCATAAAGGACAATTTTTATTTGTAAGTCCTTAGCCATTTCGACAATATCATAAATGATCTTAAAATAAGCTTCAGAAAGATAGTCAAGGTCTTTTGGCAATCCTATCCGCGGATGTAAGACGACGCCATCCACTCCTTTCTCTTTAAAATCTTTAAGTTGTGACTTTAATTTATCCTGATTTAACTCATCGTTTAAAAACCAAAAGGGAATCGGTGTAAATTCTTCATGTGGCGTCAAAATATTTTCAATTAGTTGATCAAATTTAGCTTCCACCATTCAACTCCTCCTACTTATTAGGGTTCCTATTAAGAATACCAAGTAAACGCATACAAATAAAGGACGTTATTTAAACAAAAAAACGTCCTTAATTGCCGATAGATTCTTGTTTGGCTTTTTCTCGATATTGTTTAGGAGATAAACCGTAGTAATCTTTAAATTTGCGATAAAAGAAACTAGTATTTTCATAACCAATGAGCAAAATGATTTCCGCTACCGAAAATTTGGTCTGCTTGAGTAAATAAGCAGCCTGAGACAACTTTTTTTCTTGTAATAACTCTTTGAAAGTTTTTCCCGTTTGCTTCTTAATTTCTTTGCTCAACCAATATAAATCGTATTTCAACAGCTGGGCCAGTTCCGTTAAAGTCCCGTCTTTATATTTTTCGTCAATGTATTTCAAGACTGAAACGGTTAATTCTTGTTTAAAATCACTGTTGTTCGTTTGAATTTTATCGGTGTGATTCATGAGTTGCGTCAACAAGAGCGCCATCGTTTTTTGGTTGATGCTCCGCTGATTGGGTAAATCATTTAAAATACTCCAAACCATATTCTCCACTAAATTTTGAATGGGTAAAATTTGTGCCACACTAAAATACAAATAACTATAACTGGTCTGGCTTCTAAAGAGACAACTCATTAAAAACTCACTAAGAGGACTTTTTTCACTTTCTAACATGACATAAGCATGATCAAAAAATTCAGGTAAGATAATAAAATTAATGGCAATATCCTGCTTACCAGCTGGAAAGGTTTCTTGAACGGCTTGTTGATTTAAAAAGAGTAAATCGCCTTCATTTAAAGTAATTTTCTGACCGTTGACAATATGAGTGGTATGACCTTGGCACATGTACACCACTTCGATATAGTTATGTTTATGTTTTGGAAAATAAATGAAACGAGTGTGAGGACGAATTTTAATTAACTTACCTGCATGTAAAAGCTTTTGACTATCGACGACAAAATCAGGACTTTTTGAATAAAGGTTTGAATCTACTTCTGTACAACCTGCCAAAATTTTTTTTTCCTCATCTGTAATGACGGATAGGGTTTTTAACAACATCTCATTCATAGCAATCGTTCCCCTTTTTCATAACTTTTACCTATATTGTAAGAAATTTCAACTTAATTAGCAACTGTTTAAAGTCATTAACTGTTTTTTTAAAGTCGGACTATTAATAAATTGGACATTTGCTGCTATCTAAACTAGAAGAAGACGGCAAGCAAAGTTTTCTTTTAAACATGATTCACTTAAACCCATTTAAAATGTTGGAATTTGTCCTGTATAAGAATGGAAACCGAAGCATAAAAAAACAGCTGGATTTAATAAATCTCGCTGTTTTTTTATGACCTCTGTCTTTTTACTGTTTCATATCACAATATAAGGTGTGACACAGGTAAAAGGTATTGGAACACCAAAGACACATAATTTCAATCCACGCACCTATATAAGGTGCGACCTGCGTTTTTATACATTTTTTACATTTTATAGTGCATTTTTCTGCAAAAACAAACTATTTTTAATACTTTATTCACATATTTTAAGTGATTTTCTATAAAATTGAAGTTAATTTATAGGTAATACAGGTGCGAATCCTCCAGTAAAAACATGTTCGCTATAGGTTCGCACTACAATGTTAAAGTTAACCCTTCCCATGTGATGTAAAGCTGCTGCTCACCCCTTTTTTAAACATTATTTTACAATTCCTTACTTTTTAGTATACAAAAAAATGATACAGAAAGCAAGGACTGATAAGTATCCTTGACTTAAAATCACCTTACTTTGAATGCCGTCCCTTTTGTGAATATTCTTTTAATACGTTAGCTCTACGATTTAAAGACCTTTGAATTTTTTAAGACCCTAACTTCTCTTCCATAAATTCAATCCGTATTTGCGTTCACGTTCTAAGTCTATGACTGTAGTTTTTTTGGCTTACTTATCAAGCTTCAGATGAATCCCACAGTCTACGATAGCTGGCACATCTTTTAGTGTGAGAACAAACTTTGCTATCTTTTTAAAACCCATAGCTTTCCATGATGTTCACTTCACTTTCTTCTCAATTCTTCGTTTTCTTCTTGATAATTATGGTTTCATTCTATGCTTTTGTTTAACAGGTTTTGGATCGTTATTAGCTTTTCTGTCTACTAAATGTAGCTGTTAATTTAATTTTAAAAAGCAAGTAATTCTACTAAAACTTATTTTACTATTAAATTTAGCAGAACTTATAAGCAAGCAAGAAAGGATTAAAATCACAATATTTAGTCATGACGATCCATTTCCCATTATTTTTCTGATCTAATGATAAAACATTAAAAGATGATCGTTAAAGTAATTTGAAAAACTATTCCTTTAATTGCACCACTTTATACTCAAAAGGCGAAATCTTTAAAGGTCCAACTGAAACCAATTCTTTTGATAAAACATTGATCCCTTCCGCCTCTAATTGGACGCTGCCTCCTTTTCCATCCATATTCACCACAATTAAGTATTGATGATTTTCATCATGGCGAGGAATGGCCATAGTTCCATCAGAGACAGCTAGTAAACGTATTCCTGCTTCGGCCCCGTAATGCTCCATTAGTTTTTGCCAAAGCATTTCTCCCGCTTCTTCTGACGGCATAGAACCAACCATGACCACTTTTCCTTTTCCTACTTTGCGCTCCGTTATAAACGGCATATTTGGCGTCAGTCCACCTCTAGTAAAGCCAACAGCTTCAGCACCCTCTAGCTTAAAGACAGTCGACCAAAGCTTGAGCGGAGCTTCTGTTCCAAAGGCTTCACCCGTAGCTTGCGTGTTTTCTATGGGGTAAGTATATAAAGCTTCAACTCCCGCAAAAGCTTCTAAATCTCGTCCAAGAGCTGCATCTGTTGTAATCGTATGTTGATCAGTACGCCCTCCCGTAACCGGACCAACTACCCAAATTCCTCCAGCTTCCACAAAAGTCTTAGCTCTTGTTAAGTACTCATTAGAAAGATGATACATAAACGGTGTCATCAACATTTTATAGCCTGTTAAATCCATCTTTTCAGGAATTAAATCTCGATGGATACCTGTTCTTAAAACAACTTTATAAAAATCGGTCATCAGCCCTCGATAATCGTTCTTTTTATGATTTTCTGTTCCCATAAAGACTCGAGCTCGATCCGAGTAAGTCACAGCTAATTCACCTTGACTAAATTTAGTGGACGTCATAAAGGGTTCTAGCTCTACTCTAGCCCGTTCTACCGCTAAAACATTTTGATAACCCACACTCGGTTTTCCCCAAGCGCTTATCACTCCTGAATGGCTGATTTCACAACCGTAAGCTTGCTGACGCCACAACCAATAAGTGAATGCCGCTGCTCCTAAAGCATAACAAGTGACCGCCTCACTGACTAAATATCCGTTAGGGTGCGCATCAGCATGGCGATCAAGAGCTCCCGTATGCGAAGCACTTGTTTCTAACAACCAAAAATTCCGGTCTTTTTTAATTCCACGCCAAAGATCACAATTCATCGCAAACGCATAAAACATCTTCTGGGAAGCATAAGTATCAAAACCAACCACATCTAACGATTCAAATAATAATTCATTATCAGTGGCAAACCCCAAACCTGCATTTGTCGTAATGGGAACACTGGAGTACTTGCGAATTATATTGGCTTGAGCTGCTGCAAATTCGGCAATTTTTTCTCGATGAAATAGCTTATACATTGAAGTAATCGAAGGATTATGAATAAAAGGAGTGGCTGCAAGAGGTTGAGGAACTTGTTCAAAAGTTTGATACACTTGACTCCAGACCATAGTGCCCCAAGCTTGATTTAAGTTTTCGATGATTTCGTACTTTTCCTTTAACCAGTTATGCCATAACTTTTTACAATTTACACAGTAACATTCTGCTATATGGCATTTAAATTCGTTATCCAACTGCCATAAAATAACGGCTGGATGATTGGCAACGGCTCGAGCAATGACATGAACGATCTGTTGGCTCTTTTCTCGAAATTCCTCATGATTCGTGCATATATGTTGTCTAGAGCCATGTATCATCGTTCGCCCCTGTACATCGACGTGATTTCGCTCTGGATAACCATCCGTTAACCAGATGGGAGGGGTGGGCGTTGGGGTGCACATCACCACATCGATTTGATTTTCAGCCAAGAGATCCAGTAATTGGATGATGTGCTCAACATGGAACTCTCCTGGATTGGGTTCAATCTTACTCCACCAAAATTCCCCTATTCGTACTAAATTTATTCCTGTATCCTTCATCAACTTAAGATCTTCTTCTAACGTTAATTCATCCCATAATTCGGGATAAAAACAAGCACCATGGTATAGTTTTTGTAATTTATGCTCCATTTAAAATTCCTCCTAACTTTTGGAATGCTACGACCAACTACCATAAACCGTGTTATCTAAACCTTAATTTAAAACCAGTTATCCTTTAATCGAACCGATCATCATGCCTTTAGAGAAATGTTTTTGTAAAAATGGATAGACACATAAAATTGGAAAAGTCGTAACCGCAATGGTGGCTAGTTTAACCGCCGCTTCTGGAACATCCAATATCCCTTCCACCACTGTATCTATGGTTGTAGCCGATAACATAGTCACTTGTCGTAGAACTACTTGCACCGTCCACATACTGCTATCGGTAATATAGATAAACGCACTAAAGAAATCGTTCCAAATTCCAACAGCATAAAACAAAGTAAACGTTGCGATAATAGGCTTAGATAACGGTAACACAATTCTGATAAAAGTATTGAGCTCGTTACATCCATCCATATGAGCTGCCTCAATTAATTCAGTTGGAAATCTTCTAAAATTATTAATGATCACAAACAAGTTAAACGGACTAATGGCTCCCGGTAAAATTAAGGACCAATAACTATTCAATAACCCGAGTGAACGCACCACGATATAAGTTGGAATCATCCCTCCGCTAAATAACATAGTAAAGATAATCAGCTTAATGATAACGGATGAGCCTCTTAAATTCGGGCGCGAAAGTGGGTAAGCAAAAGTAAAAGTAAACATTAACTGAACGATTGTTCCCACAACAGCAACTCCAGCTGTTCGGATCATGCTATTAATAACGGTTCCCGTTTGAAAAATAAAGCGATAAGCTTCAGTTGTAAACTCGCGAGGAATAATAAAAAAACCTCGTGTTGTTAATTCCAGTTCGGATGCAAATGATCCACCAATGACGTATAAAAAGGGGGCTAACGTCATAAAACCAAACATTCCCATTATGACAAAATTAAAGACATCAAAAACACGTCCTGCCGGTGTATTAAAAATATCTGTCTTACGCTTTCTTAATAAAATCACGATCATAACCTCCTGTCTATAAAACTAACGTTTGAAGACTCTAGCTCTTACGGTTAAACTAGCCCTTCTAAAAGACTAACTAAATTATAAAGCTGGGATTAAAAAATTCCCGCCTCTGGATCTGCTTTTTTAGCCACCAAATTAGCACTGACAATGAGGATAATTCCAACCACAGATCTAAACAAGCCAACGGCTGTTGCATAACTAAACATTCCTTGACCGATTCCAATATTGTAGACAAACACATCAAAAACATCGGCAACTGTGCGATTTAAAGAGTTAGTCATTAAAAAGATTTGATCAAATCCAGTGGTCAAAAAACTGCCACAATTAAGAATTAATAAGATGACAATGGTGCTTTGAATGGAAGGTAGCGTAATGTGCCATAACCGCTTAAAGCGATTGGCTCCATCAATAATAGCAGCTTCATATTGTTCAACATCAACGGAGGCTAAAGCCGCTAAATAAATAATGGTACCAAAGCCACTACTTTTCCAAATACCTTGAATGACAATCATGGGTCTAAATAAATTAGGATCCGTTAAGACATGAATTTCACGGTCAAATATTCGTTGCAATAGCTCAAATAAAAAGCCACCATTACTCGTAAGTAAAACAGTTGTTAAACTCGCAACAATGGTCCAAGATACAAAATGAGGCACGTAAATAGCGGTTTGAATACACCGCTTATAAATTTGGATGCGCATTTCATTTAACAAAAGCGCTAAAATAATGGGAAAAACGAAACCAATGGTAATATTTAAAACACCTAAAGCTAACGTATTATGGAGAAGTCTCATAAAATCTGGACTCGTAAAAAATTCTTTAAACCACATGAAACCCACCATTTCACTACCAAACATCCCTAAGTGGGGCACATAATTTTGAAAAGCGATTACAATACCCCACATCGGAGCATATCTAAAAATGGCAAAGTATAAGATTCCGGGTACTAACATCAAATATAACCATTTATTTAACCTGACATGCTTCCAAAGCCCTATCCGCTTTTTATCTATGATCTCATTTTCTCTCGTTCCTCCCAGTTTTGATGTGACTGAGTTTGCTTCCATAAATCTACATCCTTTCTTTCAAACCCTTTTAGCTGATACGGAAAATATCCTTCTGACTCATTTAAAGCCAAAAGCTGGTTTCGTTTTATTTATTCCATAAAGTTTACTTGATAAAGTCGAGTCAAATCTTCTATGACATCATTTCCTCCAGAATCTTTCCAGCGTTCAACCTCCGCTAAAAATTCATCTCTATTTATTTGACCTGAAATAAATTGAACGCGAGCATCGGCGATAATATTTCCAAGTGTCGCTCCTCGCAATGTTTCCACGTCAGATATTAAGGCGGCCGTCGGGTTAAAGATGGCTTTTTCTAACCACTCTTCGCCATCTCGAATGGCGATGCGCTCCGCTTCCAACTGCGTTTCTGTCAAAGTGCTTGGTAAAGTAAAACCAGCCACTCCCATGCTCAGCTGAGCAAAAGAAGCTCTGTTAGCTGAGTTTTGACGAGCAAGGGCCTCATCTTCATAATCAATGGTTTCAAAATCTCCAGCTTCGTTATAACGCCAGTGAACATCTTTAATTCCTAGATTCAACAGCTGGTGCACTGCCTCTGAATTCAATTGATCGATGAAGTCTAAAACTTCTAGTAAACGTGCTTCAGATTGAACAGATTGCGTCGGTATCATTAAATGACCGTTGAAACCATCTGTCGGTAAAATAGCATCTGCAAATTCAGTGGTCACATTCCCGAGCATCATCACCCACGGGCTTCCATCTTCAACACCATGAGCGCTTGCTAATAAGTTAGCTAGTTCATTCCCCCGTGATTGGGTATCGACAATTACTCCGGCTCTACCATTAACAAAGTCATTATTCCAATCATCTGTCGGTAAAATAGCAAAGTCTCTGTTCATTAATCCTTCCTCAAACAACATTTTTAAGTACTCCATAGCTGCTAGATACTCATCAGTCAGAAAATCAAAAATAATATTCCCAGCTTCATCAATTGTTGTGCGATTGGGAACTCCAAACCAAGCGTTTATCATATCAAAGGGTCCCCCATTATTGATGCCATCCCATTTAGGGATAATAATTCCGTACGTTTCTTCCCCTGTTCCATTAGGATCTTGATCTCTAAACGCCAACAACATTTCGGTAAATTCATCAATCGTATTCGGTGCCTCAAGACCTAAGTTTTCTAACCAGTCACGACGAATCATAATAGCTGAACGAATGACATCCCGGCTGCGATAAACTCCATATGTCTCCCCGTTAAAAGAGGCGTTTAATCGAATGTTAGGATCCATCTGTGATAAATAGGCAAACTGCTCTATGTAGTCATCTAACTGCCAAAAAGCTCCATTGGCAACACCGCTCGTAATCGTCGATCCACCACTTGCCACTAAAATATCTGGCACTTCATCTCCAGCTAAAACAATCGATAGCCGATCCCCATAAGAACTATTAGGAATCCAAGTAATGTCTACCTGATAACCCGTTAATTCCTCTAGCTTTTGTTGAATATCACTATTTTCCTCTGGAGCTTCATCTCCCAACACAGGGGCCATAATCGTGATCACATCCCCCACCTCTGAATCCCCATTAGATGAACAGCCTGCTAACAAACCTAACACCATTAAACTAAGTCCTAAAGCTAAAGACTTTTTCCAGTTCATTTAAGTTCCTCCCAAATTTTAAATTTCTTATAAGTAAGTTGATGACTGGTTTTTAATCGGTAACACCCTAAAAAAACATAAATTTTATAACTTATTCCTACTTATAGCCTAATTATACAAAGAAAGCGTATTCAAATTAAGGACGTCTTTTGTTTATTATAACGTCCTTATTTATAATGTTAGATAATCCTATTTAATGGTCAAAAGTTTTCCCAAAACCTAAAAAAAATCCCAGATTCTCTATTTTTAAAATAGGGAACCCTTCTATTTTAATTGTAAAACAAGGCGTTCTTTGTAAATGAATTGAAGGTTAAGATTAAAGTCAGTTATGGAAAAAAGCAAGGTTAAATTAAAATGATCTTAAAAGCTATATTAGAGTCTGGCTATCACGACTTTAGTTTAATGAGTAAAAGTCCTTTCGATCAATATAGAAAAATTACCCATTAAGACACACTTTAAATCCTTTTAGATGGATGTTGTTAGACAACGTGAAAAAAAACTAACAGAATAAACTGTTAGCCTAACTCATATTTTAACCCTGATCTATTCATCATTCATTAGGATAGACACTAGATAACGTCCACGATACTTTCGTTGTATAAGTGGTCACTCTCGCCTCAATTAAATTTAATTGTAAAAGAAGCCCTTCATCAGGATCCCAATGTATTTTTCTTTCTCCACTACCTACAGTTGCTTCTGCATGTACGGGAGCAGAACCTTCATTTAAAAAGTAAGTTCTATCGTCTTTTTTAAAGATTACAGCACCCTCTATTTCATGTTGCCCATCCAATGATTTTAGCGGTTCAGCCGATACCATTAGACTCCATGGCGCTCCTTCCAATCGGGTATCTTCAATCGTTAAAAACCAATCTAGATCGGCTCGTTGTATCGTCGTCATTTGACTTTGAATGGTTGTGTTTCTAAATTTTAGTTGTGCAGGAACATTTAAAAATTTAAGCGTCCCACTCCGCTCATATTCGGCCCTTACAGTAGTATCCGCTGTCCCCATCGTCAAGACTGTTTCTTCGGACTCTTCATCTGCAATCTGACTATTTGACTCACCTACTATAGACCACCTTACGAAACGATAACCTGGGTTTGGTTTAGCGATAATATTAGCCTTGTCACCTACATTTAGGATGGTCTGATTAGTCGACGGGCTCCCTCCTTCTGCCGGGCTAGCTTCCAAAGTTAAGGTGTAAGGAATTCGCTCATATTCAGCTATTACAGTGGTATCAGACGTTCCCATTGTAAATGTTGTTTCTTCAGACTTTTCATCTGCAATTTGGCTACCTGTTCCAGATAATACCTCCCAACTGACAAAGCGATAACCGGGTGCTGGATTGGCACGTAACGTCGTCACATCACCTTGGGCAACAGTTGTTCCTCCAGCCTCTGGACTTCCTCCTGTCGTTGGGTTAGCCTCTAAGTTTAAGTGATGGGTGATGCGTTCAAACCTTGCCGTTAATCTGGAATTAGCCCCTACAGTAACCGTTGTTACACGAGCGTTTTGATCTGCCACACGAGTACTGACATGATTTGTTTCCCAGCCTACAAAACGATACCCGTCAAAAGCTCTTGCTTCTATTGGAATGGTTCCCGCAAAAAGAGACAGACTGTTTATATTGGTTTGACCTGCTATAACCACATCTCCGCCTTCTGCAAGATTCCTAGCAACGGTTAAGGTAAAGAGGGATGGATTGGAAGCAGTTTGAAATCCAATATCAAAATTGTTTAAAGGATGATTGACAGTAGGGATGGAACTACTTCTCGATTGAATGTTAGGCAATGCTGTTTCTACATTAAATGGTACTTCTCTCACAGAACTTGCTGAATTTCCACTAAACGTAACTTGACTGCCCACGCTTAATCTAGTTGAAGATAGGCTTGTCAATCCAATACCACCGCCATAAGTGCCCGCAGTATTTTGGCTAATAGTTCCATTTGTAATGCTTACAGTCCCTAAACCACCTATGCCACCTCCAAAAGTACTAGCTGTATTATGACTGATCGTTCCTCCTGTCATCACAAAAGAAGCCATGTTAGAACGTAGGCCTACACCTCCGCCAAAAGAATTAGTCGTTTCATTATGACTAATCTCTCCTCCGTTCATAATAAAGGTACCTCCAGAATGAACCGATACTGGTGAAGGGTCTGAAAGTGTGCTAGATGTCCCCCTAATATTGGTAATGGTACCTCCATTCATAATAAAGGTAGCTTCGGAATGAGTCTCACGATCTCTTCCAACGCTAACACCTCCACTCCTTGAATGACCATCTATCAAGATTCCAGATTCTAACGTCAGTGAACTACTAGCCAAAACTCTAAAATTTGGCAAAAATGAAGTAGATGATGTTAGGGTCCGGACCGTTGTGTTATTGGATTTAAGTATAATATCTCTCCCGTCAGATATCTCTATAGTGTTGCCTATCTGAAAGTCATTTGTGATATAAATGGTAGTCGGTACTCCCGGACTAGCACTTGAAATGGCATTTCGAAGTTGTTGATTTGTTCCAGCAGTATCTGTTGCTCGAGTGGTGGGATTAGATATCCCTCTTTTCTCATCATCTTCTTCCTTCTTCTCGTCTGCTATACCTTGATCCACTAATTCTATTTCCATCACAGGGTTAGCGTCATCTAATTCATCAGCACTGATCTCATGAGCACTGTAAGCTAATACAAGCAGTGGTGTTACACTTAACATAGTAACCGTAAAAGCTATGACTAACAAGTAAATTTTTTTCATTTTTATCCTCCCTTAAGTTCTATTATTTTCAATCACCACACTAATTAAATTTTTATTCACAAAACATTCTAACATATTTTGACAAACAAAGCAATTTTTCGTCACCTAATAGAGTCAATTGCTTCGTGGTTAAAACTTTGTAGATCACATATACTAGAATTTTATAAATATGTATAAAAAATTTAAAACGAGTGGGTATATATGATATCATAATCATTAGATCATCAACCTAAACTTACTAAGAGATGGGCTAAATAAACTAAGAGAGATTTTCACTCACGGCCTATTAAGATACGACCATGACACCTTTAGCGCCTGTACTCATTATTTCTGTCTATAATCCGATGTAAGGTGTAATCGTTTGCTAAGTTCATTGGTGTTGATACATCAGACATTTTAATTAACCCTTATCCCTTAACCTTTAGAAAGGAGAAGGGTATCAACAAAACCTTCAATTGTATTAAGCATTCCCTGTCTAAGGAATAGGTAATACTTTTCAACAACTCGATAAGCACCTCACCAACTAGACTGGCCCCAAATAGTTAGGAAAGCATTCCCCAAAAGCTTATTAAATTTATCTTAAATATTAGCAATGTATTTATCAACTTAAGTATATAATACGAGGAGGTTAGAAGATGAATCATTTAACAACTGAAAAAATTAGCTATTTTTGTGGAGAAGTGTTTGATTTTTTTATTTTAAATATTTGTTGGATTAGCGGAACCTTATTAGGCGGTCTCATTTTTGGATACGCCCCTAGTACCATCGCGTTATTTACCGTCTTGCGTGATAAAATAATGGCAGCTGAAAAGCGTGGAGTTGCCTCCACGTATTGGATGATATATAAGAAAGAGTTTAAAAAAGGGAATCTATTAGGAATGATCGTAACGCTATTTGCTTGTGTTATTTATATTAACCAAGCTAATTTCAAAGTAGATGAGGACCACTTTTTTGTAATCTTGACTACTATCTCAACGATGGCCCAGTGGCTTCTCATCTTAGTTATTTTATATCTTTTCCCAATGTATGTTCATTATGAAACAACCTTAACAAACTATATTCGCTTTAGCTTCTCTTTTGTCTTTTTAAAACCCCACATCACTTTTTTTCTAGCTTTGTGGTGTTGGTTAATCTATTCCCTATTCGTAATTATTCCAGGTTTAATACCATTTTTTGGAGTCTCTCTCTTAGCTTTTGGCATCATGGCAATTAATTATCAACTCTTTATGAGAAATGAAACAGACTTGAGAGCAAATTCCTCTAAAACCTCATAAGTTTTCTCAATTCCATTTCAAATATTGTAAATTTCATTTTGAATTATATTTTAATAAAAGCTAGCTTCTTACTTAATACACTTATTAATGTCTTGTCTTGCTACACACTCACCACAAAAACGTTATTTTTCTCGCTCCTTCTTTGGTGAAACACGATAACATTCCTTAAATTTATGATAGAAAAAACTGTATGTTCATAACCGACTAAGTTCAACATTTCAGCGACTGGTAGCTAACAACCAAACCCCTTGAGCTCATCGCTTTTTTTGCAATCATTCTTTAAATCTTTTCCCCCTTTTTTAACCAATGAAAATTTTAACTAGATCATTTTACTTACTGGGTTAAGCTCCTAGCTCTATAACTTTGATCAATATTATGCACAGAGATCACTAGCTCTTTTTAAAATTACTACTATCAAACTTAATCATGTGAGTACGATCCATGAGCTTGGCATAACAATAAAGCCAATCTAATTACTAGCTGGTGTCATTTTTAACTTAGCAACTGATAAAGAACTCTCGTAAAGGGCTTATTTCACTCTAACAAACAAAAGCTAAAATAACAAAGTCACTGGGAACTCAACCAGTGACTAACTTTTTAATTCAAACACGCATACCTTAACCTTTTAAATTGATGCTCTTTAGCTTATTATCTAGATGATCTATCTGAGCTTGGTTCGCGAGAAGGTCTTTCCTCATTGAATTAATTTGCATCTGATCTAGAACTTTTCTTCACATCTCTTAGCTTCCTGCGACTTGCTGAAAGCTGCTGCTTAGATTCTACATCTGCAACCCTAGAAGTTGAAGGCATATTAAGGCTTTCATCATAAGAAGGAGAAGATTCGTATGAGGGTGGCGGTACGATATGGGGAATAACTTTTGTTAACTTTGAGTATAAAAGTTCTTTTGCAGTCGCAATAGCTTCAAATAGCTATCTGATGATCTTCAGCACTTGTGAGTTCTTTATCCCTGCTTTAGCTTTTTCATAGTTGCCTCATTCATTATTTCTTTATTTAATAAAGCAGTAGATTTAATAGAGACAGATCAAGATTTTTAAAAATTTATTATAATTTTCATAGTTTGTACGCTGAAAAAATAGAGATAAGCAATATTATAGTAGATGCTAAGAGAAAAAAATCCAATTAATAAGGGTCGTTTCAATTAAAACAACATCATCCTGATTAAATGTTGAGGGATGTTGATTACTAGCATTTTTTTTCAATAAAGATAGACTGAAAACCCTCGACTGCAGATTCATAATCACGATTATTTTCTTCCCTAATAGGTGATCTTGCAAACACACCTTGACATCGCTATCCAAGTTAACCCTCCTTCTATCTATCAAGGTCTTTATGCGCTTCTTCTCATGCTCTCAATAAGGAATCACGACTTGTCCCAGGTTGTGGCTCCTGATTTCTGAGCCATTCGGCTCTTTCCTTTCGGTTACGATTACTTTGACTTTCACGTAATTTTTCCGGGTTATTCAAGAGATATTGACGATGACTTTCACGAATATTGCTAAACGTCTTTCTCGTTCCTCGAGTGTTTCATTCAGCCTATCTTTCCCCTTCTCGGAGTCTTTTATCTTACTCTTAAGTCAAACTTTACCTTATATTTTACTATAACATGCACACCTTATCTACTTATACCATACTTAATCTTACAATTATGTAAAAAGTATACTATTTTATTATATTGTAATTTTGTTTGAAACAAAAACCAAACTTTTTAACAGCTAAAAGACAAGGATTGAGGAGACCTTCATCGCATGTTCCTCTCTCCTTAGCAACATAGGCGTTTAAAGTTTTTACAGGAACACCTTAGTCTTTAGAGAGTTTGAGGTAAATAAAAAAACCTATCTTTTATAAAAGATAGGTTTTTCTGCCGCAAATTTATGATGGATTCACAACTTGTGTAATAGTTCCAGAGAAATTATTAGGATTATCACTCAACCAGTCTCTTCCTTATTTGACAGCTCTGGTACTAAAGCTCAATCCTCCACTCTACTAACAAATTTAATTAGCTGATACCTCTTTTTATTCTGCTGCTAATGTTTCTTCTTGTGTCAGAGCGACATCATACCAATATAAGCCTGTTCCATCACCTACCCCATAGTTAAGGACACGATTATTGACTGGAGTCACATTTGCCCGATAGTGAGTCGGAAAAACGGGAGCTTGTTCTAACATATATTGTTGCCATTCATTATAAATGTCATAACGATAATCAAGATCAAAAGCCGCTTCTGATACTCCTAATTCTAATAAACGAGTATTTTCATCACTTACAAAGCGACTATAGTTAAAGGGTGTAATTGGACCATAAAGATTTGTCGGATCCACATTAATTCCCACTGTCCAAGCAGCGGCATATACATCGATATCTGGATGATCTTCGCCTACTTGATCATAAAACGAATTGAACTCTACTAGTTCTAAATTAATTTGTAATCCGATATCTTCCCAAGCTTGAGCGTAATATCTAGCCACTGCTTCTTGTACATCATCGCCACTCATATGATAAAAATTAATTACTAATGGTTCTCCATCTGGTGTTTCTCTATAACCAGTACTTTCATTAACGGTATAACCTGCTTCATCTAATAGTTGTTTTGCTAATTCTGGATCATAGGGTGGTCTTTCTAAATCTGGATTATAAAAAGCTTTATGTGAAGGAGCGATTAATCCCGAAGCTTCCCAGCGTAATCCGTGATAGAAACGTTCCCCAACCAGTTGATTATCCACTGCTTGCCACATCGCTTGACGTAAGTTGACATCTGCCATTTTTGCATCAGGATCCATGACATTCTGCCCTAACTCTGAGTCCCAGTATCCTAATTTAAAACCGATGTAGCTATAAGCACGATCCACTATTCCTAACCACTCAAGATTAGATAATGCTTCATTTTCAGGAAATTGATCAATAGGAAAAGAACTTACAAGATCAACTCCTCCGGTGCGTAGTTCTTGGATAACGGTAGCTGGACTAATCACCCGCAAAGTAACGCCATCTAAGTTAGGTCTTCCTCGCCAATAATCATCATTTCTCACATAAGTTACCGATTCTCCTGGGACAATGGTCTCGACTTTAAAGGGTCCAAACCCTACCGGGTTCTGTCGAATTTCATTAGACGCCGACATTTCCGCTACCTCCATCTCTCCAAAAATATGGTAAGCTAAAGGATAAGTCCAAATTCCCCCTGTTAAAATAGAAGGAGTCGTGCGGATAAATTCTATTTCTAATTGCTTATCATTCAATATTTGAATTCCGGCAATCTCGTCTGCCTCACCCTTATGGTATTCCTCCATTCCCACAACATTTAGGAAATCAGCACCAAAGCGAACACCATCGTAATCAGGATCCCCGATCACTTCATAAGCAAACGCCCAATCACGTGCTGTTACTGGCTCTCCATCGTGCCAATTCACATGATCTCGAATCGTAAAGGTAAACGTTCTGCCATCTTCAGAAATCTCATAGGTGGCTGCTCCATCTTGACCATACACAAAGTTTTCATCCCATGATAGAAAACCTTCATCAAAAAACTGTAAAACTTGAGCATCAGGATTTCCTTGGTAAAAATTATAGTTTAGAGTTCCTTCAAATGAGGTATCCGAAACCAAACCAAAATTTAAAACTCCTCCTTCAATCGCTTCTCCCATCGGAGTTTTAATGTTATTAAAATCATCTATGGAATACATTCCATCTGTCTCCATGCCCGCTTCAACTTCTGAACCGTCCTCGCTCGTTGATTCCTCTGGAGTTTCATTACGACAAGCTGTTAACATAAATCCAAAGGCTATCATTAATCCCAGAAACACTCTACCATAACGTTTCTTTTTCATTTTAACTCCTCCTCTATCCTCTTCTTTGTCTAGCATCAGTCGCCCGTTTTAAGGCTTGACCGATATTATTTATACTCAACATCAATAATAAAATTAAAATTGATGCAGGCATCCAAATCCACCATCTTAACTCTAATATCTGTGGGTTTCTGGCAGAGCTCACTAATGTTCCAAGACTTGGTGTATCGTCTGGAAAGCCAAATCCTAGAAAAGATAGACCCGACTCCAATCCAATATTGGCAGCCAAATTTAAAGTCATGGTTACAATAATTAATGAGCTTAAATTAGGAAGAACTTGAACGAAGATTGTCTTAAAATTAGAAGTTCCTAATGTTTTAGAGGCTTGAACGTACTCTAATTCTCGCTCTTGAAGGGTTCGAGAACGGATGAGCCTAGCAATCGACGTCCACCGAAACAATGTCATAATTAGCGAAAATTGAATGATTGTATAATTAGGAACAGCGGTTACGAAAGCAATAATAATCATTAAAGTCGGTAATATATTAGAATAGTCAACGATGCGCATTAATAGATGATCCACTTGGCCTCCAAAATAACCTGAAACAATGCCTAATAAAATCCCAATGATACCTGTTAGTAAAGTAACCAAAGCAGCAACTAGTAAGGAATTACGAGCTCCAATAATTAATAATCCAAAGACATCTCGACCTCCTTGATCTGTTCCTAATCGATACTCGGAAGAAGGAGGCTGATTTAGCGAAAACAAATCAACTCTAACAATTTCATCTTGGTTTAAAATAAGAGATATCACCCCAACACCGATGACAATCACACTGACAAAGATCAAAGAAATCAAGGCAACTCTATCTTTCACTAATTCACGCCAAAGAATCTGAAAGCCTGAATAGGTTTCATCTTTATTGACGACTAAATTTTTTTCTACCTTTTTGGATTTAAACAATTTAACCATTTTCTCACCTCGCTTACTTAATTCGTATTCTTGGATCCACAAACATTAAAATAATATCTGATAGTAAAGCTCCGATAACCGCTGCAATCCCGTAAAGTAACACTAATGCGGTCATAACTGAAAAATCTCTTGCTAAAATTGAGTTGATAAATAAGTCTCCCATGCCTGGATAACTAAAAATGGTTTCCACAAATATGGTTCCGCCTAATAAGGCGACGATCTCAAAGCCAAGAAACGAGGCAATAGGCAATAATGAGTTTCTAAAAATATGCTTATTGTAAACTCGTTTTTCAGATGCTCCTTTTGCACGTGCGGTAATGACGAAGTCCTTTTGCTCAATATCAATAATTTCACTGCGCAAATATTGGACTGTTGCTACAGTGGTAATAAGAGCAATGGACAGAGCAGGTAACAACATGTGATAAATTCGACTTAAGGTATAATCAACTCCTCCAGGTTCCATTCCTGGTGCCACGCTACCACTAGTGGGAAACCACCCGAGATTAAACCCAAAAAGGTACAGCATGAGTAAAGCAAAAGTAAATAAGGGTGCTGCAAACCCTAAATACGTATAGGTAGTAATCAATCGATCTTTCCAAGTATCATGATAACGGCCGCTTATAACACCTAATGGGATAGCGATAATATAAGTGAACACTAATGTTAGAAAAGACAGAGCAATAGTATTATTTAAGCGTTGTCCGATCAATTCTGTTACCGGCATTTTAAAGCGAAAAGATTGACCAAAATCGCCTTGAACAACTCCTGTAATCCAATTAAAATACTGAACATACCACGGATCATTTAGTCCCAAGCGCTCACGCTGTAATTCAATAGTCATAGGATCTATATTAGGGTCAATAAGTCCTGTCAAAGCGTCCCCTGGCATCGCTTGAGCTAATAAGAAAACGATAAAACTCAACACCATAATTTGAGGAATCATCAATAATATTCGGTGGACCATAAATTTCCACATCTTATTTCCCCCCTTTTGCCACAGCTACTAAATGCGTTGCAGAAATTGCTGTTAATGGATGAGCAAGACCTGATTTATCAAAATAAACATCTGCTAATTGATCATATTCCTCTCTAATTTGTTGCCTTTTTAGCAAAAGTTCATCTCGCATTCTCGGATTGGTATCGGGAATGGCTGATAGCAACCGTTTCGTATAAATATGTTGTGGATGATTAAAGATATCATCCGTAGTTCCTTCTTCCACGTAACGTCCTTTATACATAATCCCAATCTTGTCACAAATATGACGAATAATGCCTAAATCGTGACTAATAAATAAATAGGTTAAATTAAGCTCTTTTTGTATGTCTTGCATAAAATTTAAAATTTGAGCTTGGACCGAAACATCCAGTGCTGAAACGGGCTCATCAGCAATGATTAATTTAGGCTTTAAAGCAATGGCACGTGCAATCCCGATCCGTTGTCGCTGTCCTCCAGAGAATTCATGGGGATACTTATACACCGCTTCTGGGCTTAACCTAACAAAGTCCATCAAAGCTTGAACTTCACGCTTTTCTTCATCTGGCGTTAACTTTTTAAAATTTCGCAACGGTTCGGCAATAATATCAAGGACTCTTTTTTTGGGATTCAACGAAGAATAAGGATCTTGAAAAATCATTTGCACCTCTTTATAAACTCGAGGATTTTCTCTAGTTCTGCCTTTTGTTAAATCGTGCCCATTAAACAAGACTTGCCCTCCTGTAATCTCATTTAAGCCAATAATTGCTCGTCCAGTCGTCGTTTTACCAGATCCTGATTCACCCACTAACCCGTAAGTTTGTCCTGCTTCAATCGTAAAAGAAACCCCGTCAACAGCTTTCACATAACCCGTTATTCTTTTTAAAATTCCACTTCTAATGGGAAAATGAACTTGAAGATCTTTAACCTCAACTAGCTCCATAACTTCGCTCTACTTACTAAACATTAAGTTTCACCTTTTAGAGCGGACCATACGTTATCTGGTTGCTCTTACTTAAAGTGCACTAACTTATTTTAGTTAGAGCTTTCACCTCTCTTTCCTTGATCTGATAACAGCCATTATTTATCCCTCATTCGTAGTTGGAAAATAGAAATGTTCATAGCAAGTACAACGAACAAAATGCCCGGGCTTTACTTCATGTAAAGTTGGATTTTCTTCATGAAGTTCTGAATCTATCCACGGAATTCGCGAGCTAAATCGACAACCTTTTCGAGGTAATTTATGTAAAGACGGAACAACACCTTGAATAACATGTAACTTTGATTTGACTTCTGATGATGAAGGGATAGAATTTAGTAAAGAACGAGTATAAGGATGTTGAGGATTTTCCATTAACGTATAGACATCTGCCATTTCGACAATTTGTCCAGCATACATCACAGCCACACGATCTGCCATCTCGGCCACTACTCCTAAATCGTGAGTAATTAAAATGATACCTGCCTCCATTTTTTCTTTAAGTTCTCTTAATAAATCAAGTATTTGAGCTTGGATGGTCACATCTAACGCCGTTGTGGGTTCATCGGCAATTAATAGCTCCGGCTGATTAGCAATAGCCATCGCGATAACAACTCGTTGCCTCATTCCTCCAGAAAGTTGATGGGGATACTGCTTAAATACTTTTTCAGGATCAGGTATTCCAACTTGTTCCAATAACTCCATCACTTTTACATGACGCTTAGGCTTAGATTGTTTTCTTTTATGTAAAAAAATAACCTCATCAATTTGATCACCAATCATCATTAATGGGTTTAACGCGGATAAGGAATCTTGAAAAATCATTCCCATATTATTTCCTCTTAATTCATCTAAACGAGCTGGAGTTGCCTCCACAATATTTTCACCTTGAAAAAAAATTTCTCCTTCTACTTTTGCTCGAGTGTGCAATCTCATAATTGAAAAGGCCAATGCACTTTTACCACACCCGGACTCTCCGACAATAGCTAATACTTCATTTTTATGAATCGTTAATGAAACATCATCCACTGCTGCATAATAATCATCTTTAATTCTAAAGGATGTTTTTAAATGGTTTATATTTAGTATCTCATTATCCAAATTTATCCCTCCCTTAATAAATTTAGTATTTATAGTATATTAGAAGTTTATTACTACTGTTTCTTTTTTTTCATAAATTTAGTATTAATGAGTAATGTAGCATATAAACTTAAATTTTGCAAGACATTAGTTCCATTTTTATTATTTTTTTTAAAATACTTAAAAATAGCTCAAAAAAAGCTAATAGAGAATTTTCCATTAGCTTAAGTGAATCATCGATTTGATTGTAAGTAATTTTCTAAAACCGTAATCACACCATCTTCATCATTGGACGGCGCTTCATAATTAGCAATGGCTTTTAAATCTGGATGAGCATTAGCCATAGCATAACTGTGACGACAGACTTGCATCATTTCATAATCATTTAAATAGTCGCCAAATGTCATGGTTTCATCATAGTGAATGTCATATTTTTTTTGCAGCATTTTAATGGCTATTCCTTTATTAACGGAAGCGTTCATAACATCGACCCATTGATGTCCGGATACAACCACTTTAAACCGCTCTTTAAAAGCTGGCAAATTGGGATAAGTATTCGTTTCGGCGTCGACTGAATCATAAATGGCAACTTTACAAATACGATCTTTTTTAGCAGCTGCTAATAAATCAGAAACTCGCTCACAACGCGTGTAATACATATCCACATGCCTATTGAACTCATCGTTTGAAATGGCTTGAACATAAGCAGACTCGAGTCCACATAAAACAGGATAAGCATGATCAATCTGATTGACAGCATGCACAACTGCTACCACATTGTCATAGGCTATTTCATCATAAAAAATAATCTCGCCTTGATCAAAAACAACAGCACCATTTTCTGCGATAAAAGTCACTTTATCGGCAATGTCTTGATAAAGTTTTAATAAATTATAATATTGCCTGCCGCTAGCTACTGCAAATTTTATTTTATTTTTATGCAATTGGTCAATGGTTGAAAATAACTTTTTTGGTAGTTCTTTCTTACTATTTAATAAAGTTCCGTCCATATCTGCAGCTACAAGCTTAATCACGTAAATCCTCCTCTAGGTCAAAACATAGTCTAATTAGACTCTTTCAAACATTTTACTCTTAAATAAAAGACAGATAAACATAATTTTTAAGAGGAAAAGCTACCTAATCTTGTATCGTTGTATTCATGTTACAGTTTGCCCAACAGTAACTTTTCAAGTCATCATGCCCAATATAAGAAAAATATTAATGATTGATTAATGATTATCATATCTAAAACCTTTAATCTTAGTAACCCTATCAATCTATCACGCGTATGAATATGAATGTTATTCAAACTTAAAAATTCGAAGGTTTAACAATCTAACTTAGTACATTTATTACAGTTAGTCAAACAGAACAAACATCTTGGCTAAGATTACACCATATCATTCGTGCTTTCTACGATCCTGAGATATTAATTTTACAATATTACACTTAAACGACAATAAAGATTAGCCGTGATGCAACTAAAACATCAACATTAATAACTATAGCATAACATAATTTTTTTTTAAATCATTTTTTAATATTTTAACAAAACTAAGATTTAAATAAGTTAAGGTGATAGAGTCTTATTCTTTGCTTCATAACAATAATTAACTTAATCTATTATATTTAGAGTATTTTTCATCAGGACTTTTCGATTATTTTGAAAACATTTCTGTAATATATAACTTTGAACTTAATTAGGCACAACGAAAAAGCAGAGCAGCAATGATGATCATACAAGTCTATAATGGCACTTAAATAGAGCTTTTGGGAAGAATTAATCATTTTGAACTCAGCGATATCGATATCTGTCGCCCATTTTTCATTTGGTTTTGAGGCATAGAACTCCCTTTTCAACCTATTTTCAGCTAGGATCACAGGAGTTGATTTCTTATAGTTAGGTTTTTTTCTACGAATGACTGACTT
>Ga0153980_1000194_pt1 | contig 30715 bp, 25 predicted proteins | sample TSGA064MetaG_FD_104722 | JGI IMG/M metagenome (GOLD analysis project Ga0153980, IMG submission 104722) | Attine ant fungus gardens microbial communities from Georgia, USA - TSGA064 MetaG | ecosystem: Host-associated > Fungi > Mycelium > Unclassified | place: USA: Georgia, Magnolia Springs State... | reverse complement strand
GTTTTTAAGATTTTTAGGTCTGGTAGTTCAGCTGGTTAGAATACATGCCTGTCACGCATGGGGTCGCGGGTTCGAGTCCCGTCCAGACCGCCAAAAATTATTAAAAACAATCTTTAAGATTTTAGGTCTGGTAGTTCAGCTGGTTAGAATACATGCCTGTCACGCATGGGGTCGCGGGTTCGAGTCCCGTCCAGACCGCTAAAATTTTAAAAAAACACATTGTTGGTCTGGTAGTTCAGCTGGTTAGAATACATGCCTGTCACGCATGGGGTCGCGGGTTCGAGTCCCGTCCAGACCGCCAAACAAAAAAAGCATCATTTGAATAAAATGATGCTTTTTTTGTTACACGAATTTCTTAACCTATTTTTTTAGTTCGTACTGCAGCGCTCCCGAAGGACAACGCTTAATCTGATCAATCAGTTCCGCTGTGCTTGCATTTTGAGCCGTAATCCAAGGCCTATCTTTTGGATGATATACCTGTGGTAAACTTTTAACACAGATCGCGGCGTGTTCACATCGCTCAGGAATCCAAAGCACAGTGATCTCCCCATTGGGATGATCATATCTAACAATCTTTTCTTCCATAATAAAAATCTCTCCTGAAATACTAATATCAATAAGTACGATTTTGTTTTATGAAATCGGGCGTCTCCGTTTGATCATCCTACTGACACGATAGAGCATAAAAATAGCCACGATAGAGAGTAACACGACAATGACACCCAAGCTTGGGTAATGCTCCAATGGGCTTTCCTTCGTCTGTTGAACAATGATCACACCGGCAAGTGACGCTGCTACTCCCCCAGCCAGCTGTTGTAAAGATGAACTTATACTCATAAATGCACCCCTATCCTTCATTTCAGGAACCGCACTGATCAAAGCCGAAGACGGTGTCATACGGCTCAGGATACCGGCCATCATCAATATATTCAAAAAGATGACCAAATAAAATGGCGTAACCCCCAGATTGGTATAAATCAATACAACAACCATCAGCCATAACGATGCAAAAGCGAAGATTTTAAATTTATCATAGCGATCGCTCAATTTGCCAACGATGGGCATAATAATCAATGAGGCGACACCGGATATCATAAATAACATGGGCAATTGCTCATGACTAACTTTCAGGTTATTGACGGCAAAGGCACTTCCAAAAGGCATCATCATATAACCACCGATAGAGAGCAGCGCTGTCGCCAGAAAACCAATGCGGTATTCCTTTTGCGAAAAAGTAGTCCACAGATGCTTAAGTGCCGATTGATGTTTTTGCAGGCCGATATGTGCTGTAATAGGAATCAGTTTAACCGCAATAATAATGACAATGACCAAGGCCATCATAGCGATCCACAGGAAAGCACTATGCCAGCCCCAGTTGTTTGCAATATACAGGCCTATCGGAATCCCCAGTACCTGACTGGCGCCAAAGCCCATTTGCACAAAACCCATGACACGCCCTCTTTGTTGTAGCGTAAATATATCGGTAATGATAGCCATCGAAATCGACCCAATAACACCACCAAACAAGCCCGTCACCACACGGGCAGCAACCAAAGTCCAATAGTCATTGGCAAAACTGCAGAAAAAGGTTCCGATGATAAAACCCGAGTAAAAAAACAGCAAGAGCTTCTTTCGGTCGAAGCGATCGGCAAATCCCGCCGTCAGCAAACCTGATGCGCCTGCACTAAAAGCATAGGCTGAAACCGCTACACCAAATTGAGCTGGTTTTAGATCGATGGCCTTCATCAAAATATCGCCCATCGGTGACATCACCATAAAATCAAGCACGACGGTAAATTGTGTAATCGCTAGTAAAAACACAACGAGTTTTTGGTATGCCGTAAAGGGGACATTCGCCTGTTGGTCTATTTCCATGTGATAATGATGTTCTTGGTTTAAACTGGGTAAAAATACAGAAGCGTCTGAACATTCTAAGCAATAAGTCTATAAAAAATATTCAACATACTTTTTAACAGCTTTGGGGCCAATTTTTCACCAAACCTTCAGGGGTAAATAGCGCTGCCGCCGACATTTTCAGTCCCTAGTATCCTGCCTGCACAACAGGTTTATTTAATACCTATTGAAACCATAGAAACAGCTGCGTTTACTGAAAGCAGATCCATTAAATAAAAAAGCCAGCACTTGAAAAAACAAGTGCTAGCTTTGATCGACTTTAACGTAATTTTTATTCGGCAATAACAGCAAATTCTGCTCCTGAAGCGAAATCATCGCCACGCTGTGAGCTCAATGCGGTAAAGCGGATATAACGGCCCTTGACAGGTTTCTCAAAACGAACGGTTTTGAGTTTTTTATTTCGCTCGAATGTACCCGATAGCACATCCTCCCAGTTTTTACCATCTTTACTTACCTGAATCTTATAATCCTTGATATCGCCATTGGCGCCATCTGGCCTCGGCAAAAATGTAAAACCTTTGATCGTCTTCACACTCGCGGCGTCGAAATCAACCCAATGCGGATATTGAGCGACAGTGACTGAATACATCGTATGCCAGATCGACGAAGGATCTCCATCCAATAGGTTCTTGGCATCACCTTCACCGGTCTCCTGGCTGGAAGTAAAGACCACTTCCATCGGAACCGTCTCGATCTTACTGTATTGTTGTGTTACTTTTAGTTTTTCATTCCCCTGATACCAGGCCGTTATTGTTCCGCCCTGACGCAGGTCAAAAGAATTCTTATAGGTGTTTGCTTTTCCATTGTTCACCGTATATAGTACAGTCTCCGCTTTATTTCCCGAAAGCACGGATACCTCACCTGTTGAACTTCTGGCAAAAGAAATGGGGGCATCACCTGCGGTAGCCACCTGTGCTTTGGCCAAGTAGTCATTTTGTCGGACCGGACGGATAATAAATCCTATTGACGTGGGAACAGCTTTCACACGGTCTTTTTCCAATGGCGGCCCTTGACCACAACTATTACCGCCAAGACCAGTGACCGCAGCATCCAAATGCAAATGCACACCGGAGCTCTTCGGTAACTGATAAGGGTGCGGTGCAAATGTCAATTCCAGTTCGCTGTATTCCAAAGCGGATGTCGCTAGAGGTTCTTTCGCAATAAAGATCGCTCCTTGTCCATCCTTATTGGTCAGGGATGTCCAGCGCACATCCTCATTGTTACTCATATTCTGCGGATTGGGCCATGATACGAACTGATCTTTTACTGTACTTTTATGCAATTCAATAAATTGTGCCGTTTTACGATCCGCATAGTTATTGATCGGGCCGCGTCCATAATAGGTATAGTTGCCAAATTCACCCGGCAATTGCAAGGAATAGCCCAGTCTTGCCAATACGACACTTGCATTGTTCGAAGTGATACTAGATGACAATTCAATCGAACCATCTTGGTATATCGTCCAGATCTGATTGCTCGTAAACTTGAAATCATCATTGCCAAACGGTTTATCCATATGCTCTTTGAGGGTATATGTTCCTGATGTTCCACCTAATAATGAAGCTCCATAGGGAGCCTGAGACTCGATTGTAAATGCCAAAACTACTGTCCCGTCTCTCTTCGTATAGCTATTTGAAGATAAAACTTTATGTTTTAAGTTATGTAAACCCTTTTCAAACCATTGCTGATAAGCCCAGTTATCATTATCAACAGGTGCACGCAATGCATCCAGTTTAGGTCCTTCACCATCGCGTATAATTTGCTTGTCAGCATACGCCAAACTATAGATTGACCCAGTCTTATTATCAAATTTTGCGACAAACTGATCCCCCTTCACAACCTGAAGCTCACCTTCCTTGGAAAGTACGGGATTTTTACCTTTGGCAACAGTCGAAATCAACGGTTTATTTTCCGCGGCTTTGACAAACAGCTGTTCTTCCATTTGAACAAAGCCCTTATTTGCCCAGGGCTTGTCCTCGTTGAGCAAAAATTGAACCTTGACAAAATATTCAGATCCCGCATCCAATTTGGTGTATTCGATCGGTAGGACAACTTGTTTTTTCTGGCGTGCTTTGGGTAGATCAGCAGCAATTGTACCCGTGCTTCCCACAACAGCTACCCCATCTTTGAACAATGACCATTGAACCTGATAGTCACGAAGATCCTTGAAATAGTTTTTATTGAATAGTTCAATTTTTCCCTGTGGAATATCAATGGCCTTAACGCCTACATTTTGATAAACCTTTTTTACTTCAAAATATTGAGGTTTGGGTTTCATGTCGGCAAAGATCAATCCATTGTTGACGAATGTACCGTCATTTGGCTTGTCCCCAAAATCACCGCCATAAGCCAAAAAGCGGTCGCCGGTTTTCTTATCATAGTAATACATGGCCTGGTCGATCCAGTCCCAGATTGCTCCGCCCATAAAGAAATTGGTCGATTCGATGGCTTCCCAGTAATCAATTAAGTTACCGACAGCATTTCCCATGGAGTGCGAGTATTCAGAAATATGAAAAGGGTACTTCAATTTGTAGGTTCCTTTGACAGCCCCTCTGACCCAGTCAATGGACGGATACTGATTTGACCCCATATCCACTATCGCGTTGTTGCGTTCATACTGAACAGGTCTTGAGGTATCTATTTTCTTGATCGCATCATAAGCTGCTACAAAATTATCTCCGGGACCAGCCTCGTTACCAAGTGACCAGATCACGATAGAAGGATGGTTGATGGTGGCATGCACCATTTCAATATTCCGTGCTACATGGGCATTTTTCCATTCAGGAACGTGAGAAAGCGATTCCTTTCCATAATAGTATTCATGGCTTTCAATGTTAGCTTCATCCTCAAGATAGATGCCGTATTTATCACAGAGGTAGTACCAATAGGGCGGCTCCGGATAGTGTGAATTGCGCACGTGATTGATATTGGCACTTTTCATCAGCTTTACTTCGGCCTCCATCTGTTCCCGGGTAACGACTTTTCCATGTTCAGGATTCGTCTCATGGCGGTTCACACCTTTCAGCTTAACCGTTTTGCCGTTGATGTAGTAATAACGTCCGGCAAGACCGAATTCATCGTCAGATGCCTTGGTATCTTTAATTTCAACCTTCCGAAACCCAACATAAGTGGAAACCGTTTCAACCGTTTTATTTTTCTTGTCCTTCAATTCGGCAACCAAGGTATACCGATAGGGAAGTTCAGCGGACCATTTATCTGGATTTTTTACAGCTAATGTCGCTTCTATGCTGTTCGAAGCCTTCGCATCCAACTGTGGAACAATTGCAGACACTTCGGCCTGGTCTACCAAGGTATTTTCATCGCTATACAGTTTATTCTTATACAAGGAATAAACAAGAGTATAACCATCGGCTTTCTTACCGCTCAAATTACGGACGGTACCGGTAATTTTCAATGCACCATCCTCATAGCGGTCGTCCAATGTCGGAATGGCTGCCAGATCACGAATTTGGATCTTGGGTGCTGAAGTCAGGGAGACATCGCGAAATATTCCCGGCAAGCGAAACATATCCTGGTCTTCCAAGAATGATGCGTCCGAGCTGCGGTAGACTTCTACCGCCAACACGTTCTCCCCGTCTTTATTTAAGAAAGAAGAGATATTAAATGATGCGAGGTTTCTGGAATTTTTTGAAAAGCCAACATATTTGCCATTCACCCAGAGGTAGAAAAATGAGTCCACCCCATCAAAATTAAGAAATACCTCACGACCTCCCCAATCCTTCGGAACGGTAAAATTACGGCGGTATGAGCCGACTTCATTACGGTATAAATAAGTAGTCCAATCTTGCGGTGGCGTACGCATCACCCCGCCACGCCAGTCATCAACCTTTACCTGATGTTGAAAAATCACGCGCTGGTTGGTGTAAATAGGCACACCATATTTTAAACTACCATCTTTCTGAATACCGAAGATGTTCCAACTCATTGGAACAGGTACGGATTCCCATGCATTGACATCATATTTAGGATCATAAAATTCTTTTGGCCGTTCTTCCGGTGTCTTTACCCAATGGAACTTCCAGGAACCGTTGAGTGAACGCCAAAAGTTACTATGCTCGGGCAGTACTTTTCTTGCAGTTTCAACGTTTGAAAAGGAAAAGAACGAAGCGTGTGGTAATTCCTTATTAAGTGATAGCAATTGTGGCGATTCCCATTCATTCCCCTTTGGAGACAACATATCTCCATACTGGAAGCCTGCGATAGGAGCTGTCAATGATTGTCCTGTCGTTGAGGTCGAATGCAGGGTCAGCAGCGAGGCCAGCAAAGTTGAAAAAATAACGGATTTTCTTAACATCATGTATTTAAGCATTTTAGTTCAGGAAACCAAATGTAACTTCATTTTGGATGAATAACAAGCAGATTATTAAAGCACTCGATTGCGAAACTTTTTCGATACATAAAAAAAAAGCATTATTTATCGATCTTCTGAAAATCAGAAGTAAAAACAAATGCTTTCGGTTTCAGGGAATAAGCAGTATTTTTGGGCGTAGATTTCGCATTAAACAAATAAAAGTTTACGTTTGAAAATATTTTGAAGATTTTTATTTTTCAAAGGGTTACAATTTAAGCATTAAGGTATTAATAGGTGAGTAAATTCAGTAAATCAGTCCTGCTAGAAAATGATGAGCAAATCATTGAGGGCCTTAAAAAAGGCGATAGCTTGGCGATAGATAGTATCTATAAACGATATTATCCATCCATAAGCCATATGATACTGCAAAACAATGGAAGTGAGGATGAAGCAAAAGATATCTTTCAGGAGGCTGTGATTGTGCTCTACGATAAAGTTGCCAAGGGTGACTTTGAGCTCAGCAGCAAACTCAAAACATATCTTTACTCGATTTGCCGAAGGCTTTGGCTGAAGCAACTCAATCGTGCGGGTTTTGGCAATAGTGACATTAGCGGTTATGAAGATTCCTTATTTGAGGAAGAAGACTTACAGCAGCATCAAGAACTTGAGAAAAAGTTTGATCAAATGGAGCTTGCGCTAGAGAAGATGGGTGAACCCTGTAAGACAATCTTACATGATTTCTATATCCTAAACCACTCGATGCAGGACATCTGTGAAAAATTTGGTTATACCAACACAGATAACGCCAAGACTCAAAAATATAAATGCCTGCAACGGCTGAAAAAAATATTTTTTTCAACAGATTAAAATTTGAGTAACACCATGGGAACAATGAATCAAAAAGAATTTTTCGAATTGGCTGACCAATATCTGCGCGGGGAATTATCTGCAGCGGAAAAAGCGGCGTTCGAATCTTTTTGTGCTGAAAACCCTTCGTATGCTGCCCAATTACAACAACACCGCGACTTTGTTGCCAATATGAAAGAAACTAGCCAAAGGCTTGATTTCAAACAGGTATTGGCTAACTCAGCCAAGGAATATCATAAATCCCAAAGTACCGCAAAAGTGGTTCCGATAAAACAATCTGCTGTTATATCACTTTGGGAACGGATCAAAGCAAGCTCTTTAGTAGCTGCAGTTGTGGCAGTATTTGCGGTATTTGGCACTTTATGGCTTAGTGGCTATTATAGCAACCTGGAAAAAGCCTCTTCGGATTACAGCGCGTTGCGTCGTGACATGAACAATGTCAAAAAGAACGTCAATGCACATAATGCCGCGATAAAAGATATCAATGATAAAAAATCGGTTAAAAGTAGCGAAAGCCAATTTGGAGCAACTGGCTTCATGTTGACAACTGATGGTTACGTCGTAACTAACTATCACGTCGTCAGTGGGGCTGATTCCATTTATCTGCAAAATAGTAAAGGGGACTCCTACAAAGCGCAAGTCGTTCACACCGACGCCAGCAAAGATTTAGCAATCCTATATATTGCCGATAAAAACTTCAAAAAGGCCAAAAGCCTACCCTATACCTTCAAAACATCTACTTCGGATTTAGGAGAAGATATCTATACCATCGGCTTCCCTCGTGATGAAGCAGTATATGGACAAGGATACTTAAGCTCGTCAACAGGCTACGCAGGTGATACCATTGCTTATCAAATATCCGTTCCGGTCAATCCAGGAAACAGTGGTGGCCCCGTATTGGATAGCAGAGGCAATGTGATCGGTATTATCTCCGGTAAACAAAGAGGAATAGACGGTGCTGCTTTTGCCATCAAAACCAAGTCAATCATGAATGCGCTTGCTGATATTCCGAGCGACTCATTAACCACGGGCGTAAAAATCAATAAAAAGAATGCTTTGGCAGGTTTACCAAGAACAGAACAGATCAAAAGAATACAAGACTATATTTATATGGTTAAGGTCTATTAAGACTGTATCTTTAATGCTTATAAAAAGGGCGGTACGTAAGTATCGCCTTTTCTTTTTTATCAAACGCTGGATAAAGGCTGGATCCGGTCATTTTAAGCGACACAAAAGCTTGTCCAACGAACTACAGTACCTCAAAAGGAATTCCCGATTCATCTTGTATAGGAACGCTCAAAGTGATGTAGTCCAAAAAGAAACAGCGGACTCCGCTGCGTATGACAGCGGAAAAGGAGTATGTGAAGAAAAGGCAAAAATCAAAAAGGGAGTGTCCAAAAAGATAGGACACTCCCTTTTTATATCGGAATTTCACCTAATTGACTATAGATTAGGTTGAGGTGTTGTTCTCAAATAAGGTTTAATCTCCTTAAATCCTTTCGGAAATTTTGCGGGGATATCTTCCGTCTTGATTGCAGGCACAACAATTACGTCTTCACCATGTTTCCAATCAGCCGGTGTGGCAACCTGATAATCAGCGGTGAGTTGCAATGAATCTATCACCCGCAAGATCTCATCAAAATTACGGCCAGTAGAGGCAGGGTAAGTCAGTGTCAATTTTATCTTTTTATCCGGGCCAATAATGAAAACCGAACGTACAGTAGCCGTTACCGAAGCATTCGGGTGAATCATATCGTAAAGTTCAGAAATATGATGGTCTTCATCGGCAATAACCGGAAAATTCACTTCCGTCTGCTGTGTTTCATTGATATCCTTGATCCAGTTCAAATGGTCATTTACATTGTCTACACTTAACGCTATTGCTTTGACGCCCCTTTTGTCAAATTCAGATTTCAATTTCGCCGTACGTCCCAGCTCAGTTGTACATACAGGCGTATAATCAGAAGGATGTGAGAAAAATACCACCCAGCTATCTTTAATATAATCGTGAAAATCTATTTCACCAATAGTCGTTTGCGCTTTAAAATTTGGCGCTTCGTCTCCTAATCTTAAACTCATAATCTTATGTTTTAAATATGTCCAAAACTACATACTCTACAAATATAGTAGATTAAATTTAGCAAACAAATAATTCGTTACTTTTTTAGATTCAGATGAAAAAACAGTATTTAAATACTATGCAAGCATAATATATATTTTGTATATTTGGTTATATATACGCGAGCTATTTCCAAACCGCCTTGAGAAATAAGGCCAAGGATACCGCGTAAAACATTTTTGCTTCAAAGCGAGTTGATCATGTAATACTGGAGAAATATATGACAGGCGAAATAAAATTATAGACCATAAAAATTGAGATATCATGAATTTTGAATTAAGCGAAGAACATAAAATGATCCGGGATGCAGCACGGGAGTTTGCTCAGGAACTAAAAGCAGGTGTCATACAACGGGATGAAGAAGCCCAATTTCCAACAGATTTTGTCAAGCAAATGGCCGAACTTGGATTTATGGGTATCATGACCCCAGAGGCCTACGGTGGTGCTGGCATGGATACCCTGGCCTATGTTTTGGTATTGGAGGAAATTGCCAAAATTGATGCCTCTGCGGCCGTTATTGTTTCAGCACATAATTCGTTGGTACTATATGGATTCAACGCCTACGGAACTGAAGAGCAAAAACAAAAGTATCTGGTTCCACTCGCCAAGGGGGAGAAACTGGGTGCATTTGCACTTTCGGAACCCGAGGCAGGCTCGGACGCTTCCTCACAACATACAACAGCCGAAGACAAAGGTGACCATTATCTCCTGAATGGCACGAAGAACTGGATTACAAACGGTGGTCACGCCGATATCTACCTCGTTATTGCACAGACTCATCCAGAAAAAGGTCATAAAGGAATCAATGTGCTGATTGTCGAAAAGGGATTGCCGGGTTTCACCATTGGACCAAAGGAAAATAAATTGGGAATCCGAAGTTCGGACACACATTCCCTGCTATTTTCGGATGTTAAAGTTCCAAAGGAAAATCGTATCGGTGAGGACGGTTTTGGATTTAAATTTGCCATGAAAACCCTTGATGGCGGTCGTATAGGTATCGCGGCACAAGCCTTGGGTATCGCAGCCGGTGCTTACAATCTGGCACTTACCTATGCCAAGGAACGCAAAACATTTGGAAAACCCATTTCAGAACATCAGGCCATCCAATTTAAACTGGCTGATATGGAAGTCGATATTGAAACGGCCCGACTATTGACTTATAAGGCTGCGTGGACTAAAGATCAGGGACTGCCGTATGGAAAGGAGGCCGCAATGGCCAAGCTCCATGCCTCTGAGGTAGCCATGAAACATACGGTCGAAGCTGTGCAGGTCCATGGCGGTTATGGTTATGTGAAAGAATATCATGTAGAAAGATTAATGCGTGATGCCAAAATCACTCAAATCTATGAGGGTACATCCGAAATACAACGACTGGTGATTGCGCGGGAAATCCTGCGATAAAATCTTTCGCAGCATAGTTTAGAAGAAAAGACCTGTCGGCTTTTCATGAAACGGACAGGTCTTTTTATTGATTATTCAATTTACTAGCTATCATCGACAGATATTGATAATCCTGAAAAGAAAAACTCGCCGTCTCAGCCATAGCCAAATTTAAGATGAACTTTGCTTTTCGCAATAAATTCTGCTGTTCTTCACCACGCACATTCAACCCGTCAAATAGTAAGGTCAATGCCAGTGGATGCAACTGCTGTGCGTGGAGTTCTTCTTTTGAATAGGTCATCAGTTCGCTTTCGGAAAGTTCCAAAAAATACGTTCTACTTTTTTCAAAAAACTTTTCATAAGCCCCTTCAAAAACCGCCGGATCTGTAGGCGTCGTAAAAGCATCATGCCCTTCCGTCCAGATACGCAGAAATTTACCAATTTCTTCGATCCAGTTTATCAATACATCTTTTTTAAAACTTAATCCCATCGTCTTTTCCTATCGAATCTGTCCATTGCCGCGGACAATCCATTTTTCTGTTACCAATTTTTCCAATGCAAAGGGCCCACGTGCATGCAGTTTCTGCGTGGAGATACCTATTTCTGCTCCCAATCCAAATTCCCCACCATCCGTAAAACGTGTGGAAGCATTTGCATATACCGCTGCGGCGTCCACTTCATTCAAAAACCGTTCGATAGCCAACTCGTTTGAAGACACAATACACTCCGAATGTTTTGAAGAATACTTTTCGATATGTTCCAATGCTTCGTCCAGTCCATCGACTGTTTTTATCGAACACTTCAAATCTAGAAATTCTCTTCCAAAATCCGCTTCTTCTGCTGCCACTAAATTTGAAAATCCATGTTGCTCCAAAAGCTCAAACGCAAAAGGGTCTGCAAAAACTTCCACGGCGGCATGTTCAAAATAGGGTGCCAATTTAATTAAAAACTCCGGTGCCACCTGCTGATCCACCAAAACCGTATCCAAAGAATTGCAGACGGAAGGTCTGGAGATCTTGGCATTGGCGACAATTTTTGCTGCCATTTCGAGATCGGCAGTTTGATCCACATAGGTATGACATACTCCCGCACCAGTTTCAATTACTGGTACCTTCGCATTTGCCCGGACAAAATCTATCAGGGACTGTGAACCCCGCGGAATAATAATATCCACATATTTGGTTGCCTCCAGCAATTCAGACACATGTTTGCGATCGACCGGCAACAATTGTACGATATCTTTTGGTATCCCCTGCCCTTCGAGGACAGCATGAATTACCTTCAGCAAGGCCGCATTTGTATATAGCGCATCAGAACCACCTCGCAACACACAAACATTCCCCGATTGGATGCAAAGAGCTGCGACATCAATTGTCACATTTGGCCGGGACTCATAAATCACGCCAACAACGCCAAGAGGAACAGTAATTTTCTCTATTTCCAATCCATTGGGCAGCACTTTCTTCAACAACAACTGATCCGTCGGGTCTGCCAAATCAGCAATCTGCTTTACACTATCGGACAGTGCCTTCAAACGACCACTATTCAGTAGAAGGCGGTCTTTTTTGGGATCTTCATCGCTCATACGATCTAAATCCATTTTATTGGCCTGGAGGATGGGCCCTTCTTCTTCAATTAGAGCAGCAGCGATAGCATCTAATGTTTTCTTTTTACCCTCTGGAGAAAGCTGTTGCAAGAACTGTTTTGCCTTCGCTGCCGCCTTTAATTGTTCAATTATTGTTTCACTCATAACAATACGATATCATTTGCATGCGCAATTTCTACATTCTTTTTACTGGACTGGGATAACAAGGATGAATCCATTTTGGCCCGGGCCACAGCCACCGTCAGACCTTCGAGGTTCACAATATTCAGCACCTCTCCTTTCTCAAAATGTTCAACAATACGGGTTACCCCAACAGCCAATAAGCTTTTATGTTTTAATAAAGCCTCCTCGGCACCACGGTCAATCATCAATTCGCCCTTAATTAAGCTTCCGCTCGCTAGCCATTTTTTTCGCGAAGAGATCTTTTTACTCTCAGGCAAACACAAGGTACCTGTCTCATGTTTGATGGCTTTTGTGATCGCGTCTTCAGTCTGCATGCTAAAAATAACCACGCCGATCCCCATCTGATTGGCAAGCCGGGCAAAATTCAGTTTTGAGGTCATACCACCTAATCCGACAGCAGATTTATCTTTTCTTGCCAATCCCAGAATATCGCGGTCAATGGTCGCAATGGTCTCTATAATTTTATTATTCGCATCCAATACTCCCGGAACAGAAGTACTAAACAATAATTTTTCAGCTCCAAATCCAACAGCAATAAGTGTTGCGAGTTCGTCGTTATCCGAAAACTTCAATTCCTTATTGCTCACCACATCATTTTCATTCGCTACTGGGATTACATTGTTGCGCCACAGTTCCTCATAGGTATTCTTTAACTGCAGGAACTGATCCCGATTGGAAAAGTGATGTCGCTCACATAAGCTTTGTGCCAATGAAATCTTAAAAGGCCTAAAATAGGTGGAATAGGTATTAATCAAGATCGGATTCCCGATAGCAGCTGCGGCCTTCCGTTCCGACAGCGTACCTGTGTAACTGGGGAGAAAACGCTTGCCGGCAGCAACAGCACCCGAAGATACCAGGACAATATTATACCTCTTCTGTAAAGAAGCGATCTGCCGGGCAATCTCCAAAACAATACGTTCATCAACTTCTCCCTCTTTCGTGGTAATAGAAGCCGATCCAAATTTGACAACGAGAATAGGCTTTTTCATTGTAAGTATGCTTTAGTTTAGATTAAAGCTCTAATTTACTGAGAAGAATTTGATTTTTGCAAAATATGTTAACATTTGAACAATATCGCGCAATAAAATACCGGATTTTTTCTGCGCGAAAAAACAGATTACAGGGCGAATAAATGGAAGACGGGTAAAAAAAAGGCAGCTCACTAAGAATGAATAGTTGAAATAAGCCGTGGGGAAGTTCCTGTGAATAAAAAAAGCTGCCCACCATATGGGACAGCTTTCTAAAGCAATGACATATCTTAAAGCAATTAAATATCATTTACGATGAAAAGCGTTCGTCATAGAGCTTCTCCAAAGAGAACATTTCGTCACGGTATTTTGCTGCTTCCAAGAAGTCCATTTCTTTTGCAGCTTTATCCATTTTCTTCCGCACATTGTCAATCGCTTTCTTCAGATCCTTCTCACTCAGGTACTGCATGACTGGATCTGCTGCAATAACCTGTGTAGGGTCCGGCTCAACGTAAATCTTCTGTTCAATGCCTGAGAAATCGGCAACAGAGGTCTGCTCCAGGATCTCTTCCCTGGTCTTACCAACCGTGCGTGGCGTAATGCCATGTTCGATATTATAGTTCATCTGCTTATCCCGGCGCCGATTGGTTTCGTCTATCGTGACACGCATACTATCCGTCATTTTATCAGCGTACATAATAACCCGCCCTTTATCATTCCGGGCAGCACGTCCGATGGTTTGGATCAGCGAACGCTCCGAACGTAAAAAACCTTCTTTATCCGCATCCAGAATCGCTACAAGTGTAACTTCAGGCAAATCCAATCCCTCCCGAAGCAAATTCACTCCCACCAATATATCAAACTCGCCCAAGCGTAATCCCCTTAAAATCTCTACACGTTCCAAGGTTTTAATTTCAGAGTGTATATAACGCACTTTCAGATTTAGCTTGGTCATGTATTTGGACAACTCCTCCGCCATCCGTTTGGTCAGGGTCGTAGCCAAGACACGGCCGCCCTCCTTGATTGTTTTATCGACCTCCTCCAAGAAATCATCGACCTGATTGATCGCCGGACGAACTTCAATAACAGGATCCAATAAACCTGTCGGACGAATAACCTGCTCAACAACAACACCTTCTGTCTGCTGCAATTCATAGTCTCCGGGGGTAGCTGAAACATAAATGGTCTGATTGGTCAGCGATTCAAACTCCGGAAAATTGAGCGGTCTATTGTCCAATGCTGCCGGCAATCGAAAACCATGCTCCACCAAAGATACTTTTCGTGACCGGTCACCGCCATACATGGCCCGTAGCTGTGGCAGGGTAACATGACTTTCATCAATAACAAGTAGGTAGTCTTCAGGAAAATAATCCAGCAGACAGAAGGGACGCATACCCGGTTTCCGGCCATCAAAGAAGCGCGAATAATTTTCTATTCCTGAACAATAGCCCAGTTCACGCATCATTTCAAGATCATAATTCACACGCTCTTCCAGACGTTTGGCCTCTAGCATAAGTCCTTCCTCTTCCAACTGTGTCTTACGCTGCATCAATTCATCTTGAATGGCCCAGATGGATTCCTTGAATTTTTCCTTCGGAGTAACGAAAAGGTTCGCGGGGAAAAGCGCCAAATCTTCCATTTTATTCAAGGTTTTGCCGGATACCGGGTCGATCTCACTTAATTCATCAATCTCATCCCCAAAAAATGAAATACGGATTGCAAAATCCAGATAAGCTGGATATACATCAACTGTATCCCCTTTCACACGAAATGTACCACGTTTAAATTCAGTTGTTGTTCTGGAATAGAGTATCTCGACCAATTTATGCAAAAAGGCATTCCGGGTGATTGTCATCCCTACACCAAAACGAAAAATTGACCGCGAGAAATCCTCAGGGTTCCCCATACCATAAATACAGGACACCGAAGAGACGACAACAATATCCCGTCGTCCGGACATCAGTGAAGAAGTCGTTGCCAATCGCAACTTTTCGATTTCCTCATTGATCGCCAAATCTTTTTCAATGTAGGTATTCGTCGAAGCGATAAACGCTTCGGGCTGGTAATAATCATAATAAGAAACAAAATAATTGACCGAATTATTCGGGAAGAACTGTTTAAATTCGCCATACAGCTGTGCAGCCAATGTTTTATTATGACTTAATATCAGGGTAGGTTTTTGGGTTTCTTGAATTACATTGGCTACAGTAAATGTTTTACCGGATCCCGTAACCCCTAGGAGCGTCTGATATTGCTCGCCCTGCTCAACACCTGCTACCAATTCTTTGATTGCCTCTGGCTGATCACCCGTCGGTCTATACTCTGATGTCAATTCAAATCTCATACAATTCCTATTTCTTAAAGAAAACTATTTTGACCTTTCGGTAAACATTACAGCAGGAGACGCCCTAATTTCTGCTAAAAAAAATCTGTCACACTAACACCATGATGTAATTTACTGTCGCTGCGATTTTGCAGCATACGGTCTAGGGCCATATTTTAGATGGTCTTTACACAAATTTACTAATTTTTTTACCATTTTATATCAAACTATAATTATGCCGAAGATGTTATTACTTTCAGTTGATTATTTACTATCTTTAGCTTTAACTGAACTAGCACGCACGTCATGGTCACTATTCTATCTACCCAAAATAGCATTGCAAATCATTTTATTGCAGAATTGAGAGATGTCACGATTCAACGGGACCGCATGCGTTTCCGTCGGAACCTCGAGCGACTCGGAGAAGTATTTGCTTATGAGATCAGCAAAACAATGGCGTTTAAACCTGTGGAAGTTGAAACACCGTTAGGCGTTGCCAAGACACATCTGTTAATGGAACAGCCGGTATTGGCGACCATCCTGAGGGCCGGACTTCCCTTCCATCAGGGCTTATTAAATGTCTTTGACCAAGCAGACAACACCTTTATCGCGGCTTATCGGCACACCAAAAAGAGCGGTGAGTTTGAAGTTCATAAAGAATATGTAAATACCCCCAATTTAGATAATAGAACGGTCATCATCGTCGATCCGATGCTGGCAACCGGAAAGAGCCTCGTCTTATGCTGCAAGGATCTACTGGCCGAATACGAGATTAAAGAACTTCATATTGTTGCAGCAATTGCCTCGGAAGAAGGATTAAACCATGTCAAGGCTTTCGTTCCGACCGCGCATATCTGGGTAGGCGATGTCGACCATGAATTGACAACAAAAGCCTATATTGTTCCTGGCCTTGGCGATGCAGGAGATCTGGCCTATGGTGAAAAACTTCATTAATGTGGATAATTATTTAAAATTAAATTAACACTTAGCTCATTGAAATTCAGTAAATTTATGTCAATGATGAAGTTTAATTTTTTTATATCTAATTTATACCACTATGAGATGGCAAAAATACAATGGCGAATCCATTCGCTCCACGATTTTCGATGCTGTTGAGGAAGTCATTAAACGAGAAGATGCCCTCGGGAACAAGCTCAAGGTTTATATCGGCACCGATTCCCAGGTAAAACGAGGAATCATCGACTTCGCCACCGTCATCGTCTTTCTCAGGGAACATAAAGGTGGATTTATGTTTATCCAACGGGACAAAAGGCATCACCGGATGAGTATTAAAGAACGGATGCTACTCGAAGTCCAAAAATCCATCGACATCGCCTACCAACTCTGCCCCCTCCTCGAAAAACACAAAGTAGACCTCGAAGTCCACGCCGACATCAACACCAATCCAAATTTTCAGTCAAATGTAGCCCTCAAAGAAGCCATGGGATATATTATGGGTATGGGTTTTGTATTTAAGGCCAAACCAGAGTCGTTTGCGAGTACCAATTGTGCCAATAAACAGGTGCAGTAGCAGATTTTTGGGCAGACTTCGTATCTTTAGGTGTAATTTTTAATACATCAGATGCAGGATTTTTTTCAGCAGATTGCCAGTCAATTTGTCCAGACCACTTGGCTCGAATGGTTAGGTACGCTAACCGGATTCCTTTGTGTTTATTTGGCCGCAAAGCAAAATATATGGAACTGGCCCATTAGCATCATCAGTGTGCTGTCCTATGCCATTCTGTTTTATGATGCAAAGCTCTATGGCGATACCGTATTGCAATTTTATTTTCTATCCACGGCAGTGTATGGATGGTATTACTGGCTTAAACGAAAGGAAGAAAAAAAGAAACCCATTGTTAAAGCCAATAACAAGCAGCTAATGCTAATCGTTCTCGCTATCATCTGCTTGACAGCCCTAATAGGCTACCTCTTGGACAGTAAGACGAATTCCGATGTCCCCTATATCGATGCATTCTGTACCTCGGTTAGCTTTGTAGCCCAATTTCTAATGACGAGAAAGATCCTTCAGAACTGGCTACTTTGGGTTTTCGTCGATATCTGTTATATTCCATTGTATATACACAAAGAGCTTATCCTAACAGCTGTACTGTATCTTGTATTCACCATAATTGCCTGGAATGGTTATCGTGACTGGCAAAAAACCTATAGAAATTTTGCGTAATATTGCCTATCAAAAAGATAGATGTGGGAAAAGAGTTAATAAAAATTGCCGTCGTAGGCCCCGAGTCTACAGGAAAGTCAACCATGGCACAGTATCTCGCTGAAAAATTTCAAACGGTCTGTGTTCCGGAATATTCGCGCTATTACTGTCAGAGCCTCAATAATAAATACACCTTACAGGATGAGGTCAACATGTTCTATGGGCAGCTCGCTTTGGAAGAAGCTCTCCTCCCTTTAGCAAAGGAAAATATCCTGATCTGTGACACGACTTTTATGACCGTTAAAATTTGGTCTGACTATCTATTCAAGCATACCCCAAAAGAAGTCACTGACAAGATCCGGCAACATCCCTATGATCTTTACTTATTGATGGATATCGACCTTCCCTGGCAGGACGATCCCTTAAGAGATTTTCCGGAGCAGCGAGAACACTTTATGGAGGTATGGAAAACGGAATTAAATGCTGTCAATGGTCAATATCACATTATCTCAGGCGAAGGACAGCATCGACTGAAAAATGGCTTAGCAGCTGTTAGCGATTTTCTGACATTGATTTGAGACAAGCATCTTGACGAAGCAGCCTTTTACAGCTATATTTGTACTTGTAAAGTATACCGCTAGTGCAATAAACTAGAAAGTTAAAATGTACTAAAAGGTTGTACTCTACCGAATTAAATTAGAATATTAACATTTTACTTAAGAAATAATGTATCCAGAATATTTAGTAGCTCCAATGCGTCAAGAGTTAGTTGATGCGGGATTCGAAGAATTAAAAACTCCAGAAGCAGTTGATACTGCAATCGCTTCAGAAGGAACTGTTTTTGTGGTTGTCAACTCCGTTTGTGGTTGTGCGGCAGCAAATGCGCGTCCTGCAGCAAAAGCGGCTGTAAAAAACGAAAAACATCCGGCAAAATTAGTTACCGTTTTCGCAGGTATGGAAACTGATGCTGTTAACACAGCACGTAATTACATGTTGCCTTACCCTCCATCTTCTCCGGCAATGGCATTGTTCAAAGATGGTAAATTGGTGCACATGATTGAAAGACATATGATTGAAGGTCGCCCGGCACAAATGATTGCTGACAATCTAGTCGCAGCATTTGACGAGTACTGCTAATCACGTATTTTGATTTTTGAATTAAAACGGCTATCCGAATTATTTGGATAGCCGTTTTTGTAAACCTCGTAATATACTTTACAATATTCCAGCCAATTCATATTTCAAAGAAATACCCCTCGCTTTATAAACACTTTTTTTTATTTTTAGGATATGAGAAAATTTCCAGTTATCCTTTTCCTACTTTCCATGATTTTCCTTGCCTGTTCCCCACAAGAAAAGGTAGATTTGATTGTGTACAATGCGCATGTCTATACCGTTGATTCCACCTTCAGCGCAGCACAGGCATTTGCAGTTAAGGGCGGTAAATTTATTGCGATAGGATCAGACGAAGAGATTCAACGAAAGTATAAAGCCAAAGAAAAAATAGACGCTGAGGGGAAAGCAATCTACCCCGGATTCTACGATGCACACGCTCATCTATTTGATGAAGCCGAACTGATGGACCAGGTTGATCTCAATGGCGCGGATTCTTTCGAAGAAGTGATTCAGCGGGTTAAAAGTTATCAGCAAAAAAATCCCAATAAAACCTGGCTCATCGGCGGTGGCTGGGACCAAAATCGCTGGAAAGACAAATCCTTTCCCACAAAAGAACTACTGGATAAAGCTTTCCCAGATATACCGGTGTACCTGATACGGGTAGACTACCACGCTGCTGTGGTAAACTCCAAAGCCCTGGAATGGGCCAAATTGACACACATTCCCAGTATTCATGGTGGTGTTGTCGGTGGAACCAACAATACACCGAATGGTCTTTTGATCGATAATGCCATGGACCTGGTCAACAAAACAATCCCGGTACCCAATGAAAAGGAGTACCTGAGAATGTTAAAACGAACCCAGGATTCATTGCTTTCTGTGGGACTTACTTCTATTGTGGATGCCGGTTTATCAAAAGAAAGACTCGACCTCTTAAAAAAATACTATCAGGATGGGGAATTGAAATTTAGGGATTATGCGATGATCCTTGGCAATCCACAAAATATCTCCTCATTTATAGCACAGGGATTTTACGAAACGGATCGTTTAGAAATCAAATCATTCAAATTACTCGCCGATGGCGCATTAGGCTCAAGGGGAGCTTGTTTGCTCGCTCATTATCATGACTCTCCTACACATGGCTTCCTATTGCATAGCCCAGAGGAATATGAAAATATGATCAAAGCGATTGCCGCAAGTAATTTTCAGGCGAATACCCATGCGATCGGCGATTCAGCCAACCGGATTATCCTGAACACCTATGGTAAATACTTAAAACCGCATACAGACCGTCGATGGCGCATTGAGCATGCGCAGATTATCTCGCCAGTAGATTTCGATAAATTCCGAAAATTCCAGATCCTACCTTCTGTACAACCTACCCACGCCACATCGGATATGTACTGGGCAAAAGACCGTCTAGGTGAAGAACGGATGAAAGGAGCCTATGCTTACAAGCACCTATTGAAGGAGTATGGTAAACTCGCTCTGGGAAGTGATTTCCCGGTTGAACATTTCAATCCGCTATACGGTTTTCACGCAGCCGTGGCCCGTGTCGATAAAAAAGGATATCCAGAGCAGGGCTTCCAGATGCAGGACGCCATTAGTAGGGAAGATGCATTGCGCGGAATGACCATCTGGGCTGCATATTCCTGCTTTCAGGAGAAAAAACGAGGAAGCATAGAAGCTGGCAAAGACGCTGATTTTGTTATCCTCGAGCACGACATCCTCAAAATACCAAATGAGCAGCTGCGAAACGTAAAAACCTTACGAACCGTCATTGCCGGTGAAACGGTTTTTACACGGTAAACACCGGCTATTTCTGCTGAACAACAGCACAGCCTGTCGCTACCTGGCTCATCTCGAAAGAAACAACAAAAACTTAGATACAAATTTTAAAAAAAAGCCTGCATGAAATTATTTCATGCAGGCTTTTTTATATATTAACACGAAAACAGCCCCTGTTTTCCGTAAAATCTACTCGTTTAGCACGCTATTATTGCATATCAAATAAATGCTTTTCAGCATGATAGGACGAACGTACCAATGGTCCTGATTCAACATATTTGAATCCCATTTCCAAGCCAATTTTTTGATATTTTTCAAATTGAGCTGGTGTGATAAATTCAATAACGGGATGGTGTGCTTTTGTCGGCTGCAAATACTGACCGAGAGTCAAAATATGAACCCCTACATTATATAAATCCTGCATTGCCTCTATTACATCTTCTTCTGTTTCGCCAAGACCGAGCATAATACCCGACTTCGTACGAAGACCTGCTTCCGAAATTCGACGCAAACATTCTAAAGAACGATCATATTTGGCCTGGATACGTACTTCCCTTGTCAGACGACGTACAGTTTCCAAGTTATGTGAAACGACTTCCGGGCGAACCGCAATGACGCGGTCCAGATTGTCCCATTGCCCTTTAAAATCCGGCAATAGCGTTTCCAGGGTTGTCTCGGGGCTCTCTCTACGGATGGCATTAATCGTTTCGGCCCATATCGTAGAACCTCCATCCTTCAGATCGTCACGGTCAACAGAGGTGATGACACAATGTTTGACCTGCATCAGCTTCACTGAGTTTGCGACCCTGTTAGGCTCATCCAAATCGACCGCCAGAGGACGACCTGTTGCCACAGCGCAAAACGAGCATGAACGTGTACAGATATTGCCTAGTATCATGAAGGTTGCTGTTCCAGCCCCCCAACACTCACCCATATTTGGGCAATTTCCACTCTCACAAATCGTATGCAATTTATGTTCATCTACAAGACTTCTGACATGTCTATACTCTTTACCAACAGGCAATTTGACACGCAACCAATCTGGCTTGCGTTGTGCAGGAGTTGCCGGAATAACTGGAAGTTCAATCATACAACAAAGTTAAGGATTAAAAATGTAATTTCTATCCGGCAATTTGTTGGATTTATATCATAAAAACTTATCGAATGGCGGCAATAATAGAATAATGAAACAAAAATTAGGATATTTGTGTTGATTATCTATTGATCTAAATACTATACTATGCGATTGAGTCAATCCTTATCCCTTTTATTGCTTGGGGGAACTTGCATTTTCGGTGCACAGGCCCAAACTAATTTTGATCTAATTCCCAAGCCATCAAAGGTGACCGTAGCAACCGGAATATATAACATCCCAGCACAGCTCTCCGTTATTGTTTCTGATGATTTTCAGCCTGCAGCACAATTGCTTACCGAACACCCCGCAATCAAAGGCTTAGCCGTTGAAGTACTGAAGAAAAATAAAAAAGCTCCAAAAGAAGGCTTTCGTATTATTAAAGCTGTTGATGCAGACAACTTGAGCAAAAATGCCTATTCGATTCAAATTGACGAAAAAGGTCTTCTGCTTAAAGCCTGGGATACGCCGCAGGTCATCAATGGGATTTATACTTTGATTCAGTTGGGTTACCTACAAGCTGACCCCAGCCAGATAGCATTTGCAACAATCGTCGATGAACCCCGTTTTTCCTACCGCGGGCTTCATTTGGATGTTTCCCGTCATTTTATGCCGCTCTCTTTCATAAAGAAATATATCGACGTCATGGCCATTTATAAGTTCAATAACTTTCACTGGCACTTGACAGATGGCGCTGGATGGCGACTGGAGATTAAAAAATATCCGGAATTAACACAAAAGGCCGCCTGGCGTACACATGCACATTGGAAAGATTGGTGGAACAATGGCCGTCAGTATGTAGAAAAAGGAAATCCGAATGCAAGTGGCGGCTTTTATACACAGGAAGAAGCGCGTGAACTGGTTGACTACGCTGCTCGAAAAGGCATCAATGTCATTCCTGAAATAGAAATGCCCGGACACTCGGAAGAAGTACTGGCCGTGTATCCCGAACTCTCCTGTTCGGGTAAACCCTACAGTCAAGGCGAATTTTGCATCGGCAATGAGAAGACTTTTGAGTTCTTAAAAAACGTACTGGATGAAGTACTCACCATATTCCCTTCCCAATACATCCATATTGGCGGGGACGAAGCCGAAAAGAAACATTGGGAAAAGTGTCCAAAAGACCAGGCCTTGATGCAGAAGGAAGGTTTAAAATCAGTAGATGAGTTACAAAGTTATGCGATCAAGCAAATGGATTTATACCTGCAATCAAAGGGCCGAAAGCTTATCGGCTGGGATGAGATCTTGCAAGGCGGCCTCACTGAAGGTGCCACCGTCATGAGCTGGCGTGGTGAAGATGGTGGAATAAATGCGGCAAATGCTGGCCATGATGTTATTATGACTCCCGGTTCGCACCTATATTTTGATTCTTATCAGACCGATCCAAGGACACAACCCGAAGCAATTGGTGGATACCTAACCCTTGATAAGGTATATTCCTATGACCCTATTCCAAACGCGATACAAGGGGACAAGACGAAACACATTCTGGGTGCACAAGCTAATATTTGGACAGAATACGTACCGACGACAGAACACGTTGAATATATGGTATTTCCCCGTGCCTTGGCCTTATCAGAAGTCAATTGGACAAATAAAGATGCAAAAAGCTGGCCAGATTTTCAACGAAGAATACAATCACACTACAAGCTATTGCAAGAACTGAATCTGAACTATTATCGTCCCTCCTTCAACGTAGCCTATACAGCATCGTATAATGCGATTAAAAATAACAACAAGATTACGCTTACGACGGAGCAACTGAAAACGGATCAGATCCGCTATACCATTGATGGAAGTGAGCCTACGATTCAGTCTACGCCATATACAGGTCCCTTTGAACTGAGTTCAACAGGACATATCAATGCGGCATACTTTCAGGACTCCATCAAAATAGGCCCTACATTATCATTTGATATCGATATTCATCGTGCCATTGGAAAAAAAGTAACATACAATACGCAATGGTCAGGATATCCAGCGCAAAAAGATTCGACTTTAACCAATGGACTAATGGGAGGCCTGTCTTATCACGATGGACAATGGCAAGGGTTTACCAGTCCGATTGATGTTGTTGTTGATTTGGAAAGAAGGGAAGAAATTCATCAGGTTGCCATGAATTTCATGCAAATGATAGGCCCGGGGGTTTATATGCCCGGGGAAATGGAGGTTCTCGTTTCTGACAATGGTCGTACATTCCGTTCAATAGGAACAGTGAAAAATGATGTATCCGATAAAGAATCCAAATTAACATTTAAACGTTTCGAGCTGAAACTAGATAAAGCGCAGCAGGCACGCTATATAAAAATCAAGGCCAGCAATCCAAAAAAAGGATATTTATTTACAGATGAAATCATTGTTTATTGACAGAAAATAAGCAATTCCTGATCCTAGTTGGAAAACCAATTCCTTACGTTTTCCAACTAGGATTTCCTATTTTCAAGACCACTTTTCCAACAAAGCTCATTTTATTTTGAAATATTCTTAAAATAAATACTTCATTTTCAAAATTTAAAATGTAACTTTGCACTCCGACAAAGCAGTCGGAATGACCCTTCCCCATGAGCTATTTTTGATTGTCTTTGCTCAGATTTACAATAGGAAATTTAATTTTTTGAACTAGATATAATGCCAAGAAACACTTCCATTAAGTCGGTTTTAATCATCGGATCAGGTCCCATCGTTATCGGTCAAGCTTGTGAATTTGATTATTCTGGATCTCAAGCATCCCTTTCATTGAAAGAAGAAGGTATTGAAGTATCCATCATCAACTCAAACCCTGCAACAATCATGACGGACAAAGTTGTTGCAGACAATGTCTATTTACTTCCATTAACGTGCGAAAGTATTGAAGAGATATTGCAAAAACATAACATTGACGCAGTACTTCCTACCATGGGTGGCCAGACCGCTTTGAACTTATGTATCGAAGCTTCCAACCTGGGCCTTTGGGAAAAATACAACGTAAAAGTTATCGGTGTTGATGTTGCTGCCATTGAAAAAACTGAAAACCGTGAAGAATTCCGTCAATTAATGGTTGATATTGGTGTGGGTGTTGCAACCTCAAAGATTGCAAATTCATTCCTGGAAGGTAAAGAAGCAGCACAAGAAATTGGTTATCCCCTTGTTATACGTCCTTCCTACACCCTAGCCGGTACAGGTGGTGGATTTGTACACAGAAAAGAAGATTTTGATGCGGCTTTAAATAGAGGTTTACATGCGTCGCCAACACATGAGGTTTTGGTAGAGCAAGCCGTATTGGGCTGGAAAGAGTTTGAGTTGGAATTACTTCGTGATACCAATGACAATGTGATCATCATCTGTACTATTGAAAACTTTGATCCAATGGGTATCCATACGGGAGACTCGATCACAGTTGCACCAGGAATGACATTATCTGATAAATGTTACCAAGATATGCGTAATCAAGCGATTTTGATGATGCGTTCAATCGGTACATTTGCAGGTGGATGTAATGTTCAGTTTTCCGTAAATCCAGAAAACGAAGAAATCATCGCAATCGAAATCAATCCACGTGTATCCCGCTCATCTGCTTTAGCATCAAAAGCAACTGGTTACCCAATTGCAAAAATTGCCGCTAAATTAGCGATCGGATATAACCTGGATGAGTTGCAAAATCAGATTACTAAAACAACATCGGCATACTTCGAACCAACATTAGATTACGTTATCGTGAAAATCCCGCGTTTCAACTTTGATAAATTCAAAGGTGCAAACAAGGAATTAGGCCTGCAGATGAAAGCGGTAGGTGAAGTAATGGCAATCGGACGTACCTTTATCGAAGCTTTACAGAAAGCTTGTCAATCACTTGAAACAGGTCGTGCCGGTCTAGGTGCTGATGGTCGTCAATGGAGAAATCTAGATGAGATCATGGATAGCCTAGAGCACCCAAGCGGTGACCGCTTATTCCATATCAAAGATGCTTTTGAATTAGGTGTTCCTTTGGAATCTATCCGTAAAGCAACACGTATCGACAAATGGTTCTTAGTACAGATCCAAGAGCTGGTACACCTTGAGCAAGAATTACGTCGTTACCAATTGAATAACATTCCACGCGATTTCTTCATGACCTTAAAACAAAAAGGTTATTCAGATGTACAGATTGCTTGGTTGCTAGGTAATGTAACAGAAGATCAGGTATATGACCGCCGTAAAGAACTAGGCATCAACCGTGTCTACAAAATGGTCGATACTTGTGCTGCTGAATTCCCTGCACAGACGCCATATTACTATTCGACATTCGAAGAAGAAAACGAATCAATTTCTTCGGATAGAAAGAAAATCATCGTTTTAGGCTCAGGTCCAAACCGTATCGGTCAAGGTATCGAGTTCGACTACTCTTGTGTACACGGGTTATTGGCTGCGAAAGAATGTGGTTACGAAGCAATCATGGTGAACTGTAACCCGGAGACTGTATCGACAGATTTCAATATGGCGGACAAATTATACTTCGAGCCTGTATTCTGGGAGCATGTACGTGAGATCATCGAATTGGAAAAACCAGAAGGAGTTATCGTTCAATTAGGTGGACAGACAGCACTTAAAATGGCTGAACGATTAGAGCAACTTGGAGTAAAAATCATCGGTACATCATTCGAGAATATGGACTTGGCGGAAGACCGTGGCCGTTTCTCTGATCTATTGAAAGAATTAAATATTCCATATCCAAAATATGGCGTAGCTACTTCGGCAGAAGAGGCTTTACAAGTAGCCAACGAAGTTGGTTATCCAGTATTGGTTCGCCCTTCGTATGTATTGGGTGGACAAGGGATGAGCATTGTCATCAATGATGAGGACCTTGAAAAAGCGGTCGTTAACTTATTGAAAAACCTTCCAGGTAATCATATTCTGATCGACCATTTCTTGGATCGCGCTGAAGAAGCTGAGTCAGATTCCATCTGCGATGGTGAAGATGTACATATCATCGGTATGATGGAGCACATTGAGCCTGCGGGTATTCACTCCGGAGATTCTTCGGCTGTATTGCCTCCATTCGGGCTATCACAAGCAGTTCAGGACAAGATGGAAGAATACTCCATTAAATTAGCGAAAGCGTTGAATGTACGTGGTCTATTAAACATCCAGTTTGCTGTAAAAGGTGAAAATGTATATGTCATCGAGGCTAACCCACGTGCATCACGTACAGTTCCTTTCATTGCGAAAGCGTATGATGTTCCTTACATCAACATCGCGACAAAAGTCATGTTAGGTGTCAATAAATTGAGTGACTTCACAATCGAACGTAAATTGAAAGGATATGCGATTAAAGAACCAGTATTCTCCTTCAATAAATTCCCTGAAGTAGACAAACAATTAGGCCCTGAAATGAAATCAACCGGTGAAGCGATCCGCTTTATCAAAGATCTTCAAGATCCTTATTTCAGAGAATTGTACAATCAAAAATCAATGTTTTTGAATGCACAATAAGGCATATCAATAAAATAAAACGGTACTGTCCAACTTCTTTGAACAGTACCGTTTTTTTATGCAATTTAATATCTATTCTCCCTTAAAATATCATTTCACAGAGTCGATTCCCAAAGGGATTGACGTTACTTTCTGGAGATCTCCTTCCTATTTTATATCTTTTACACAACGGAAGCCCACATTATTTGTCGGGCTATTTACCTCCCCTTTACCCCTGCTTCCTGCTTTATAACGTTCACAATATTGATCATTACATAGAAATGATCCACCACGCTGAACACGCTTTTCAAGATTAGGTTCCTGTGGATCATAGGAGTCTTCAGGTCCTTTGGGATTTGCCACCGTGCTATTCTTGTAGTAATCCGGTCGGTAGTAATCGGAGCACCATTCCCAAACATTCCCTTCCATATCATAGAGTCCGAATGCATTTGCCTGAAAGGATTTTACAGGAGCCGCCCCCTCATATCCATCTTCCTTTGAGTCTTCAACCGGAAATTTCCCTTGGTATATATTTGCAGTCCATTTGCCATTGGGTTTCAGCTCTTTCCCCCAATAGTACAGGTCCTCATTCGTATCTTTACCAGAGCGGGCAGCGTATTCCCATTCCGCCTCTGTAGGCAATCGCTTTCCTGCCCATTTTGCATAAGCGGCCGCATCTTCATAGGCGACCTGGACAACTGGATAATTCATTTTGTCCTTTATCGAACTATTGGGCCCTTCTGGATGCTGCCAATTTGCCCCAGGAACATATTCCCACCACATCAAATAATTATTCAGTGAATTGAGTTCTTTGGGTTTCGAAAATACCGCAGATCCGGGAACAAGCATATTCGGATCTACACCGGGAAAGTCCTTCGGATCCAATTTCCGCTCAGCTACCGTCACATATCCTGTTTCTTTTACAAATTGGGCAAATTGTGCATTTGTTACTTCATGTTCATCCATATAAAATGAATGAAGCTCCACAGGATGCACAGGCTTACTATCTTCGAAATTCGAACTTCCCATCAGGAATTTACCACCTTCGATTAGAACCATCTTTCCAACGGCGGCATTACTTTGTTTGGATAACTGAGATTTGATCATACCTGCTCGTGTAGGTATATTTTCACCAACACAACATGAGAGTGTATCATTTGTGGAAAATATAGATAAACAGGCAACTAGCGTTAGATTGATTAACATACCTAAAGATAAACATAAAAGGGGAACAATAAAATGCTCCCCTTTTAATTACTGAACTAATGTAGATTTTATACATCCAATTGCACATTTTCCTTTTTCCCATTTTTCGATCGAATAGGCGTATTACCACCACCTTTTAGTGTAATATCCACAGGATTATTGTTTTTCCAGGCGCCTTTTGTAAAATCCGGTACAGTCACCGTTTTACAGTTCTTTTCAACAGATTCAAAGCTCAATGGAACGATACAGCTCCACGAAGCAGCATCGTAAACGTCCTGATCCAATGGCAGTCCATTTCGCAGACAGTCGATTAAACGCCAGTCCATCATGAAGTCCATCCCCCCATGACCGCCAACTTCTTTGGCTTTATCACCGATATATTTCACCAATTCTGGCGTATACTTATCATACAGTTCTTTTAGCTTCTCTTCCTTTATGAATTCATGGCCAAATGCGATATTTTCCGTTGGATATTTTTGAGCAAATCCCTTTGTACCACTAAGTGTATGCAATCTCGAGTACGGTCTAGGTGAAGTCACATCATGTTGTAACATAATTGTTTTTCCTTTGGCTGTACGGATCAATGTCGTATTCATATTGCCACGGTATTTCTTTCCTAAAAATTCCTGGAAAAAAGAATCCTTATCCGCTAACTCTTTTGCCTTTTCTCCCATCATAAAATCATTGGAAGACATGGCCACAAGATGATCCATCTTATCCCCTCTATTGATATTTAAGCATTGCGCCACAGGTCCAAGTCCATGAGTCGGATATAAATTACCATTATACTTGATATTTTCCCTTAAACGCCACATATTATCGTAGCCGTTCTTTGAGAAATTTAAGTCCAACAAATCGTGTATATAAGCGCCTTCACCATGGATCAATTCACCAAATAAACCTTGACGGGCCATATTCAATGTCAGCATCTCAAAAAAGTCATAGCAGCAATTCTCCAACATCATGCAATGCTTTTTTGTTGCTTCAGATGTTTTGACTACTTCCCAACAATCTTTTATTGTCAGCGCAATGGGTACTTCACAAGCCACATGGTTACCAGCCTTCATTGCCGCAATACTCATGGGTGCGTGGTAGTCCCAAGGCGTACAGATATAGACAAGATCTAATTTTTCTTCCTTAAGTAATGATTTCCAGCCATCTTCGCCAGAATAAGACTTTGCAGCCTTCAAACCTTTTGAAGTAAGAATTTTCTGTGCTTTCTCAACCCGTTCCGGATGTTTATCACAAAGTGCAACGATCTCGCAACCTTCGATAAAAGATAGTCGTTCGACTGCTCCTGGACCACGCATCCCCAATCCAATTACAGCAACTCTCACCTTATCAATTTTGGGTGCTGCATAACCGCACATATTAAATGCTTCTGCCGTTGCATTGGCATTAACCAAAGTAGGAAGTGAAACAGCCAGTGATGATAAAATCCCAGCTTTTTTTAAAAAATCTCTTCTAGAATCCATAATTTAAAGTCATGTAAATTTAAAGGGACCAATTGGTCCCTCTAAAAAATCACCTATTTTAAAACAAACTAAACAGTCAATAAGAAAAATCCGTTTGGATTTGGATTTATATTTGGTTCTAACTAAAGAACTTAATCTCTTTAACAATAATATAACACTTTTCTCAAAATAAAAAATCAAACTTGAAAGCAATCGTTTGTTTAATCTACACAAACGATTGCTTAATTTATTATTATCTTGTCTTTTTAATGAAAAGTATCGCATTACAGTAAATACGCTATTCCGATATCAAGATAAAATCTGAAAAAACATATACACAAAACTTTACCCGTATATTTCTTTCATCGTTGGATCTTAATGTTGCCCATCCAGGCATAAAATGAAAATAGTAAGTATACCAAATTAGTTAAATGAACGAAGCTATTAAAGCTATTTACTCAGCGAAAAAGGAAAAAGCAATAGGGTGACGTGGATCGTGTCAGCTGATGATAAACAGTCCTTTGGAGCAATGTTAAGCTAGCGGATTTCTAGGCCTGCTGTTCCGGGCCGGTATCCCCGGACTTCCCCCGGAGCCGATAGCCCTGTTGAACCAGAGAAGCCCTGTAAAAAGGTATATAAACGAAAGAAGCCCTTGACTGTTTCCAGCAAGGGCTTCCGTGTAAAAAAAGGCACCGACCTACTCTCCCACCTGTTACGGCAATACCATCGGCTCTGGCGGGCTTGACTGCTCTGTTC
>Ga0153980_1000193_pt1 | contig 30820 bp, 23 predicted proteins | sample TSGA064MetaG_FD_104722 | JGI IMG/M metagenome (GOLD analysis project Ga0153980, IMG submission 104722) | Attine ant fungus gardens microbial communities from Georgia, USA - TSGA064 MetaG | ecosystem: Host-associated > Fungi > Mycelium > Unclassified | place: USA: Georgia, Magnolia Springs State... | reverse complement strand
ATTGCCGGACACTTCGCTGGTCACGATGCAGGTGCGATCCAGCGTCTCGACCTTTCGAGGCTGTACGACATAGGTGTACCTGGCAGACGAAGCGTCTTTCCATGCCTCGATCTGGGCTGTGCCTGCATGGATCTTCTTTTCATCCAGCACGCGCCCGTCTGGCGTGAAGCAGCGGGCAACCGCGCGGCCATCGTGCTGGTCCGCGGCGAAATAGGCGGCGATCGGTTCGGGAAGGTCGAGGGTCTGCATTCTGGTTTCTCCGTTGTGGTGGACGGGGCCAGATTGACGTGTTCCTTATGGTAATAGAATCACCTATTATCTAAGCAGGCTATGTAGAAGCGAGTGCACAATGCGCGGCGCTGAATTCGCAGAACTGAAGGCGTTCGTCGCCGTCGTGGACAGGTCCAGTTTCGCCAAGGCTGCCGATCACCTGGGGCTGTCCCGATCCGCCCTGAGCCAGACCATCCGCCAGCTGGAGTCGCGGCTGGGCGTGCGCTTGTTGAACCGGACGACGCGCAGTGTTTCTCCGACCGAGCCGGGACGGCGGCTGCACGAACGCATGGCGCCGATGCTGCGTGAAATGGACGCGGCCGTGGCGGAGGCGGTAGACACACGTACGCACGCCTCGGGCACGCTGCGCATCAACACGCTCAGCATGGCCGCCAAACGACTGATCGCGCCACGCCTGGGACGTTTCGCACGTGCCCATCCCGACGTGGTGCTGGATATCGTGATCGATGACACCTTGAGTGACATTGCCGGGGAGGGCTTCGATGCCGGCATCCGCGTGGGCAATCGCCTGCAGAAGGACATGGTGGCGGTCCGGATGACGCCGGATGTCGAACTGCTGGCCGTCGCATCGCCGGCGTACCTTGCCCGCCACGGCGAACCGAAAACGCCTGCGGACCTGAGTCGTCATGCCTGCATCAATTGGCGCTTCCCCGGCAGCGGCAGGATCGCGGGTTGGGAATTCAGCAAAAAGGGCAAAACGGTCGAGTTTTTTGGCGAAGGGAACGTGATCTCCAACCACCAGGACATCATCGTGCCGGCGGCGTTGCAAGGGCTCGGCATCCTGTATGCCTACAACGACGACGACATCGCCGAGGCACTGCGCGATGGTCGACTACGGCGCGTGCTGGCGGACTGGTCGCCGACGGTGCCCGGTCTGTATCTGTACTACTCGAGCCGACGGCACATGCTGCCGGGGTTGCGGGCGTTCATCGACTGCATGCTGGATCGTGATGTGGGCGGTGAGGCGGGTTGATTGGCCTGAGGCGAAAGTGGGGTGCGCATGAAGGAGGACCGCGATTGCAGCACGCGCCACAGGCGCCTAGCCCAGGGACGGGTGAAATCCACCCGTATTTCATCCGCGGTACGACCATAGTTCGTTACCAAGGGCAGGGCGCAGGTCAGCCTCTGGCCGAAATCAGTCAGCGCAGCACGCCCAGGCTCGCGCTAAGTAGAAGTACCGGTTGGCCCACAGTGCCTTTGCGGTGGTGGGGTCGAATGGGCACGTGGAGACTGGCATCCACCGAGGCCGGTAAGGGAATCGCAAATGGCGATCAGGATCCGGGACGTAGCTCCGACCGTGTGTCTGGCTGTGGTCATCGTGCTGGTGCTTCCCGCATGCAGCCGGGAGACCGCGAGCGAGACCCCTACCTCGGCGGCCGAGGCCTCCCGCCCAGCCGTCCAGCCGGTGGCAACACCGCCCAACATGCCTCCGCCGAATCCGTGGCTGGCGGACAGTGTCTATCCGACCTCCCACTTCAATCCAGCGGCCACCGATTCGGTGCTGATCGCGGGACCGGTGGGTAGCCGGAACCTCACTGCGGCGGACGTGGCGACCGTGCCCACCCTGGTAACCTCCAATCCCACCATGAAGCGCGTGGGCGGGGAGGTGATCGCCTTCGCCAGCGGTGCGGTGGGGGTCCAGAAGATTCGGGTGACCGGTGATGCCTTTGAAGCCGTGGGAGGGCTGCTTCCTTACCCGGGCTTCGAAAAGTCCGCCGCGATGGCGACACCGGCCGCGCTTGATGCCGCCCTGACGCAGCTCGACGCTGCTTACCGTGCCAAGGACGAGACGAAGATCCTCGGCGCACTGAAGGGCCTCGGCGCCGCTGGCCTCAACATGGAAAGTGGCATCAACGGGGTCTACAACCTGTTTGATCGAGACGGCAACCATTACTGCGTCTACGGTGGCACCCACGTGCTGAAGACAACCGATGGCAACGTGGTCGGTGACCCGCCGCGGATCGTCAAGACCGCCGATGTCGCCAAGGGGCTGCCCGAAGACGTCGCCAAGTCGGTTACCCGCATCATCGGGTTGAACATGACCTACGACGGCTTTCTGGCTGCTGCCGCTCCCGGCGCCTTGATCATCCTGGACCGGGATCTGAATGTGAAGGCGTCGGTGACGTTCAACGGCGAGGCAGTCGACAACAGCATCGTCATCGATGAACACAACGGCATCTATGTAGTCACCGAAAAGCACATGAACAAGGTGATCTGGAACGGAACGACGCTGTCCACCGACGAGAAGGACGGGGCATGGTCGTCTCCCTACGATTCCATGCCCGGTGAGAAGGCATTGGCGATGGGCGCGATTTCCCGGGGTTCGGGCACCACCCCGACATTGATGGGGTTCGGCAGCGACCCGGACAAACTCATCGTGATTGCCGATGCGGCTGAAACCGGCAGCAACGCGGTGGCGTTCTGGCGGGACGCGATTCCGGCAGGCTTCAAGCAGAAGCCTGGAACGCAGTCCAACCGGATCGCCGACCAGATCCGGATCGACATCAGCCAGATGACCATCGAACCGTCCCCGAATGTGCTCGGCTATGGCGTTGCCTTCCTCAATAGTACGTATCCAAAGCCGCTTCCGGCCGGCCCGGGCAATGCGTTTACCGGCGGCATCACCCGGCCAGCACCGATGGGCATACAGAAATTCATCTGGAACCCGGACAAGGACGTGTTCGAGAAGGCCTGGATCAACCATGAGGTCGACAACACCGACATCATGGTCCCGGTAGTCTCAGCCGCCACGGGGCTGCTGTACGCAGCGCACAAGGACAAAGACAAGGGTGTCTATCAGTATCTCGGCCTGGACTGGTCGACGGGCGAGATCAAGTCGCGTTGGACGTTCCCTGATGACAGTCGTCGCTGGAATGCCTTGGGTGGCATCACCACCATCATGGAGAATGGTGACCTGATGATCGGCGGGGTGTTCACCGTCAAGCGGCTCAGGATTGGTGGTCGTGCCGAACAGGCGCATTAGCGTCCGCTGAAGATATCGGACGGGTCTATGTACATCGGATTCTGCGAGATCTGAGCGCGAGAGCCTGGCTGGGCACGTCAGATCTGTCGACAATGCTGCAGACGCGGCTGGCCAGAGCGGTGACGGGCTAAGAAGGGCTCAAGCAAGGACAGGAATTGGGAGCAGTGGTGCAGGAGGCGCGCATGGGACCTCGCCGCCGCTGCCAGACATCTTACATAATATACATTATGCGAAATGGATGATGGACCTTGTCCAACGGGTCTGGCCTGGACAAAACGCTGTCAGTTCTTTTGGTTCGTGTCCCTTTACGTTAGATCATGCCCCTCATTGATTTGTATACGCATTTTCTTGTCTGCGAGGACACGAACCTTCAAATGAATCTAGCGTTGGTGGTCGTTGTCAGTCCCTTCCACGCTGTGCCGCTGAAATGATCTTCTTCATCTCCGCCATCACTTGTTCGTGAGAGATAGTGGGTCCGTTATCACTCATGGCTCTCATGACCTTTGCGCAAAACCATGCCTCATAGGTCGGGGATAGTTCATCGTCGCCAGGCCTGGCGAATTCGTTATCAAGGCTAGGCATGAACATCTACTCTCGGCTGGGCAAGGCTGAACATCTCTACCGTATGCGCCTTCTCCGGGGCAAGCAACAGTCGTCTAGGCTCTGCGTCTGTACCTCTTGCGGCTCCTTTAGTAGTTGGGATGGCAATCCCTTCTCCGTATCTGTACCCCATAGATCGGTGGCTTGATACAGAGGTTTATTTGCCACGGGGCAAGACCTTCTTAGCCCGCCTCGAAGCGTTCTTGGGAGACTTCAGGGCCTGTTGACTCCGCCGAAGTGCTGCCTCGAATTCGACGGGCAGACTTTGGAGCCTCGTAAGTTGCTCCTCGAGCGCAGCGCACCTTCCGCGCTGGTTGTCCGCCTCAGCGGTTGCCGAACTGGCTACGGTTTGCGCCCGCTCCACGGCATGCCGGAGGTCCGCCTCAATGCCCATGTGCTTCTTTACCGTCGCAGCAAGCTGCGCTTGCAGCAGTCTCACTTCCTGTCGGGCCTGATCTACGTCGCGTAGCGCTCGATCCTCGGCTGATCTGACGTACTCCCCAAGCGATTCTCGCTCAGATCTCGCCAAGTCCTGGACTTCCTGCACCCTAGTGTCGAGTGAATCCCGCGCTGCCTCCAGCAGTTCCACACGCTGATGACTAGATTTCAGTTGTTGCTTCATCTCGCTGATCTGAGCGTGAAGTTGCTCCACCAGCCTCTCAAGTTCTGTCGCACGTGCAGTGGCAAGCTTCGCCGAAAGATCGGCTGCGTCTGAAAGAGAGCGCATCTCGCTCTCCCGTTTTGCTAACGCCGCCTGCTGACGGTGGTGCTCTTCGCGCTCAGCTGAGAGCTCCCGCCTGGCCTCGGCCAGGTCTTCCAGGGCCGCCTCCCGAGCATGCTGTAGGGCCAGCGCCCACCACTGCCCGGCGAGCTCCGCAAGAACGGCAGGAGCGTCCTTCAGATTTGGGCGCTCCGGCTCCAGGCGAGTGCCTAGATTTTTCCACCAGGTCTCCAACCAGCGCGTCACCGTGTTGGGTGACCCTGTACCAAGGTGGCCGCGGATGCGCTCTACCGTCGGTCGCTCGCCGTTGGCGACCAGTTCGTCAGCAGCCGTGTGAACGTCGGATTCGGTGATGCCGCGAGCCATAGAATTGCCTCCTGTATGGGCACCCTGCCCCATTGATTCCGTACTGACGATAAGTGATGATTATCGAGGGTATAGGCGCGTGTTCGTAGCGTACATTACATACTATGAAAGATAATTCCACCAGCGCCGCCCTCGCCCAGACCCTCCAGCACCTCGTGCTGCCGGAACAGCTGGCCCAGCAGGCCGCCGACGCGGTGCGCGAACTGCTGGCCGAAGCGGCCGCGGCCAACACCACACGCAGCTACGCCAGCGCGCTGCGCTACTGGGCCGGCTGGCATGCGGCGCGCTACGGCATCGAGCTGGCCTTGCCGGTGCCCGAAGCCACCGTGCTGCAGTTCGTGGTCGACCATCTGGTTCGCCGCAACACTGACGGCGAACTGACTTGGGAGCTGCCGCCAACGGTCGACCAGACGCTGGTCGCGGCCGGCTTGAAAGCCAAGCCCGGCCCGTGGACGCTGAGCACCGTCCGCCATCGGGTGGCGGTCCTGTCGACCGCGCACCGGCTCAAGCAGCTGGCCAATCCCTGCGAGCAGCCGGCGATCCGCACCGTGCTCAGCCGCGCCGCCCGGGCCGCAGTCAAACGTGGCGAGCGTCCGCGCAAGAAAACCGCGATCACCCTGCCCGAGCTGGAGGCGATGCTGGCCGCCTGCGACGACAGCCTGGAAGGAATCCGCGATCGTGCCCTGCTCTGCTTCGGGTTTGCCAGCGGCGGGCGCCGGCGTAGCGAGATCGCCGCCGCTAACCTGCGCGACCTCCGCCGGATCGGCGAGGCGGGCTATATCTACCGCCTGGAGCACAGCAAGACCCTGCAGGCTGGCGTCACCGCGGCTTCGACCCCGGACAAGCCCGTGCTCGATCGGGCCGCCCTCGCCCTGCAGGACTGGCTGGACGCCGCCGGGATCACCGAAGGGGCGATCTTCCGGCGGCTCTGGAAGAATCGGGTAGGCCCTGGCCTGTCCCCGGCCGCCGTCGGCGAAATCGTGCAACGACGGGCGCGCCTGGCCGGGCTGGAGGGGGACTTTGGCGGGCACAGCCTGCGGTCGGGGTTTGTGACCGAGGCCAGCCGCCAGGGCGTGGCGCTGCCGGCGATCATGCAGCTAACCGAGCACCGGTCAGTGTCGAGTGTCGTGGGATATTTTCAGACAGGCGGAGCAACGGCCAACCCGGCTGCCCGCCTGCTCGAAGACTGACTGACGCGCAGGCCCGAAGTACGCGTCTCTCTTCGAACCCGGTAGCGGTTCGTTTGACGTCCGGATCTATTGCCAGCCAAGCTCCTCTTGAAAGCGCCTGCGATACGGAGTAGCGATCTGCACCGGAGCTCGACGAACGTACTCTTCTGCGAGCGCTCGTGCTTCTCCTGAAAGGCCGGAAAGATAAGTCACCGTCTCTTCCACCGAAGCGATGGGAGACTCTCTATCCCAAAACTTTGGTGGCAGAGCGGTCCATACGACTGCCGTCGCACCACGCTCTCTCGCCCACGCTTCCAACCCCGGAATACACTCCGGCTCGGAAGCACCCGGAATCCAACTGCCGATATGAATTTCGCGATTCTTCCTAGGAATCCTCTATTGAAGGGGGCCCATAACGAAGGCAATGGATCGGCCCAGGGAGTGAGAACCAATGTGAGACGCCGATTACTGGATTGTCGGACGAACTCCACTCTTTCCTCCGGCCCATGAGCCCTCCGACGCACTGACGTCGTGGCTGGTGCCAGCCACTCAAATGAGCGGGGCGCACACGTCTTGCAATCATACTCACTACCGCGTCGTCCTTGATGGACGACCGATCGCTTAGGTCGCTTCCACCAGCGATCGCCGCAGCCCTTTCTCCTGGATGAGATGGGAAATCCGAGTCACCGTCGGGGCAAGCGATTTAGTGAGCTGGCTGGCCACTCCTTCGGCGACATAGGAGATGGGCGTCAGCCCCTTGAAGTCGGAGGGCAATTCCACGTCTTTGTTGCGCGGGAGGAGAAGCAAGGTGCGCCCGCGCCCCAGCCGAGACATGAAGAAACCAAGCTCGAAGATAACGTTATCGCGCGGAACATGATGCTCTTTGTTGCGCGAAAGCCGCAGATCATCCGGCTCGGCTAGCACGACCCCGAAGTCTGCCTTGGCCACCTCTGCTTCCAGCGATTCCAACGGGTACTGACCCGGCACAAAGATCTGCTCGTCGCTCCAGAGAAGCACATCGCAATTCTCGTACTCCAGCCCCAGCTCCAGGCACTTAGCAATCGGCAAGGCCTCCTTCGAGCAGATGATGAAGACGCGCGGCTTGAGGTTAAGGCGATTGATCAACGCGTTGCGTTGCTCCAGCCGTCCACTGAGCACCACGGCCAACCGCTTCCAGATGTCCGGAAAACGAGCTCCGATGTCAGCCAAGTGGCGGTGAGAGACTTTCCACGCCACCGTTGGTTCGGTGGCCTCCACGGTCGCCGAGCGCAGAATCGCGCCATTTATCGCCGACATCTCGCCCACGGTTTCGCCCGCGTTGCGGCCGTATCCCAGTCGGTAGCCGTTGATGATCAACGTCGTCTTGCCGGCGAGCAGGAAGTACATGTCGCGATCTGCGGCGCCTTGTTCGATCAGCACCTGGCCATCGGTGAAGGAAACGAGTTCGCCGCCTTGGGCAAATGCCCGTGCCAGTTCGTCCGAGCCTTCCAGCAGGCGTTGCGCCTTGAGCGCATCGATCAAATCTTCATTGTTTTGAAAGCGGGACTTGATATCGGCTGACATGAGATTCTCGTCATTTGATGAAAGGTAGGCGCTGATACAGGCGAACAGCCCGTGAGGCGCGAGGCGGGATGTGTAGCTCGATCAGCTGAGCAGGCTGCTGCGGTTGAAACAGATACGCCTGTCCGACGACTTGACGATGCCGGAGCTTGACGATGATCAGGACCGCGAATTGCCGGTCTGCTCCTGGTTCTTCGACAATATCCTGCATGGAGCAAAGATCCGTGCTGCTGGGCGCGGTACTGAAAGAAGGATGGGAGTGCCATTCCCCCAGATAGTTGAACCTGGCGTAGTCGTAGCCGGTGCGCTCAAAGAATGAGCGAACAAAATCCGTGTGTTCATCAACGCCGCGGAGAAAACACCCGGTATCACCGCCACTGGTTTGCACCGACAGATCGACGATCTGGAAAAGGTTGTCCTGACAGTGCTCGCCCATTAGCAAGCCGCCGATCTCGCGATGGCCGGCTTCCCACAAAGCGCCATGGAGGCGAGCCACCAACTCAGGTGCCAGACTCAGCTTGAGCATCTTCGGGCTCCTGCAGTAGGGCGAGGAGGCGAGAGACGCCGGCTTCCTCCAAATCCTTGGAATCAGGTGCGGTCTCTTCGGGTACGCCAAGGTCGATCGGCACCGTTTCGAACGGTTGGCTGAACACCCAGCCCGCCTTGAGGCCGACGGCATAAGCCGAGTATGGAAACTGGCTGATCTGCGGAGCGACCGCGTGGTCGATGGCGATACGCGCCAGATGTGCGGCGATGACACTGACATCGGCATCGTCTGCGATCTCTGGTCGCTCCCCATCTAGGCCGTACGGCGTCTTGCTCCGTTCCGGTGGCTCCGCGTCCTGCAGCTCACACCAATGAAGCACGCGAGCGCGCGCCAGGTCCGGCCCCGGATCAAGCCCCGGACGCGAACGACATATCAGCCCACCCAAGCCACCGGCAAAGACTTCCGCCCAGAATACAGGACGTCCTTCTCCACGAGCCGCGGCGGCGATATAGCGAAATGCCGTCGCACTCGCAGTCGCATCAATGAGAAGGTCGCACTGGGAAAGCAAACGCACGACCGCTGCCGCACCCGAGGAGGACTCCTGTCCCCCCAAACGATGCGTCCGTACCTGCGTCTTGGTGCCGGGTCGAATGAGACTCAAGCGCTGCGCCAGCGCGTGTGCCTTGCCCTCACCTACCCCGCTCCAATCCAGGTCGTGTCGAACCAGATTCTCGGCGCGCAGGATATCGTCATCCACCAGTACGAAGTCTCCCGCACCTGCACGTGCGAGCATCGCCGCGACCTTGGAGCCCAACGAGCCGCATCCCACCACACCAACCCGCTTGCTGGCCAGGACGCTGTAACTCTCCGGAAGACGCTGCGCCGGATCCGGATCGATCAGCGCACCGCACTCCAACACCTTGTCCTGATACATGTAGAACATGCGTGCTTCATGCCCGGCTCCCAGCAGGATGACCGTCGTATCGTCGGCCACATCCGGATCAGGCCAGACATCGGGAAAGGCACGTCGAAACGCCGACGGCGAAGAAGTATCGATGACCTCGCCGCGATGGCGAATGAAGAAGCCCGACCTGGTGTAGGTGTGCTCCTCTCCCGCCGCCGGAACATCGGAGTTGAGATGCATCTGCCCGTCCTGTTCCCAGGCTAACGCATACCAGACCCACGACTGCCCATGCAGGCGCATCGCAAACTGCCCCGGCGTGCAAACACCAAAAGCGTCCCAGTGCGCCATCAGCGCAGGCGTCCTGATGAACCGCATGATCTGGGATCGCAGCGCCTGCCCCCACGTCAGTTCATGTCGACTGGGCGCCGGTATGACAGGGGTATCAGGGACTACTGCCTCGCTCTCCAAGAGCCGATGGGCGCTGCGCAGCATATCGGCGCCCGTCAGTGTGCTGATCCAATTGTCCGGACCATGTTCCAGGCACAACTCGCCACCAGTGCCGTACTGATGCGCAGACCATCGCTCCTTGACGCGTGGAATGATGGAAGGCGGCACATCCGGATAGCCTTCGTTGTAGCGCAGCGTTACCGGATAGGTGCAAGCCGGAGTCCTGATCTCCGCCTCGCACTGCAAGTGCCCCTGATGGATCGACCAGCCTTCGATCTCGAGCCAGGAGACCTCCTGTTGGAGTGCCTCCACAGCCCGGAATTCCGCCTCGTATCGCCCTGGTTTGCGGATGAACCAGATCACGCAAAGCCCTGCGGTTTGGTGGGTACGGCCGAATGTGCGGGGAACGCCAAGGACGCACTCGCGGCGGCGGCGGCACTTGCGGCAACCGGGCGTAGGAGGCTGGGCGCTGTTGCCGACTTGGCCAAGCTTTTTTCGGCCTGCGAGCGCCGCTCCACCACTTCTTCGTAGGTCACCCCGGCCTGACGCCGCGTCGTACCAAACCACGTCCGCGCCCATTCCGGCGCGTGCCCGTAGGCCACGGGCCCCAATGCCGTTTGGCGACCCGAGCAGCGCAGTTGCTGCTTCTCGGACGCCAGCACGCCCCTGCCGACAGCACAGCGAATGAGATCCCCCTTGATGCCCAAGCGGGTGATCACCAGCGGGCCGTACTCGATGCCAATAGCCAGGCCCAGTTCGCAAGCGATCCCCTGCTCGGCCAAGACGGACTTGGCCAACTCGAAGCTGCTGCGGAGCGCACCGGCACAGGCAATCGCATTGGAGGTGGTCAGCGGCGCATCGGTAGTTTGCGCTGTGCCCTCGACCAACGCGCCATGGACGCAGTCGCCGATGAAGCGAATCTTGGCGCCCTGGAAATCCGACGTCAGGACCGCGTCGAGTTCACTGCGCAGCACATGTAGGACACGCACGACATCTTCGGCGTCAGCATCGCTGTCGATATGGTCGGCTACGTACTGGGTGAAGCCGTCGATGTCGGCATAGAGGGACAGCGCATCCTGCCGTCGTGCATGACTGGGCCCCAACGTGTCCAAGTCCAAGGTGGCATAAGGCGGAGTGTGTGCGCTGAACTCAAAGCGGCCGATGGGATTCTTTTCCAAGTCATCGACCCAGGCGTCCCAAATGTTGTCTGCAGTGACATCCAGGTCCGCTTCGACCTGGGATGCCTCGATTTGCACTGCGGTCAGCGCGGTGGCGTCCTCGTCTTCGACGGCATCCCAATCGAGCATCGCGCGGACATGGTCCGTGACATAGATGCCGGCTGCATTGCCGGCAGCCCGCTTGGCGGCGAGATTGGCGGCTGGCCCAAGGAAGAGAGGTTCGCGAGCACCTGGCCGACCGTTGTTTACAGCCAGCGCCTCGCCCGAATCGATACCTACCCGAATCTTCGCGGGAGGCAACGCGCCATCACCCTGCTCCGCCTGGCGACCCAGCACGTCGATGATCAACTGCGCCATGGCCACGGCGCGATGCAGACGTTCGACCTCATCGTTATAGGGTTTGGCTACGACGGCATGCAGCCGCTGGTTATGAAAATCCACGTGGATGGCATCGACCTGCGCGAGGATGCGTGCCACTGCGCGGTACAGCAGGTTGAGGAAGCGCAATGTGCGTTGGTGGGTCCGCGTGCCCTCCACGTCCGTGCTGGCCAGGATGGACTCCATGTTCAGGATGTCCACATAGACGTGGACGCCGTCCACGCGGTATGCCGTATTCCTCGGGATCCGCTCCAGATCGGTCACCCGGACGTAATCCTTGACGGTGAGATCTTTGACTTCCGCCAGCCGGGCCTCGATGCGGGCCTTCGCCGTCTGGGCATTCCACTTACGCTGGGTCATATGCACATTCCTGAATGGACAAGTGAAAACTGAGCCCTGGCACACAGTTTTCAAGTCCCCGGGCGCGTCCCAAGGCCATAGGCGCTATCCGGGGTCAGCCTGATGCTACGATTCCGACTAGTTTAACTTGACGAACTCGACAGTAACGTTACTTGTCGACTCCGTCAAGTACGCTTACACCCCGAACAATTTTGGACGCCCCGCCATGAGTTCCGACTTTCCCTCCCGTCTCAAAGAAGCCCGAGAACGGCGTGGTCTGACCCAGGCCGACCTGGGCAAGGAAGCCGGCCTCCCCTCGACCACCCTTTCCCATTTCGAGAGCGGGTCGAGAAAGCCTTCCTTCGACAACTTGCGTCGCCTGACCCGGGTCCTAGGCGTCAGCACGGACTATCTGATGGGGATCGTCGACACCCCTGAGGCCACCGGCGCTGCAAGCCGCATCGCCCGCCATTTACAAAACGCCACCGAAGATGAGATCCAGATGCTCGAGGACGTGGCGAAATCCCTAGCCAATAGGAGACAGGGGGGCGATGGATAACTATCGCAGACAGCAAATCTAGGCGCAGGCCTGGGCATTGCTGCAGGACGCCGGAGTGAGCGCATTGCCGGTCCGGCCATTGGAGATTGCCCAGCATCTGCAGATCCACGTCGAAGCCAAACCCGCCTCAATCGCGGGCGCTTCCGGATGGCTGATTCGCAATGGCGACGACTACGCGATCGTCTATGCCACACACATCGATAGCCTTGGCTTCCAGAACTTCAGCATTGCCCACGAACTTGGGCACTACAGCCTCGCCGGGCATCCCGAACATATCTTCATGAGCGGGGACCAGCACGCTTCGCGCGCAGGCTTCAGCTCCACCGATGCATTCGAACAGGAAGCGGATTACTTCGCCGCGTGCCTGCTGATGCCAAAGCCTTTATGCCTGCCGTTGATACATCGCAACGTCGACGGCATGAGCGCCGTGCGCGCCTTGGCTGATTCCTGTCAGACCTCGCTGGTCGCATCCGCGTTGCGCTACGCCGAAATCGGCCCCGTGCCTGCAGGGGTTATTCAGTGCCAACGAGGGCGGGTGGAGTTTTGCGGCACCTATCCGTTACTTTACCGCGTCGGCTGGGCCAAGGCACTGGCCCGCAACGCGAAAGTGCCCGATCACAGCGCAACCTGGCGGCTGGCAGAGGACCATGCGGCCGTCGTGGCCGGTGAGGAGGACAGCGACACGGCGCCTGCGAGCGAATGGTTCTCAGGTGCCAGCGGGCGCTATGAACTCGTAGAGGAAGTCATCGGCTTGGGCACGTTCGGACGAACACTGACGCTATTGACGGTCACGGAAGTCGGCGAAGACGAAGACAACGACGACGATGAAGAATGGAGCCCGCCTAGGTTCCGGTAAGGGATTCCGTATGGAGACGTTCCGAATACAACCCATCAGCGAAAACGCTGTGGATGAAGTCATGACGAGAGCGGGAGGCTCGCGTGCGCACCCAGACGCCCATCGCCGCGATAAACCGGGGGCAGACTACGTACTGGGCGATGCGCTGATCGAACTCAAGGCGCTAGACGACGAGGGAATGTCCAAACCGGAGCGACAGCGGAAGCTGGCCGATCTGTTTCGCAAATATGGAGACACACGCCCTGTTGTGATCGTCGATCGGAACAGGCTGCCCGAAGAAGGACAGCGCGAGTTCGACAGGATTCTGGACCGACCAATCAATGGAATCGTCAAGAAAGCGAGAAGCCAACTGCTGCAGTCGCGCAGCGAGATCGAGCACACCGCATGCTCGATCCTGATGGTATTGAACAATGGTTACACCGCGCTTGATCACGATGCGCTTGTCGAACTCGTGGCTCATCGCGCTCGGCAAGACACCCGGGAGATCGATGGTGTCATAGTGGGTGGGTGTTACCACCATGGCGACGGATTCGACAGCGTTTTCCTGTGGCCGCTGGACTACATACCGATCAACGCGAACTCACTGTTCCGATCGTTTGAAGCGTTGCAGCGAGCCTGGCATGACCATGCCGAAAGGACCATGACCGCTCTCATCCGCGGAGAGACGCCCGTGACTGCCGGGAAGGGGCCCGTGGTTGATACCCAGTTCGATGTCGATGGGATCACCTACGTAAAGCCGGCACCGCCGATGGGCGTCAAATCCGAGTTTTATGTTCGGGGACGACCTCGCAAGGGTGGTTACGTTGGTACGAACCTCCCTCCCGTTGCCCTCACTTTTCCCGATATGTCGCGAAGCGAATGGAGGATATTCCACAAAGAATTGTCTTCAGATCCTGTGCTCTGCGGCAGCTATCAGGCGTGGAGGAAACACCGACAGCGTGGGATAGAGGCAGGCGCGCCGCTCAAGCCTTTTATCCCCATACCGGTCACCAGGAACGGTTGGGCGCAATGGTGCACAGAACATCAACTTCCAAGGAACGGCAGAACCGTCAGTCAGTATGCGAATGAACTGTTCTCCCAGCGCCTAAGAGCGCTGCTGCACGCAGCCAGGGAACTCAAGTCGGATTCTGTGGTTCCGTCGCGCTATGTGCTCGTGATCACCGAAGAGATTGGGCAAGACCAGGCCAATGACCTGATAAGAATCGGCCTAGTGCAGGCTGGGGGGCCTGATGACCTCGTCGTCAGGGAACTCCTACGCTCCACCAGAACCTATCACGAGCATGGATTGGCGCTTGCTGGCGCCTATGCGCTGTCGGAAGGTGTTGACTGCGTGATGTGGCAGAAGGATAAGCGCTATTCATGGACCCAGTAGAGCGAATCAGGCCGGTTAGTGCGAAAGGTTCTTGCCGGCCGAGCTAGGCCAATCATGCCTTTGCAGACATGAGGGGACGGCTAAGGGACTTGCCTTCCCTACCCCCGATAAATCATCCTAATCGCCTACCCGGGCGCTGTCCGCCTCCTACCAAAAGCGGACATTCATTGTCAACGGCCGAGGGGCCTCAAGCCATCCGTCGCCAGCCAGATACCGAGGCGCCCTCACTGCGCCTCGGCACCCATTTCCTCACCGGCTGTAGTGCATGGATGCGCTCATGGCATGTCCCTGATCGTAGCCAGCATGGCCCATCAGCGGCTCGGCCACGACACCCTGTGTTTCACCCCACCCGGCGCTGGCATCGCCGGCAAACCCACCGATGGCCTCGATCAGCTGCCTCACTTCAGCGCTGGCCGGCGTTTCCACCGTGCGGGCCGAAGCCAGAGAGGCTGCGGCCGGCAGCGGCTTGAGCTGGCCCGCGATCGCCGACGCCGAGATGGCATTGCCCCCGTCTCCTGGCTGCACGAACGCGATAGCGTACTGCCCGCCCTGGAAGTGCTTAAGTACCCGCATCTGCTGACCGCCATCGGCGTCTACCCGGACGAGCAGGTCATCGCCGTCACGGTAGTAGTTCAGGCGGCTGCGCGGGATACCGTCGAAGTACAGCCAGTCGGTACCGCCGCCGGCGTTGTCCACAGTATCCACGCCAGCGGCTGCGCGGTAGAAGTAGGTGTCGTTGCCGACGCCGCCGAACAGCAGGTCGTTGCCGTCCTCGCCCACCAGCTGATCGTTACCCGCGCCACCGATCAGGGTGTCGTTCCCCGATCCACTGAAGCTGCCATTGCCACCGGACAGGTGGTCGTTGCCGTCGCCGCCCGCGAGCTTGTCATCCCTGCCCATGCCGAACAGGGTCGTCGCCGCCGAGGCCCTGGATGCGATCACGGCCACTGGTGCCGACCAGCTGATCGCCGGCCGCCGTGCCGGTGATCTGTGAGGGATAGTCGCCGTCATTGCCCCCCCGGGAGTGCCGCCACCGGTGCCCGGGACCAGTGCATTGATGGCCGCCGTGTTCAGTGCCGAGCCCCCTGCGGGCTGCAGGTAGTCCAGCGCCATGTCGCCGCCCAAGAAGTGATTGGTGACGGTAACCTTCTGATTGGCATTGCCGTTGACAGTGATCACCAGTTTGTCGCCATCGCGGGCGAAGGCAAGTTTGGACAGGGGAATGTCGTTCTGGAAGATCAACCAGTCCGTACCGCCACCGGTATTGTCGATGACATCGATGCCGCCGCCGTAGACGTACCGGTCATCGCCTGCGCCGCCGATGAGCACGTTGCTCCCATCTTCGCCACGCAGGATGTCATTGCCCAGCTCGCCTTCGAGGCGATCATCGCCCGAGCCGGTGCCACCTCCATTGCCGCCGGACAGGTAGTCGTTTCCTTCGCCGCCGCGCAGGGTGTTATTGCCGCCCCTGCCGAACAGTGTGTCGGCACCCCCTAGGCCCTCAATGAGATCCTTTCCGGCGCTGCCCGCCAGCTGCTCGCCCGCCGCTGTGCCCTGGATCACCTGGTCGAACTGCCCGCCTGTACTGCCGCCAGCGACGATCGGGTTGATCTGTGCGGTGATCAGGTACGATCCGCCATCCGGCTGCACGTAATCAATCGCGGCGTCGCCGCCGAGGAAGTGGTTGGTGACACGGACGGCCGGCGCCGCCCCCGACGGGCTCGACCGGCTTGAGCCTCAACATGGCTTTCAACATGTGGCGTCGTGTCCAGCAGCGATCAGGTGCGAGCGCCGCACGCCGCCTCTGGGCGGCTCAGGCGAACCGCACCGCGCAGATGGAGCGACACCCAGATGGCGAACCCCAAGGAAGCGCAGATCAGTTGTGGCGGAGATCCCATCTCGCCGATGCGGAAGTGCGTGCAGATGGCGCCGCCAAGGAATGCGGTGAGCAGGATGGCGCCCACCATGCGGGTGCGCGGCACAGCGAAGAGCACAAGGGAGACCAGCAGGATGCCACCGATGATGGGCGCGCGCTCTGCCGGCAGCCCAGTCGCCTTCATGCTGCCGGCAAGCAGCTCCGGTGCCAGCAGCAGCACCCCTGCATCCAGCAGAAGCAATGCGATGACCAGTCCGGCCAGGACCTGGCCCGCGCGAGCTGCCAGAGTGGATTTGTCTGTTGTTGCGTTCATTGTGTCCTGCACCTGTTGGGAACGAGGAGAGATCCTAGGCGGCAGTCGGGCGGTTCACATGATCTAGATCAAGCGGGCCTGCTTCTGGCAGCGAGTCTCCGCAGTCTGTCGTCGAAGGGTGTACCGTGGCTGGGCTGCATCGCGGCCGCGTGTGGCGGCACCTTCTACCCAGCCCAGGATCGGTATCTACTGCATGGCCGAGCGCATCCAGAGTCGCATTGAGGTCCCTATGGACGGCGTCGACGCAGACCCCATCACTGGCCGGGCCTGCGTCAGGCTGGGCGGAGTGTTGCGAAGGGTGGCGTTCCATGCGGACCGGGGGGCATGGAGGTTGCTGGAAGGCGCGCCGGGCTCGCGGCGGCTGGGCCAGGCCGTGCGCAACACAGGGGGCGGCCAATGGGTGCTGGACAGCGATGAGCGATCGGAACCGCATGCCGTCGCATCCGCTGCCGTCGAGCGCCTGCAACTCGCCCCTGTGCCGGCCATCAATCCCGGGGCCGCGGCGATTCCACGGCTGATCCACTACATCTGGCTCGGCGAGAATGGCATTCCAGAATCGTTGGCGCGCAACATCCTGGGCAATGCCGCGCGCGGCACCGGGTTTCGCACCGTCGTGCACGTGCTTGCGCGGACAACCGTGGGGCTTGAGCGGGTGACCCGGCAGCTGTCTGGGGCGGATGTCTCGATCGATGACCTCACCCGGTCACCGGCGTTCCATCAGTTCATGGGCACGCCGTTGGCGCCCTACTTCCAGATCTTTCTCGAAGCTCCCACCCGCAACTATGGCGCGGCCTCGGACATGCTGCGGATGTTCCTGCTGCATGCCCACGGCGGCATCTACATGGATTGCGACGATACGATCGTAGCGCCTTTTCCTGCTGGTTCTGGGCCGCATGCCGCTCCCGGTGACCTGCTGGTCAACGCCATGATCTCCGCGCCCAGTGCGGCCTTCGCCGGCTACAACCAGAGCAACTTTGCCTGCCAGGCGGGTAATCCGCTGCTTGCCGAGATACTGGTGCAGATGGCCGCGCGCCTGCAGTCGGCCGGGAAGTTTCTTTCCACACCCCGGCCTTGGCGGTCCGAGCACAGCGACGCGCCCCGGCACAAGGCAGCCTTGAACGCCTATGTCACGAAGATTCTGGAATTGACCGGTCCTTCGATCTTCAGCGACGTGCTGAAGGCGAGTCGTCCGGATTACTACGCCATTGAAAGCGCGTTGATGCATGCCTATGAGGCAATGAACTACGAGCCCGGCGAACCGCGCGTGGTAGCCGATGGCTACCTGCAGGCGCTGCGTGCCGCCAAGGCGTACTACATGCCCTTTGCCGAGGCGCCCTACGAAATCCTGGTCGGCAACGCCGACTCCTGGAATGTTGAAATCCTGCCCCTCGATGCGCAGGACTGAAGGCGGGCCGGGACAGCACGTCCCGACCCGGCCCGTCGTTACCAAGTGTAGCCCAGGCCGAACTGCGCGTTGACAGCGTGGTAGCCGGCCTTCTGCTCGTAGGAGAGCCCCGCCCAGGCGCCGAAGCGCTGGCTGAAGCGCACGTGGCCACCACCTTCCACGCGCACACGCGTGGTCGGGACATTGCTGCGGACCACATCATTGTCCAGCATCACGGTCTCGCGATCACGGTTGTAGAGCCAGTCCACCTGAAGGTGCGGTTGCACCACCGCTCCTTTGCCTACGTTCAACGAGGCTCCGGACAGGCGCAGTCCGGCACGCCCGAACACGCCATCGGCGGAGCCGTCCAGCTGGGTGCCTGCGGAATCAGCGTGACGATCCATGCGCAAGCGGGTGTAGCCCACCTGCAGCTGCGGTTCCAGGTACATCCCCCCGCGCTTGACGTCGCCGCTGATCTGGAAAGCGTAGCCGGCCTCCAGCGATCCCTGCCAGGCGTCGCTGTCATAGCGGCTGGGCAGCATTCCCATCCAGCTTTCAACGCGGTTCTTGAATACCTGATGCTGGACCCAGCCATCCAGATACGGGCCGGCATAGCCGCCCTTGTCCGGCGTGGGACGCCAGCTCCCGTACACGCCCAGCGCCGCGCCCTTCACCTTGCCGCGCGCCCAGCCATTGATGACATTCGAGGTGGAGGTGCTGGTGGCATTGCCCAGGCCCATCATCACGCCAAGGCTGTTCCCCTGTCGGTCACCCAGCAGGTCCATGCCGGCGTGCAGCGACTGGTTGTTGCCGCGGATGCGCAACTGCCCATCACCCGCGTCGAATCCAACGTGTTGCCCGTCCACGCGTGCCCAGCTGCGGCCCTGGTTCTGGCCGGCGTGGCGTCGATGGTAGTCGGTCGTGAACATCAACTTCGCGGCACGCAGGTTGGCCAACTCGGCGCCAGCTTCCACGCGTATCACGTAGGGCTGCGGCACCTGCTCGGGAGCGGGCATCGGCACAACCTCGATGTGTGGCGGCGTGATCGGCACTACCGGTGGAGTTGGTGGAGTTGGTGGAGTTGGTGGAGTTGGCGGAGTTGGCGGTGTCACCGGCGGCGGACCGGGGACCGGGGTGGACGGCACCGCCTGCGAGCGCAAGTACCAGTCCTTGTTGTTATTGCCATCTGCGCTACCTTTGTAGAGGAAGTACTCGTAGGCGCCGCCGACTGCCCGGCCGCTCAACTGCAGGGCAGCGTCGGACCGGCCATCAATCTGGACCAACTGGATGCCGTTCTGCGTCAGGGCCCCTTGTCCACCGACATTTCGCACCTGTACCCACGCACTGCCAGAGCTGTCGCCGGTGACATGCAATCGGTCACTGGCAGCAGCATCGTCGGCAAGTACCGTGTTGAACAGCAGTGTTCCGCCCTGCCCGTCGAAGGTTTCCACGGTGAGCGTATTGTGACCCTGCGCCGGGCCGGCGAGGCCCAGCGCCAAGTGTCCATCCGCACCCAGCACCACCGAACGTGCATCGCTATCACCCGCCATCTGCCAGTAGCCGCCGTCTTGGATGTCCAAGGTGTCCACATGGGTGAAGATGCCATTGATGCGTCCTTGGTTGGACAAGGCGACATTGGTGATGCTGCCATCGTCCTTCACGGTCACGTTGCCTTCCAGTACATTGCCCTGCACATCCAGGTCGACAAGAGTGCGCTTCACGCTGGCAGTGTGACTGCTTTCCACAGTGAGCAGGTTGCCATCCCCCCCCTTCACCGTGGACTGGTTGTACAGTTCGATGCGCGCTTTATGCAGGAAGGTATAGCGATCTTCGGGCGAAGCGCCGACGCTGATGGCTGCGCCGTTCTCGTTCACCACCTCCGATCCGTCCACGCGCAGGTTCACTAATTCGTTCGACCATTCGTGATACCCGTCGTTGAATGCGATGCTGATGCCACCATCGATCCGGGATCCCTGCTCCACGGTCACGTTCCCACCGGCGGTCTGCAGGCCGGTATGTGTGCCGGAAACCTGCGAGCTGGAGATGCGCAGAGCACTGCTCAGATCGACGGCAACGCCAATCTCAGCGCCTGACACAGTGGTGCCATCCAGCAGTTCCGCGGTGGAGTACTCGCGCAGCACGATCAGTGGAGCCGTGCCTGCGCTTGCGGCATCCGTCTGGCTTACCTGGCTGCCGCGCAGCGTCAGACGCGCATCTTCGGCGGCCTCGATTGCAGTGGCATCCATCTGCCCCGCACCACCGCCCAGCACCCGGGTTCCGGTCAGATCGATGGTGGCCGAAGTGGCCGTCAGGCGCTGCGTGATGGTACCGGCAGGGGCGGCCAACATGCCCTGGTTCAAAACGTTCCAGGCATTGCCGCTGTCAGCGGCGGGATCAAGCGTGTAGGACGTGCCGTCAACCGTGCAGACGCCATCGTTGCAGGGCGCAGTCTGCGCACTTGCTACAGGTGCCAGCAGGGCGGCGGAAACGGCGGCCACCAGAACAGCGGGCGTCAGTGTGCGCTCGCTCATGTCCTGTCGCTCAGGCTGATGAAGGGATCACCCGTCCGCACCAGGAACGGGGTGGCGATGGGGGTTGCGTGCATACGGTCTTCCATTGGTGCCACCTCGTGGGATCGAATCGAGGCGGGATATTAGGAAGGCGCCCCCGCCTTCACATGATCTAGATCAAGTAATTGGCGCTGCGGGACGACTGGGCCTTTACACGTGCGCCGGCCATGAACGCCGGGGCACCTACCCACGGGCTACTGGCAGGCTCGCTGTTGCCGGCTCGGGTCGAGCGCGCGTCGTGCAGCTGAACGCGGAAGACACCCGCAAGTGAAGGTTCCCGCGGAATGCGTCGGATGTCCGCCGGCTTGATCTAGATCAAGTCCGGGCCGGGTCGCACTCCTAGCATTTGCTCACCACGCAGCGACGGGTGTTCAACGGGCCGCATCGATCTGAGCGATTCAATGCATCGGCGATGGCGTTGACCTATTCCGGAAGGCGAAACGCCCCCGGTCCCGCCTGTAGCCGATACCCGCTCGAGCCTTGCTGTGCTCGCAACGGAACCGCCCATCCCACTGTGATCCTTGCCATGAACTCTTCGACGACTAAGACCCGATCGCTGTCGCCACTATCTGTGGCCGTCGCGCTTTCCATTGCCAGCCTAGGGCTGGTCGCGGCCACAACGGCCTCCGCCCAGCAGGCCGCAGTACCGGGCGCGACGATCAGCGCTGCATCGCCCCCGACCGCCGACACCTCCACGACCACCCTCGACACGGTGTCGGTACTCGGCAGCCGTTCCAACAAGGCGCGCACCGTAGTCTCTTCCGCGGTGCCGATCGATATCATTTCCACCGAAGAGTTCAGGAGCCAGGGCGCTACCGATGCGTTGGACCAGCTGCGCACGTTGGTGCCCTCTTTCAATGTGAGCGTTGCCCCCATTGATGATGGCGCGACGTTCGTTCGGCCGGCCAACCTGCGGGGGCTGCCGCCGGACAACACGCTGTTGCTGATCAATGGAAAGCGCTTCCATCGCGCTGCCGTCATTACCTTCACCGGTCACGGGCTCTCCGATGGTGCCCAGGGTCCGGACCTGTCTGTGTTCCCGTCACTGGCGCTGGAACAGGTGGAGGTGTTGCGAGACGGTGCGGCGGCGCAGTACGGGTCTGACGCCATCGCTGGTGTGATCAACTACCGCCTGAAAGAGTTGCGGGAGGGAGGGAGCGCGGAAGTGTTCGCGGGCCAGAACTACAAGGGCGATGGAACGACTACCCGCTACTCGGCGCAGCTTGGCCTTCCGTTGACCGAGCGTGGGTTTGCCACCCTTACCGCGGAATGGGGCAAGGCGGAAGGCACCTCGCGCTCGGTGCAGCTAGCAGCCGCCCGTGAAGCAACCGATGCGGGCTATCCGGGCCTGCCCGATCCTGCCCAGCAGTTTGGCTCTCCCCGCCTGGACAGCGATCTGAAGGTGACCGCGAACCTTGGCCTCAAGACCGACGCAGCCGACTTCTATCTGTTTGGCAACTATGCGCGTCGGGAACTGCTAAGCCAGTTCTATTATCGCAATCCCACGTCTCGATCGGGGGTGTATTCCAACGACGGAGGAAAGTCACTGCTGGTTGGGGATCTTCGAGACGGGGCAGCGGGCGCTTGTCCGTCAATTGCCCTGCAGGATCCCGCCGGAGCGCTGCGTCCCTATTCTCAGGTAAGTGGCGAAGTCTCTGCCCTGCCCGAGCACTGCTTTACTTTCCTGGCCGGCATGCCTTCCGGCTTCCGCCCACAGTTTGGCGGCGAATTGAAGGACGCAGCAGTTGTTGCCGGCGCCAAAGGTACTTTGGGTGAGTGGTACTGGGACGTGAGCGGATCCTGGGGTCAGAATGATATCGACTTCACCCTGTACAACTCGATCAATGCTTCGTTGGGCCCGGATCAGCCCGAAGACAGGACATTCCATCCTGGCGGCAACCGCCAGACTGAGAAAAGCTTTAACGTCGACGTCAATCGCGACTTCGATACCAGCTTTACCAGCGGCCCTTTGAGCTTGGCGGTCGGCGCAGAGTGGCGGGAAGAATCGTTCCAGGTGCGTGGCGGCGATCTGGCGTCCACTGCCATTGGCTCGCTCAGCGGTCAAGGCTTCGCTGTGGGCTCCAATGGCTTCAACGGATTCAATGATCGGACTGCGGGAACCTTCAGCCAACGAAACTGGGCGGCTTACGTCGATCTGGAAGGCCAAGTGACCGATCGCCTGCAGGCTGCCATCGCCCTGCGCCGGGAGGACTTCAATACCTTTGGCAGCACCAATACTGGCAAGTTGAGTGCTCGATTTGATATCAACGACCGCTTCGCGCTGCGAGGTGCGTTCAACACAGGCTTCCGTGCACCGACGCCGGGTCAGGCAAACGTCAGCCAGATTGTCACAAATTTCGACGGCAATCGCTTGGTCGACATGGCCACATTGCCTGCGAAGAATGCCGTGGCCAGCCTGAAGGGCGCCCGCCCGCTGACCCCGGAGAAATCGCAGAGCCTGTCACTTGGTGCAGTCTGGAACAGCGGCAACTGGGTGGTAACCCTGGATGGCTATCGCATCAAGGTTGACGACCGCCTGGCGCTGAGCAAGAACTTTGCGCTGACCGACGCCGAGCGGGCTGGCCTTGTCTCGGCGGGGCATACCGAAGCTCTTTCGATCTCCTCGGTGAACTACTTCGGCAATGCATTCGATACCACCACCAGCGGCGTTGACCTGGTCGCAACCTATCGAATTCCACAGTGGGGCGGTACGACCACCTATTCGCTGGCTGCGAATTGGAACCAGACCAAGGTGAATGGCTACGATGCAGACTTCATCAACGCAGCGCGGGTGTACAAGTTTGAACATTCGCTGCCGAAGACCAAGGGTGACCTGAGCATCAACCATCAGCGCCAGGTGTTCCATGCCAATCTGCGCTTTAACTACTACGGCTCGTGGTACGAAGATCACCTGGACAGCGGCATCATCAGTGCTGCCGATGGCGGGCTGCCCATCCATGGTGGCAGCGCATTGCTGGTTGATGCGGACATCGGCTGGAATCTGCCCTCCGGCATGTATATCAGCGTCGGTGCCAACAACCTGTTCAACAAGACGCCGGCTGCCAATCCTTGGGCAAGTTTCTCGGGCGCGGCCTATCCGACCCGGTCTCCCTACGGCTTTACCGGCGGCTTCTACTACGCCCGATTTGGCTGGAAGTTCTGATTGATGGACACGTGCCGGCAACCCCGCTGTTGCCGGCACCTTGTCTGCACTTTCCCCCACTCCCCCGGTCGATGACCGGTAGTTCGCCCAAGGCAGCAACTATTCGATGACGATCAGGGGCAGACCCCCTTGGCTTGATGGTGACAGCGATCGCACTTGGCACAGCACCCGCCATGGAAAGCGAAAACCCCGATTGCAAAGTGGTGTTCTTCGGCGATAGCGTGACCGACGCCGGCTACTTCCGTCCGCTGCTGCCGCCCGCGCCCAGGGCGGCACCGGGCAATTCACCCCCAACCCGCGCTACTACGGCCTCAACAACGGCGCCGACGGCAACGGCAACGGCAACGGCAACGGCCAGAATGGTGACAACTACTTCGTTGGTGGTGCCCGCGTCAGCGTTGACGTGCCGAGCGCGTTGGGCGTCATGCCGTCGAATCGCTACCTGGCTTCCTATGGCGGCAAGGCTGACGCTAATGCCCTGTACACTGCCTGGGGCGGTGCCAATGACCTGTTTGCCGCTGCCGGCGCCTCGGCGCAGGCGCAGGCCATCATCGGTTCGGCCGTCACCGACCAGATCGCCCTGGTCGGCACGCTGAAGCAGCTGGCGCACAGTACGTGCTGGTGCCGAACCTGCCGTATGTCGGCCTGACCCCGGCGTTCCTTGGTCCGAATGCCGGCACCGTCACCGCGCTGTCCGCCGTTTACAACAAGGCGCTCTACGGCGGCCTGAAGCAGGTAGGCATCGAGTGGCCGCCAACCCGACCATGCACGGCTTCACCAACGTTACCAGCACCGCCTGCAAGATCGACCCGAACAACTCGACGCTCAGCATCCTGACCTGCAACCCGACCAGCTACGCCAGCCCGGATGCCTACCAGACCTACCTATTCGTCGCCAGCGTGCACCCGACCGTGGCCGGCCACCAGCTGCTGGGCCAGTACGTCGTCTCGGTGCTGGAGGCCCCGCGCCTGCAGCTGGTGCTGAGCCATTCGGGGCAGACCATCGGCCATGTCCGTGCGGACCAGGTCAGCAATCACCTGGGCGCACGACTGCTGTGCTGGGTGCGCGCATACATCTGTTCGGTCTGCAGGGCAACCTCGGCGTGCACACCACGGCCGCGCAGAAGCGCGCCCGCGATGCGCCGATCTTCGCCACGATCGGCGGCAGCTTCTGAGGTCGCCACCGTTCCAGAAATCGAAATGATGCTTGGAACACCAGGCACACCCGGCGACTGATGTCCCGTCGACGTTGTATGCTCTTCACCGCGCCTGATTCAGACGATTTCCAGAGTAATGGCAGTGCACTGGTTGACCATGGTTACTGCTGACTGCCTCGTTCATGAGCATTCTAATCGCCCTCCTCCCCTTCCTTGTGTTTGCGCTTGTCGAGCAACTGGCAGGCGTACTCGCAGGTGTCATCAGCGGCGCCGCCATGGCGCTGTCGCTGTGCATGAGGGACTGGTTGGGTAGCCGTCGCCGTTCAGGCGTGCTGGAGATGACATCCCTGACATTGTTCGGCGCATTGCTGGCATACGCGCTGAGCGTATTCCCTGCCCTTTCTACGCTCATCGCACGTGTGGTATCCGATGGAGGGCTGCTGCTGGTGATGCTTCTATCGCTGCTGCTGGGCCGGCCCTTCACCCTAAGCTACGCCGAATCCGGACTGCGCCTGGCCGATCTGCTTTCGCCACGCTTCATCCGCAGCCATTACACCGTCTCGGGCATCTGGACGCTGGCCTTGCTGGTCATCGTCTCCGCCGACGTTATGGCGCTGGTATGGCCGCCCGTTGCCGTGGCCAGCGCTGCCGTGGTTGCCAGTGCTGCCTTCGCGTCAAGCTGCTTTACCTTGCGTCACGCCGCGTCCCTTCGCGCCTGAGGCGCTTCGTGGCCATTGCAGGCCTGCGTAAAGGCAATCACCTGCAGCCGCTCGCGCTCGCGCACCTCCACGTCACGCCCCTCGACCGTCACCAGGCCCTGTGCCTTGAACCGACGGAACAAGCGGCTGAGCGTTTCCGGTGTCAGCCGCAGGAAGTTCGCCAGATCCATGCGTGACATGGTCAGTTGCCAACGACACGAGGAGTAGCCACGCGAAGCCATGCGGTCGGCCATGCCGATCAGGAACCCCGCCAGTCGCTCTTCCGCGCTGGAATGGCAGGTCAGCTGAGTGATGCGGGCAATGTCACGACTCATCAACCGGAACAGGCGCGCCTGCAGCGAAGCCGATTTTGCGGCCAGGCGGGCAATGGCGTGGAATGGCACTCTGCACAGCGAGACCGTATCCAGCGCCACAGCACTGCTGGGATAGCGCTGCTCGTCGATAGCGCTGAGTCCGATGAAGTCGCCAGGAAGGTGGAAGCCGATCAGGTGTTCCCGCCCATCGCGGTCAAAGGCAAAAGTTTTCACCGTGCCCGTCCTGATGATGGCGAGATCCTTGAAAGTCTCACCTTGGTGGAACAGCGTGGCGCCCGAGTGCACCGGCATGCCCTGGTGAACTGCATCTTCAAGTTCTCGCAGCTCATCGCCCTGCAATGCGCCGGCGATGCACTCTGAACTCAGAGCACAACTGCCGCAGGCATTGCGACGGGGTGCCAGGGAAATTGCCATGACAACTGCCTCCAACTCTAGATCGCAACGCCCGCGCTCGCGGGCAGCCAAGGGAAATGGGCGGTTCGCCCGCCAATCAAGGGGTGCAACTCCATCAGAGAAGCTCGGCCGGCGTCGTCTCGTCGGCCTTGGCGGTTCTGCTCACGCCAAATTTGGATCACAGTTCCATATTACGGGATGGAACGGTGTTCCGCAAGATGGGATTACAGGCTGCAGTGAACGGTTAAACTTCGTCAAAACAGAGTTGGTGCGATCCAAATGATCAGGAAGGCGGACACGGAGAAGCGCCCTGGTCAGACCAAGGCATCAATACGGCAGGAAATGCGCGTTCCACCAGGGGGCCGGGGACTGCCTACACCTTGAAGGCCTTCAGGCGGCCCCAGCGTCCACCGTGAATGTCTGACCGGTGCACAAGCGACTCTCGTCCGAACACAGCCACAGGGCCATCTCCGCCACGTCGATCGGAGCCAGGTGTGTTTTCAGGCACTGACGCGCCAGATAGCGATCGAAGATGGCCGGATCACGGGCACCCTTCGCCAACTGGCGTTCGGTCAGCACCCATCCTGGGGCGATCGTATTCACCCGGATGCCATACGGCCCGAGTTCGCGAGCCAGCGAACGGGTCAGCCCCTCTACCGCTGCCTTGAGTGTGGCGTACACCGGAACACCGGCCACGCCCAACCGCCAGCTTATGGAACCGAGGTTGATGATTACGCCCTCCCCGGCTTGGCGCATGGGCTCAGACACGGCCTGGGCCATGAAAAACTGGTGCCGGAGATTGACCGCCACGCGGTCGTCCCAATCGGCAACGCTTACTGCATGCAATGGCTGCGCTTGGTCATTGCCCGCATTGTTGATCAGCGCAAAGGGCGCTCTGCTACCCAGCAGGCGCTGCAACGCAGCCTGGGCTACATCGATGTCGCGTAGGTCGCAGACGGCGTGGACGATGGCCAAACCCTGTGCAGTGAGGCGTTGTGTAGTACGTTCAGCGGCGACGGCATCGCTGTCCAGGAAGCAGACCTGGCTGCCCTGCCTAGCAAACGCTTCCACCATGGCGGCACCTATCCCCGCAGCGCCGCCGGTGACGACAATGGTTTTTCCGGCCAGGGAGGAATAGACGGCCATGTCAGCCGCCGAACTCGCCCACCACACAGCCGGGCACGTCTGCGTGTACCGACAGGATGCTGCCTGACAACGGCGCCGCTGCAAGCTGGGTGGCCGACAGGCGGATCCGCGCGGTCGTCACGAAGAGCGTCTTCATGTCCGCGCCACCGAACGCGCAACTGGTCGGGCGCGGTACTGGCAATGCCACGGTGCGGTCCAGGTGGCCATCCGGCCCGAACCTCTTGAGTGCCCAACCGTCCCACATCGCGCACCACAGGTAGCCGTCTACATCCATCGCCAGACCGTCGGGAGCGCCTTCAGTCTCATTGAAGGTTGCGAACTCGCGCTTGTTGGACAGCGTGCCTTGGGCCAGATCGTAATCGTAGACATAAATCTGCCGGCGGCCTGAGTCGGCCAGGTAGAAGCGCGTCGAGTCCGGGCTCCAGGCCATGCCGTTGCAGATGTGGAAGCCGCTTTCAAACTGCGTCAGCGTGCCATCCGTATCAAGGCAATACAGCGCTCCGCGGCCGGGGCTTGCATCGATGGCCAATGTGCCCGCCCAAAGGCGGCCTGCAGCATCACACTTCCCGTCATTGAAACGCCGACCGGTCATATCGCCAGGCGTTGCAAGCGGAATCATCTCACCCGTCTGCAGGTTCAATTCGCTCAAGCCGCTCTGGGCGGCGACGATGCATCCACCACTGCGGCGCGGCACCACCACGCCCACCAGCTCGCTGATCGGCAGGCTGCGGGTGTCACCATTGGACAGGTTGGACAGATGGATCGATGGCGCCAGGATGTCGACCCATAACAGCGATCGAATCCCCTTGATCCAGTGCGGCCCCTCTGCGAGGAATGCGTTGTACGGCACGGCGCACTGCACGTCATGATCGCCTGCGTGGCTGGGGCTCACCGAGGAGCTGATCGAAAGGAACGTTTCGCCGACGTTGCCCGAGATACGCCGCGCCGCTTCGATCACGTCGCGGCCGAGTGCATGCAGACGGTCGCTCGGAAGGCGGAACGAGGGGCCGCTGATGCTGATGGCACCGATTGCCTGCCCTCGATGATCCAGGATGGGGGCAGCAACGCCGCTGATGCCCATCGAGAATTCTTCCACTGCCACGGCATAGCCTCGCGCCTTGATGAGGTCCAGCTCTCGTTGCACCTCCTGCAGGTCAAGCAGAGAGTTGGGCGTCAGCGGCTTTAATGGAGTAGTGGCCAGATAGCGGCGCAGTTCTTCTGGAGAGCGATGCGCCATGATCGCCTTGCCGATGGATGTAGCCGTGGCGGGAACCCGCAGCCCCACCCCATTCGCCAAGCGCATTGCCTGGACATAGTCGCGCTGGTCAATGATCAATACCTCGTTGCCGTCCAGCACGCCCAGTTGGGTCGACTCCTGAGCCAGCTCGCGCAACCGCAGCAGTTCCGGCTCGGCGGCGCTGCGCAGGTCGAAGTCGCTCCAGACCCGATGGGCCATCTCAAACAAGCGGGTACCCAGGCGGTAAGTCTGTGATGTTTCCTCGACACGAACGAGCCGATAGTCGATGAGTGTCTGCAGGATGCGGTGCAACGTACTCTTTGGCAGTCCAGAGTATCGGCTCAGCTCGCCAAACGGTAGTGGATGCGGGGCATCGGCGATGAGGGTCAAAAGGCTCAAGCCTTTTGACAGCGCTTGGGCGCCAGGGATCGCAAAACGCTTCTCGGCGTCGACTTCATCGAGCTCTTCGATATCGGCTTCGTTGGCGTTGGAAGATCTGGCTCGCGGCATGGCGGACACTCTGTTGGGGGCGGCCCATGGAAGAGCCCGACGCGCTGAGCCTATATGTTAGAACGCCGTTCCGCAAATTGGATGCGTCCTTCAATTACTAGTTCATGTAAGTGAATGCAGTGAACGGAAGTCACAGAGACGAAATGTCAAGAAGTATATTTTCCTGAATACGCGTGTTTCTAAGCCATACGACCATGTGTCGGCTGGGGCACGGCTGTTAGTGTTCAGCACCGCTGAAGGGATGCAGCGCATAGACAATCTCGACCGTAGTTCCATCTGGAAGCATGAGCCATGCAGACCAAGCATGTCCTGGCAGGCCTTCTGGCCGCCGCTGCCCACCTCGACGCTTGGGCCCAAAATGGGCAGGAGGCCGCGCGTGAGCATGAGCCCGGCGAATCGCCTTCCAGGGATGTGCGTGATCCCACTGCCGATCTGGACCAGATCATAGTGAAGGCCCAGTACCGCGACGAGAACGCGCAGCGAATTCCTCTGGCCATCTCCTTGGCCAGCGGTGAGTCACTGGAAGCACGTCATGCAACGGACATCAGCAGCTTGGCCCATGCGATGGCCAGCGTCACCTTCTCGTCAGGCAACGAGCTGCGGAACAATTCCATCCGTATCCGTGGCGTGGGTACCGATGTATTTTCCACCGGCGTAGAGCCGAGCATTTCCACCGTTGTCGACGGAGTTGTCCTGCAGCGCCCCGGGGCCGCATTTGCCGATCTGTATGACATCGAGCGTATTGAAGTGCTGCGTGGTCCACAGGGAACGCTGTTCGGCCGCAACGCTTCGGCAGGCGTGGTGAGTGTGATAACCCGACCGCTTGACTATGCAAAGGTGTCGGGAGAAGCCAGTGGGTTGCTTGCCGAGGCCGGTGGAAGCCGATTCGTGGGGGCGGTATCCGGTCCACTCGGCGACGGCTTGGCCTATCGTATCGCTGCGTTTCATCGAGAGCAGCAGGCCAGTGTCAGCAACCTGTACTCAGACAGTAAGGTCAATGGACAACATGCACATGGCGCGCGCGGAAAGCTCGGGTGGCGGTCGGAGGATGAGCAGAGCGAGATCCTGTTCAACGCCGATTACAGCGCGCTTGATTCGAGCTGTTGCGCACTGCCTCTGCTGCGGGCTTCGGACAATCCGCGTAGCCTGGCTACCGGTACCGTACCGGGAGATGACAATGACGAAGTCAACAATGACATCTCTCCGTTTGTCCGCCAGCGCAGCTACGGTGCGTCGCTGACCGCCCGCACCGGATGGAGCGGCTACCAGCTCACCAGCATCACCGCGTGGCGCCGCTACGACAACCGCAGCAACGTCGATCTGGACGATACACAGGCCCGGCTAATCTCCCGCAACTTCAATGTCGAGAACAGCCGGACCACGTCCCAGGAACTCCGCCTGGCATCGCCGCTTGGGGCTGCGGCAGACTTCGTGATCGGGGCGTACTATGCCGATGGACGCGTCCTCAATCACCTGGATCGCCGTGGCTTGAACATCACGGGTGTCGAACGGATTGATTGGGACGGACAGGTGGTGCCGTGGGTGCAAGGCGACTCTGCCGTGCTGGCAGGGCAATCAGTGGTGGACAATCGCAACATTTCCCTGTTTGGCCAAGGCAACTGGCGTCCCTTCGCAAAAGTGACCTTGACAGCGGGGGCTCGTTTGATCAATGAGCGGCAAGCCCTTCATTTCCTGCGGCCGCAAGACGGATACTTCAACGGAATAAGCCAGAATGCCACCAACCCCGCGTTCGGTCCGGTGGTCGGCTACTACCACGACAGCGCTCTGATCGGCCGCGTTGCCGCGAGCTATGCGTTCTCGCCGCGGGT
>Ga0153980_1000192_pt1 | contig 30948 bp, 31 predicted proteins | sample TSGA064MetaG_FD_104722 | JGI IMG/M metagenome (GOLD analysis project Ga0153980, IMG submission 104722) | Attine ant fungus gardens microbial communities from Georgia, USA - TSGA064 MetaG | ecosystem: Host-associated > Fungi > Mycelium > Unclassified | place: USA: Georgia, Magnolia Springs State... | reverse complement strand
GGTCGAATTCCTAGTCAGAAAGGTTATCGTTACTACGTAGATTATATTATTAAAAAAGAACCTATTAAATCAACACCTGAAATTGGAGTTTTTAATCAATTATTAACACAGAAGCAATATGAACGTGAAACAGCAGTAAAAGAAGCACTTAAACTCTTATCTAATTTGACCAACTATACTTCTATACTATTAGGTCCATCTCGTGGTCATAGTCGTGTTCAAAAGATTCAATTTGTTCCTATTTCAGAGCAACAAGCTGTTTTAATTTTAATAACTGATCAAGGTCACGTTGAAAACAGGACGATTACGTTGCCAGATTCAATTAATATTACGGTAATGGAATCAATTATTAAAGCGTTAGATAAGTTATTAGTTGGAACCTATGTCAATGAAGTGCAAACAAAACTATCGGAAAGCTTCGAAAGCCATTTACATGATTTTGTTCTGTATAAAGAAGAAATATTATATACAGTGGTACAACTATTAACACAGTCATTAGAAAACAGCGATTATATGTTAAGTGGGAAAGCAAATATTTTAAAACAGCCAGAATTTAACGATTTAAATGCTGTGTCTCATTTATATGACATGATTGAGGCTGACGAGATAGTTAAGATAGTAGAGACAGTGGATGCTAACAATTATGAGCTAACAGTTAGAATTGGTCAAGAAAATGAAATTAAAGCGATGGAAAACTGTACTTTAATTACAGTTCCTTATCAGATTAGTGAGCATGAACATGGAAAAATTGCTCTTCTGGGTCCAACCCGGATGGAGTATCAAAAAATTATTCCACTTCTTGAGTATGTTGCTCGGATTATGTCTGATTTATATAAATAGGAGGTGGGTTAGTTGACAAAAGAAACAGAGGAAGCTGTTATGGAAGAATTGGAAAAAGCACAAGAACAAGTTGCTAGTACAGAAGAATGTCAATGTGAAGAGCAAGAACAGGAATTGAACGAGGAAGAACAAGAAAAAGCTGAAACACAAGAGCTTAAGGAGCAAGTTGCCCAATTACAAGAGCAATTGTTACGAAATGCGGCAGAGTTAGAAAACTTTAAGCGTCGAATAAATGAAGAGCGCATGAAGGAAACGAAGTATCGTGCCCAATCACTGATAGCTAATATAATTCCAGCAATTGATAATTTCGAACGTGCTTTGGCAACAACAGTTGAGGATGAAGCAACGACTACGTTCTTAACGGGTTTTAAAATGATTCACACACAATTAGTAGAGGCTTTGACAAAAGAAGGTGTAGAAGTCATAGAAACCGATGGTGTTTTATTTGATCCGACAGTTCATCAAGCGGTCATGCAAGAGGCAGTAAATGATGTGGAATCAGGAATAGTTTTAGAAGAATTACAAAAAGGATATAAATTAAAAGATCGTGTTATCAGACCTGCAATGGTAAAAGTAAGTGAATAAACGAAACGCGATCAAACAGGAGGATGGTTACGATGAGTAAAATTATTGGTATTGACTTAGGAACAACAAATTCATGTGTTGCTGTTATGGAAGGTGGAGAAGCAAAAGTTATTGCCAATCCGGAAGGATTACGTACAACACCTTCAGTTGTGGCATTTAAAGGTGAGGAACGTCAAGTAGGAGATGTAGCAAAGCGTCAATCTATCACGAATCCAAATACGATTATGTCTATTAAACGTCATATGGGAACAAGCCATAAAGAAGTGATTGAAGGTAAAGAGTACACTCCACAAGAAATTTCAGCAATTATTTTACAAAACTTAAAAGCAACTGCAGAGGCTTATTTAGGTGAAACGGTAACAGAAGCAGTTATTACTGTGCCTGCCTATTTTAATGATGCAGAGCGTCAAGCGACAAAAGATGCCGGACGTATTGCTGGTTTAGATGTCAAAAGAATTATTAATGAACCAACAGCGGCAGCCTTGGCTTACGGTTTAGATAAAACTGATAAAGAGCAAACTATTTTAGTATATGACTTAGGAGGAGGAACTTTCGACGTTTCAATTCTTGAGTTAGCAGATGGAACTTTTGAAGTGTTATCAACATCTGGAGATAATCGTTTAGGTGGAGATGACTTTGACAAAGTCATTATTGACTGGTTAGTAAAAGAATTTAAAGCAGAAAATGGGGTAGACTTAGCAGCCGATAAAATGGCGATGCAACGTCTAAAGGATGCAGCTGAGAAAGCTAAAAAGGACTTGTCAGGGGTTACTTCTGTCCAAATTTCATTACCATTTATTTCAATGAATGCATCTGGCCCATTACATTTAGAAAAAACTTTATCGCGTGCTCAGTTTGAAGGAATGACTTCAACATTAGTAGAACGAACTATGGGACCAGTTAGACAAGCTTTAAAAGATGCAAATATGACAGCAAACGATTTGCATCAAGTCTTATTAGTCGGTGGTTCAACTCGTATCCCAGCTGTTCAAAATGCTATTAAAAAAGAATTAGGAAAAGAGCCAAACAAAGGGGTTAACCCTGATGAAGTGGTTGCGATGGGTGCTGCGATCCAAGCTGGTGTTTTACAAGGAGATGTTAAAGATGTCTTATTGCTAGATGTCACGCCTTTATCATTAGGGATTGAGACAATGGGGCAAGTGATGACAACTTTAATTCCTCGTAATACAACCATTCCAACTTCTAAATCACAAGTCTTTTCAACAGCCGTTGACAATCAACCTGCTGTGGATATTCATGTTCTTCAAGGTGAGCGCCCAATGGCTACCGATAATAAAACATTAGGTCGCTTCCAGTTAGGAGATATTCCACCTGCACCACGAGGTGTCCCACAAATTGAGGTAACCTTTGATATCGATGCAAATGGGATTGTAAATGTAAAAGCTAAAGACTTAGGAACTCAAAAAGAGCAACGCATCACTATTACATCAGGGTCAGGACTAAGTGAAGAAGAAATTGATCGCATGGTACGTGAAGCGGAAGAAAATGCTGAAGCTGATGCAACTCGTAAAGAGCAAGCTGAATTGCGCAATGAAGCGGAACAATTAATTTTTGCGGCTCGAAAATCAGTAACAGATCTTGGAGATGAAGTTACTGAAGAGGAAAAAACAAATGTAGAGACTACAACAGAAGCTCTAGAAAAAGCATTAGCTGATAATAATGTTGAGGAAATTAAAGCTAAAAAAGAAGAGCTTGAAAAAGTTGCTCAAGAACTAGCAGTTAAAGCTTATTCTAAAGCGGCAGAGGCTGGTCAAGCAGCATCGCCAGAAGGTGAAGCACCAAAGTCTGATGATGATTCAGTTGTAGATGCAGAATATACAGAAGTTTAATCAAGAGTAGTTTAAAATTCATTTTGGCTAAAGTATCCACTGTGTAGATGGTCTTTGAGTCACCTAATAAGATAAAACAACTAAAAAGTCAAAGTCTTCTATGACTTTGACTTTTTTACATCTACTAATGAAGCTCTGCTTCATTAGTAGATGCTATCCTTTAGGGTTAATGAAATTTCCTATCGGAGAGAGGATGAGTTGAAGTTATCTTAGACTTTCACACGTAGAGAAGATCTATTAAAGATGGTCAATCATTGACAAATATTGTTTTAAATTTTCTGTTTAAAAAACATGGACCCTTTAAGAAGGGTATGGTATAGTATGGTAATGAAAAAATAGCTACGAGACAATGTAGTATAATAAAATCAATTTTTGACAAACTGTGATAAAAATTGACTTTCAGCTCCGTCTCTTAGCTTTTTATAGGAGGATGAATCATGGCAAAACGAGATTATTATGAAGTTCTCGGGGTTTCAAAAACAGCGTCAGCTGATGAAATTAAACGAGCTTATCGTAAATTAGCAAAACAATATCATCCAGATGTTTCAAAAGAAGTAAATGCGGATGAAAAATTTAAAGAAATACAAGAAGCTTATGATGTTTTAAGTGATGACCAAAAACGAGCTGGATATGACCAATTTGGTCACGCAGCAACTGAAGGATTCGGTGGTGGCCAAGGTGGATTCGGGGGTGCTGGTGGTTTTGAAGATTTAGGTGATATCTTTGAAAGCATGTTTGGTGGTGCTTTTGGAGGCGGATTCGGGGGTGGCTTTGGTGGCGGTCGTGCTAATCCAAATGCACCACAACGTGGAAATGATTTAAAGAAATCCATTACTATTACTTTTGAAGAAGCAGCCTTTGGTACAACGAAAGATATAACAGTTAATCGAGAAGAAGAATGTACAAAGTGTGCGGGTAGCGGAGCGCGTTCAAAAGACGATGTGAAGACTTGTTCACGTTGTAAAGGAAGCGGTCGTGTAGTAGAAGTTCAAAACACCATTCTCGGACGTGTACAAACACAGACAACTTGTTCTCAATGTCAAGGTACAGGTCAAGAAATTGCTCATAAATGTGATACATGTTATGGACGTGGAACCATTAATAAAACAAAGACCATTGAAGTTAAAATTCCAGCTGGAATTGATGATGGACAGCAAATTCGCTTAACAGGTCAAGGGGAGGCTGGACGTAATAGTGGTCCAAGTGGCGATCTATATGTGGCCTTTAGAGTCAAATCTCACGATTTCTTTACTCGTAATGGTTACGACTTACGTTGTGAAGTACCTATTTCTTTTTCTCAAGCAACACTAGGAGCTGAAATTGAAATTCCAACACTAGATGGAAAAGTAGCCTTAAAAATCCCAGAAGGAACCCAACCTGGAACCGAATTTAGAATTAGAAATAAAGGTGTTAAACAAATAAGTCGCGAAGTAAAAGGTGATTTATACGTTAAAGTGAAATTAGTGGTACCGAAGAAAGTGACCAATCGTCAACGTGATATTTTACAAGAATTTGATAGCCTAGAGGATAAAAATGATTCGATTTGGAAGAAGTTAAAGAAAGCATTTAAATAGGTGTCAAAATGCCTATCTAGTTGAGGATTTTTACTGTCTTAAAAAAATTGTGGGGATATACCTCACAATTTTTTTTACATCTATTAGTTATCTTAAACCTGATCATTTTGATATTAATTACATTTAAAACACCACTCACGGTGAGTACCGTTATACTCCCTTACTAAAAACCAGCAACTGATGCTTGTTTTAGATATCATTAGTCGTAGTATAATCTGAGTACAGTGACAAGTAGAACAACTAGTGATTGAGTTATATTATACCTTTTATGACAGTGTTTTAGATCTTATGAATATTTGCTGCTCTTTTTGATATAGGTCTCTTAAAAATAAATGAATCATTTGTAGCTATTTGGGTGTTAGCATTTTAAACTTACTTATGATATAATGAAAAAATGTAAATAAGAACCGAGGTGACCATATGGAATGGTTAGAAATGAGCTTTCATACAACCCATGAAACCAGTGACTTGGTGAGTGATATTTTTATTGAAGCTGGTTCAAAAGGTGTTTTATTAGAAGATTCTAAGACATTTACGGAAGTTCATCAAGATCACTATGGTGAAATATATCAGCTTAATAAAGAAGATTATCCTAAAAGCGGAATTGTCGTAAAAGGATATTTGCCTGTTACGACTTGTATAGAAAATCAAATAGAAAATATTCAGGCTAAATTATTAAACTTAAAACTTAGCCAAACATTTGAATCACGCTTAGAAATAAAAACTTTAAAAGAAGAAGATTGGGCCAATTCGTGGAAACAATACTATCACCCCATTAAGATTACAGAGAAATTACTAATTAAGCCTAGTTGGCTGCCAATTTCAAATGATTCCAATAAAGTGGAAATTTTATTAGATCCAGGCATGGCTTTTGGGTCTGGAACTCATGAAACGACTCGACTGTGCTTAGAATTAATTGAAAAATATGTTGATGATAAGCAAATTGTCGTTGATGTCGGAACTGGAACAGGGATTTTAGCTATTGCGGCTTCTAAGCTAGGAGCTAAGTTCGTTTATGCCGTTGATCTAGATGAAATGGCAGTTGTTCGAGCTAAGGAAAATACAGTCTTAAATAGGTGTCAAAATCTGATGATTGAAAACAATCATTTGATCAATGGAGTGGGAGCTTTAACAGAAGCCCCCACCTTAATAGTTGCTAATATTTTAGCTCCTATTATCATTGACATGTTGGAACAAGTAAAGAAAGTATTATTACCTAATAAATTGTTTATATGTTCCGGAATTGTCCATCATGAAAAAGAATCTGTTTTAGCTGCCTTGGAATTAAATCAATTTAAAGTAATCGAAATTAAGGAGAAAAATGGCTGGCTAGGTATTGTTAGTTCTTCTTCTCGAGCTTGCGAGAGTTAGAAGAACTATACTCAGAGAGAGTTAGTTCCTCCTTAAAAAAGAGCGAGAGTTAGAAGAACTATACTCAGAGAGAGTTAGTTCCTCCTTAAAAAAGAGCGAGAGTTAGAAGAACTAACTATACTCATGAGAGGGTTAGTTCCTCCTTAAAAAAGAGTGATAGTTAGAAGAACTAACTATACTCATAAGAGGGTTAGTACTTTCATTAAAAAGAGCGGAGTTAAAATGTACTCAGTTGAGTACTAAACAGCAATATGAAATGCAATGAGTCAAAGTCAACTTCTGAACCCATATGCATGCTAGCAAAGTTTTAAAGAAATTAAACTAAGGAATGTTATAAACAGAAGTTGGAGGTAATGGAGATGCAGCGTTATTTCTTGAAAAATGATCAATTTCAAAATAAAAGAGTATGGATAACAGGACAGGATGCCCATCATATAGTTCGTGTTATGCGTTTAGCTGTCGGAGATAAGGCAATTGTTTGTAACGAAAACAAAGCTTGCTATCATATGACAATAATTGCTGTTGAACCAAATGGTGTATTAGGTGAGATTACAGAGCAAATTAAGGAAAATACAGAATTGCCTGTAGCAGTAACCGTTGCTCAAGGTTTGCCTAAAGGCGATAAATTTGAATTAATTTTACAAAAGGGAACTGAATGTGGTGCTGCCCAGTTTATGCCTGTTAAGATGGAGCGAAGCGTTGTCAAAATTGACGCTAAAAAAGAAGTAAAAAAAATCGAGCGTTGGCAGAAAATTGTCAAAGAAGCTGCTGAACAAGCTCATAGACAGATGGTACCAGTTGTTCATAAAGTGATCCCTTTTGAACAGGTTTTAACTTTAGTAGAAAATTTCGATATTTGCTTATTTGCTTATGAAGAGGCAGCAAAAATTGGAGATATGAGTAAATTAAAAAAAACCTTAACCAAAGTATTACCGGAATCAAAGATTTTAGTCTTAATAGGTCCTGAAGGAGGCATTAGCAAGAGTGAAGAGATCAAGCTAATAGAAGCAGGATTTACAGCTTGTGCAATAGGTCCAAGAATATTGCGATCTGAAACAGCACCGATTTATATTTTAAGTGCTATATCGTATGCGTTAGAATTATCGTAACATTATGGGAAAGGATTGATTTTTAATGCTTAGTGTGGCCTTTCACACATTGGGGTGTAAAGTAAATCATTATGAGACAGAAGCAGTATGGGAGTTGTTTAAACAAGAAGGCTATGAGAAGAAAGATTTTAAAGAGACAGCAAATGTATATGTGATTAATACTTGTACTGTAACTAATGGTGGCGATAAAAAAAGTCGACAAATTATTCGTCGAGCTATTCGTCAAAATCCTGAAGCCGTTGTTTGTGTCATGGGATGCTATGCCCAAACAAAGCCGAAAGAAATTATGGATATAGAAGGCGTTGATATTGTTATCGGGACTCATGGACGCAATCAAATACCGCAATTGGTAGAAAAATATCGGAAGGAACGCCAGCCTATCTCTTATATCCAAAATATCTTTAAAGTCAATGAATTTGAAACTTTAAATGTCTCTTATTTTACAAATCGTAAACGAGCGACTTTAAAAATTCAAGAAGGTTGCAATAATTTTTGTACGTTTTGTATCATTCCTTGGGCTCGTGGTAAAATTCGTTCTCAGCAACCTAACCTTGTTGTTGAACAAGTGCAAAAATTGGTACAAAACGGTCATTACGAAGTTGTTTTAACAGGAATTCACACAGCGGCTTATGGAGAAGACTTAACCGATTATAGTTTTGGTAAGTTATTAAAAGAATTAATTAATATTGAAGGTCTAAAACGAATACGGATATCTTCCATTGAGGCGTCAGAGATCACTGATGAAGTTGTAGAAGCGATACAAATGTCTGATAAAATCGTAAATCATCTACACATGCCGATTCAATCAGGTTCTGATACGATTTTAAAAAGAATGAGACGTCACTATACCATTGCTGAGTTTGAAGCTAAAGTAACAGAATTGCGAGCAATATTTAATGATTTAGCGATTACAACCGATGTCATTGTTGGATTCCCAGGTGAAACTGAAAGAGAGTTTAAGGAGACTGTTGCCACATTAAAACGAATTGGATTCTCAGAGTTACATGTCTTTCCTTATTCCATTCGTAATGGAACGCCAGCAGCAACAATGGAAAACCAAGTTCCAGAATTAGTAAAAACAATGCGTGTTAATGAATTAATAGCTTTGAGTGAACAGTTAGGAAAAGAGTATACTAGTTTATGTGAAGGAAAAGTGTTACAAGTGATTGCAGAGGAAATGTCCCATAACCGACCGGGTTACTTTATGGGTCACGCTAGCAATTATGTAAAAGTTGAATTTAAGGCCAAAAATAACTTAATCGGAGAAGCCGTACCTGTTAAAATTGTTAAAGCAACTTATCCCGTTTGTGAAGGCGTCATGATGTCATAGTTGTATTGGATGTTTTTAGAAGATGATGACAAATGCGGTTTCTTTAATTAATGGTGAAATTTACTAAGAAATTTTTGCTGTATTATCTTATTAGACTTAGTATGGTTCGAGATAATAATAGAGGTGATTAGATGGACATTAAAGAATTATTTAACGTAGATTTTGATTTAGAAATAACAGGTGTTAAAGTTGATAATCGCTCGATTGAACCAGGTGATTTATTCGTATGCATCAAGGGTTATACCGTAGATGGACATCAGTTTGCTAAAAAGGCAGAGGAAGCTGGAGCTGTGGCCATTGTTTGTGAGCATTTAATTTATAATGTTCAAATTCCTCAAATTGTTGTTGATAGTACTCAAGTAGAATTACCACGCTTAGCCCATCTGATCTTTAACAAACCCACTACAAAGCTAAACTTATTTGGAGTAACTGGAACCAATGGTAAAACGACGGTTTCATATATTGTCGAGCATTTATTAAGTGGTTTTCCTGGACATATTGGTTATATCGGGACCAATGGAATTCGCTATGCCCAAACAAAGGTAGAGCCTAAAAATACAACACCAGAAGCATTAAGTCTGCAAAAGACATTTTACAACATGGTTGAGGCTAGTGTTAAAAATGTAGCGATTGAAGTTTCTTCACATGCTCTTGCTTTACATCGAGTAGATTATTGTGAATTTAAAACAGCTATTTTTACTAATTTAACACCAGAACATTTAGATTTTCATCCAACTATGGAAGATTATTTTCAAGCCAAGTATCAATTATTTACTAAACTCACACCAGATGGAGCTGCTATCATTAATATTGATGATAATTATGGTGTCCGTATCGTTAAACAGCTAAGAAAAAAAGGGACCAAAGTTTATACATACGGAATCCATAAAGAAGCAGATTTTAGGGCTATCGGCATTGAAATGACGGCTACAGGGACAGAGTTTACGTTAAAATGTTCAGAGGGTGATTTTCATGTTCACGCCCCATTGCTAGGGACTTTTAACGTTTATAATGTGTTAGGGGCTATAGGTGCAATAGCAGCAGCTGGTATGCCTATTCAGAAGATAATTACTTTAATAGGGACCTTACCTTGTGTAGATGGAAGAATGGAACTCATTAATGAAGGCCAAGATTTTACTGTTATTGTAGATTATGCTCATACGCCAGATGGAGTAGAAAAAGTGCTCGAATTTGTGAATAATATTAAACAAACTTCAGTTAAAGTGGTTATTGGTTGTCCAGGAGACCGAGACCGAACAAAACGTCCAGTTATTGCTCAACTTTCAGTCAACTATGCCGATGACGTTATTTTCACAACAGATGATCCACATTCAGAAGATCCAGAAGCTATTTTAGATGAAATGACAGCAGGGATTAAAGATGATCAATATGAAGTGATTGTTGATCGAATCGAAGCTATAGAAGCCGCCATTAGTAAAGCACAAAAAAATGATATTATTGTAATTGCCGGTCGTGGACACCAAAAATTACAATATTGGAAGCATAGAAATGTCACTTTAGATGATCGGGAAGTCGTCAAAGATATTCTCCGTAAACGAGCAAAAAGTGTTTAGATTTATGGAAACCAAAGAAGAAGCCATTTGAAGCTCATGAAAAATGAAATGAGCCATTCTAATGGTTTTTTTTTCATTGTTTTAACAAAAGGCTTTATGTAATTGTTTACTTAGTGTTATGATATATAAACCTGTTATTAAATCTAAAGATATAGAATTATTGTGGGAATAATGATGGATTAAAAAGAGAAGTTCAAGATATAAAGAGCAGAGTCGAAAGGAACCCCATAATTTATTAATAGATATGTAAATATACAGCTATTTACAATTAGCGTGGACATAATGTTAACTAGTGGGAGGCGTAACTTGAAGTTTGATATCGTTAGAAATTAACGTCCAATCAAATGAAATCTAACAGATTGTGGTTGCCGGAAAAATTCGCTGCTCTTTCCAGTATCATTGTAATAAAATGCTTAATGTCCTTACTTTTGTGGACCTTTGCTTATCGCCTTGTTAATATTCCCTATGGCTCAGTGACTGTTGTGATGACTATTGATATAACAAGCGGTTTAATATTGTTTAACCATCGATTAAAGCAGTTTGTTGAGAATTAAGAGTGATAAAAGAGAGTGAATTTAAAACAAGTTGTGGCTCTTTTTTAGTTACAATAAAATTAAAAAATGCTACGCCTTGATAACCGTGTCTAAAATGCTATAATTTATATAAGACACAACAAAGAAATGAGGTTGTAAAATGAAACGAATATTAGGAATAATAGTGGCATTATGTCTTAGCCTCTTAAGTGGTTGTTCTTCTGAAGATGAGGTGGAACCGTTGTTCGAGAATTTTGAAGAAAAATTAATCAATGAAGATTATGAAGGATTGTACTCATTATTAAGTACTGAATCTCAAGCCTTAATAACAGAAGCTGATTTTGTCACAAGGTATACAAATATTTATTCAGGGATTCAAGCAAGCAATATTAAACTTGAAATGGGCGAAATAGATACAGAAAATTATATGATTCCCTTTTCTTTATCGATGGATACGATTGCAGGGCCTGTGAATCGCTCTGATTACCAATTTCCCTTTGTAGAGGAAGAAGGAGAATGGCGCCTTGTTTGGACTGAAAGTTTAATATTTCCCACCATGAAAAGTGGAGATAATATTAGAGTGATCACAGAACAAGCAACGCGGGGAAGCATCATTGATCGATATGGTGTAGAACTAGCATTTGATGGAATTATAAGTACAATTGGTATTTACCCAGCTATTTTTGATCTTGATAAAAAAGAAGAGAAAGTTGAAGAAATAGCGTCTTTACTAGATATTAGTCCAGAAACTATTATAAATAAATTAGATGCCAGTTCAAACCCGGAGCACTTTGTTCCGATTGTAGATATTTTGCCAGACTCTTCTAGATTAGAACCTTTGCAAAATCGAGAAGATGAGGGCATTCTCATCCAGAATAAACAAGGAAGATCTTATAAAGACCATGAAGCCTTTGGACGGCTTCTAGGATACGTTGGGACTATTAACGCAGAAGAACTAGAAACTGCTGATGAGTTAGTGTATAATCAAAATTCAATCATTGGCAAAGCAGGGCTTGAACAAGTTCATGAAAAAGTGTTAAGAGGAACTCCAGGAATTGAAGTTTATATTGAACGCGATCAGCATAATATTGAGACCCTTGCTAAAATAGAAGCACAGCACGGAGAAAATGTTTATCTTTCGATTGATTCTAATCTACAACAAAAAGTCTATGAAACTATGGGTGGAGAACGAGGTTCAGCAACGGCTGTTGATCCAACTACAGGTGAAATTTTAGCTTTAGTCAGTTCACCGTCGTATAACTCTAATCGCTTTACAACCTATGTGACGCGAACAGAGCAACTCCGCCGAGAAGAAATCGACTTTGCAGATGAAGTCAACCGTTTTGCTAGTTTATATTCACCTGGCTCTACATTTAAGCTATTAACTGCGGCCATCGGGCTTGAGAATGGGACAATTGATCCTAACGAAGCTAAGGCTATTAATGGTAGGAATTGGCAAAAAGATAGCTCTTGGGGAAATTATCAGATTACCAGAGTAAATTCTCAAAGTAGTGTCGCTCTAAGAGAAGCGATAAAATTTTCAGATAATATTTATTTTGCTATGGAAACCCTAGATATGGGAAGTGAAGCTTTTATGACTGGTCTAGAGCGATTTACTGTTGGAACCGAATTAAATATTGGCTTTCCATTAGGTCAAAGTCAAATTAACGGGAGTGGAACACTGGATAATGATATCCTTCTGGCTGATAGTGGTTACGGCCAAGGAGAGGTTCTAGTCACATCGTTAAATGTTGCACTGGATTACAGCATGTTGGCTAATAATGGACATATTATGAATCCAGTCCTTCTTTTAAGTGATGACTTACAGCCTAGCATCTTGAAGGAAAATGTGGTATCTCAAGACAATTTACAAATTCTCCAAGATGCTTTTCTGGCTGTTGTTGATGAAAGTGATGGAACGGGTCATGAGGCTCAAATAGAAGGTGTAAGAATAGCTGGAAAAAGTGGGACAGCAGAAATTAAAGAAGCACAAGGGGACACAGGGCGGCAAAATGGTTGGTTTGTAGCTACTGATATAGATTCATCTCAAATTTCTTTAGCTGTAATGGTTGAAGATGTTCAGGATGGAATTGGGACTCGAGGTGTCGTCCAAATGGTAGGAGAGATACTTGCTGACTATTTAGACCAGTAACCTAAGCAACTTAATAAAAAATTCCTTGATTACCTGAAAAATTATCCGTGTTAGCATAAATACAAGCCTAAGTTAGTCTGTATTAGAACTTTGAAACTAAGTAATAGCACTTGTTTAGACAACATTATCCAGTCAATAAAAGTTTTTCAAACTGGAAAGCTTATTGAACAACATCAAATCATTTCCTAATGAATTTATGTAGTTTTATTTACAGGAGACTGATGTTGTTGTATAATAATAATGTTAATCGTGGCGAAGCGGAAGGAGGGTTAGTGGTGGCTAAAACTGTAATTCGAAAAAATGAATCTTTAGATGATGCATTACGTCGTTTTAAAAGAGAAGTATCTAAAGTAGGTACCCTTACTGAAGCTCGTAAACGTGAATATTACGTTAAACCGAGTATCAAACGTAAACAAAAATCTGAAGCAGCACGAAAGTCTGCAAATAAACGAAGTAAATACTAAATAAAAATGGGTGATTTTAGTGACATTGCTTGATCAATTAAATGCTCATATGAAAGAAGCGATGAAAGCGAAAGAAAAACAACGTTTATCAGTTATTCGCTTGTTAAAGGCTTCCTTACAAAACGAAGCTATTCATTTAGGAGTTTCAAATTTAACTGAAGAACAAGAACTGACGGTCTTATCACGTGAAGTAAAACAGCGTCGTGAATCGATAAAAGAGTTTGTTGCAGCAAATCGAGAAGACTTAGTAGCAAAAATTGAGCAAGAACTAGAATACATTAATGATTATCTACCCCAGCAACTTTCAGAAGAAGAATTAAAACAAATAATAACTGAAGCAGCTGAAATGATTAACGCTAATAAGCCTTCTGATATGGGGAAGTTAATGGGGATAGTTGTTCCTAAAACAAAAGGTCGTGCTGATGGATCTCTTGTGAGTACACTAGTTAAAGTTTATTTAAATCAACAATAGAGGCTGGGTAAAATTATATGCTCCGCTTATCGTAGATAGATTAACTTTTAAATCTGTTTACTATAAGTAGGAGTATATTTTTTTATGACTAAAAATAAAAAAAGTTCAGATAAGCTGTGTTTAGAAATTAGAGCAGGGCTATTGACAACTATATTAACCTGAAAATCTTAGCTTACACAATTGCCATACTAACAAGGTATGCATCGAGTGAATTAATAACGAACTGGATATAGCTAACACTTAAAAAGGAATATATGAAATCTTGAGATGTAGCTAATTTTGAAAGACTGGAGCGAAGTAATCCTTGGAATATGGTAACGCAAAATGTCCCCAACCGGAAGGGGTTGGAGAGATAAAATTTTTATTTACCTAAATTTCTGTTAAAGTTTTATTTTTTCTTTTTTGACTTTAAAGAACCTGACCAGTTCTCTATTCCACCGTCGAGTTGATAAATGCTATCAAAGCCTTTACTTTTAAGCAGAAACGCAGCTCGTTTACTTCTTTTTCCTTTTTCACAGTAAAAATAGACCGGTAAATCAGGACGAATTTTACCGATACTACGACTCAATGTTGCAGACGGGATATTTCGTGCACCATTAATATGGCCATCTTCAAAATCTTCCTTTTTACGCAGGTCAATTAATTGTCCTTTTCGCATATTATCAATAAATTCTTTTTCTGATAGGACAGTCACACTCTTTTTTGCTTCACGGCGCATTATGACCAATAAAGCAATGGCTAATCCTAATAATATCATCGTAATAATGGTTCCCCAATTCATCATGAAACCTCCTTTCCTTCACTCCTATTATTTTACAGAACTTTAGTATAAAATGCAATCTTAGAGATAAAACATGCACTTTAATCATTACCAATCAGTTAATCTAAATAAAGCTTCTACCAAATTGATCTATTATTCTGTAAAGATTATATTATTATCGTAAAAACACTTAGGAGCGTGGCAATTTTACCTTAAATAAGATATAATTATATGCGGAAATAAAAACTTACTACTTCGGTAGTTTGTATAAATACGTAAGGAGGATCTTTATGATATCTACAAATGATTTTAAAACGGGAATGACCATTGAATATGATGGAAATTTATTTCAAATTATTGAATTTCAACATGTGAAACCAGGAAAAGGACAAGCTTTTGTGCGATCAAAATTACGTAACTTACGATCAGGTGCTGTTATTGATAACACGTTTAATGCTGGAGAAAAAGTGGCACGAGCGCATATTGAAAAACAAGCGATGCAATACCTCTACTCTATGGGGGATGATTTTGTATTTATGAATAACGATACCTATGAACAATTAGAAATCCCTGCGTCTCAATTAGACCGAGAAAAAAACTTTTTAGTTGAAGGAATGGAAATTAAAGTCATTATGTATGAAAGTGAGATATTAGGTGTAGAAGTACCAGAAAAAGTAACTTTAGAGGTAGTGGGATGTGAACCAGGGGTTAAAGGAAATACCGCTTCTAATGCCACGAAGAATGCCACGGTTTCTACAGGATACGTCTTACAAGTTCCTTTATTTATTGAAGTTGGTGAAAAATTGATCATTAATACAAGTACGGGTCAATATGTGTCACGAGGATAAGCTTTACTCAGGACTTTGATAGAAGTTATCTATCAAAGCCTTTTTATTTAGTTGATTACTTAGTTTATGGTACTATATTAGCTAATGGGAAAGGTTCCTAGACATATTTTTGAATTAAACTCATATAGATATTGGGTGACCTATATAGATAACTATCATATATTTTTTTATATAAGAAAGTGAAGGAGGGATAATGCATTGACAAAAATGATTGCTCATCGTGGAGTAAGCCGATTAGCACCAGAAAATACATTGCCAGCTTATGAGTTGGGCGGAAAATATGGGTATTATGGATTTGAATGTGATGTTCACGAGACGCTTGATCAGGAATTTGTTTTAATGCATGATGAAACCATTGATCGAATGACAAATGGCACTGGAAAGGTCAGTGACTATACCCTAGATGAGCTCTTACAATGTATTGTTCAAAATGGAGCTCACTATCAATCATTTCCGTACTTAAGAGTTCCTGTCTTAAAGGATTTTTTACGAGTTTGTAAAGGTTGTTTAGTTACACCTGTCATCGAAATAAAAAGAATAACGAATGCTAGTCTAAAAAGATTGTTAGCACTAATCAACCAGTGGTTTGAGTTTGATGAAGTGATAATCATATCTTTTCACAAAGAAACTTTAGTGGAAGTTCGACAATTAAATCCTAGCGTTCATGTTCAGTGGATTACAAAGATAACAGAAAAAAATATTCAATTTTGTTCTGCTCATCTGATGGGGATCAATACGAAACACTCCTATATAACAGAAGACTTAGTGTTAAAAGCTCATGAAGAACATGTGTTAGTTAATGTTTGGACTGTTAATGACGGAGTATTATTAAGAAAACTTCTTCAAATGGGAGTTGATTTTATTACGACGGATTGCTTAATGAACCATCAAGTGGTAAACAGTCAGCACAGCGTCGCTTATTCGTTTCAAAGTCGCGAAACATATAAAGAAATAGTAAACGACAAATTTTATGAAACGTTAAAATTAAATTTAGAGATTGGAAATTGGCGTTGGGATTCTCTCATAAAGGGAATTGAAATACGTAGCAAACTACAGATACCAGTTTTGTTATCTATCAAGTTACCAAAGGTTAAAGATGGGGATGTCATAAACTTTTCTTTTTGGTGTTACCATTTAAATCAACAAGCACTTCAAGTTCAATTAAAATGTCAACAACATCAAGTAATAGAAATTGAAACTGGCTTAAGTCCAGGTTGGGAATTTATTGAATTTCAAGGTATCTTAACCAAAATTCAAGAAGATGAAGATTATGTTATAGAAATCAGCATGAACAAGGAAACATATGCTCACTGCTTATTAAAGCACTTAAATATAAAAATTGATTTTGTTTAAAAAAGGGTTCTAGTATTAGAATTCTTTTTTTTGTGTCCTTCGACAGCTCTAAAAAAAAGAATGAGATTAATGCCATTTAAATGTCATAGAGCGTCACTTTACTTGTCTTATATCATGGGCATCAGTTACTGATTTGTGTAATCAAAGGACAACTTGTTATTTTTATCTCTAAAATCACATAAAGTTAAATAGCAATTAATACTGATGGCGTTCAAAAAATCACATCTCCTCACGATCACACTCTAGTTATATGTTGAAACTAAATAATTTCTAGTCGTTCTTTACCACAATCCAAAATTTTAGTGCCTCGTCTAACAGAACAAATCCTCGTGAATCGAGTCTGATTTTAGAATCCAATTAGTATAAGGAAAGTATGAGGTGGATTGAATGCCGATGGATGGTACAGAGATATTACGATTCGCTGGAATAGGTTTTGTTCTAGGATTTATTGGAATGATTTTTAAAAAATTTGAAATTGGAAAAGAAATCCATGATCTGATTATGATAGCAGGATATATTTATATGCTAATTTTTATTGTACAAATGATTGAAGCTTTATTAACCAATTTACGTGATATTTTTATGTTGTAGGAGGGGATTTCTCATTGATATCGTACAATTAATCGCTCTCACAATCGCTTGTGCCGTTATTTATTTGTTAATACATGAAGTTCATTCAAAATATGCAAAATTATTTTGTTTATTTTTAATTACCTACTTTTTTTGGTATGCTTTTCAAATTTTACTTTCCATTATAGGAGAAATTACAACTATTTTTCTAAATTTTGAAGTGGGCCAGGAGTATGTCCAAATGGCTTTCCAGTTAATTGGTATTGTATTTTTTGCGGAATTTGTTACTATTTTTTTAGCAGAAGTCACTCAAGGAAATGTAGGAGATCTTAAAAATGTGGGAAAAATATTTGAATATATAGTGAAATTATATTTGATATCTTATAGTTTACCGATGATTATTACATTATTTGAACTTATTTTATCGATTATATAACATGATTACTAGCCATGTATTTCGCGTTTTTAGTAGGAGGGGAAGCAATGAATCCATTAAACAATTTAGATTTAACACCATTTGAGGAGATTTGGTCGGGAATCACTTATGAATATGAGGGCTTCGTTCATGGAAATTATCTCGATAAGACAAATCTATTAAACGTAGAAAATTTTAATTTAGTTACTTTTTTTCAAAATTTAATCAATTATGGGATGTACGAAGTTCAGGTAACATTTTCCCAATTTCAAAATATTCTCATTTTTCTATTAATTGTCGCAATCTTTCAAAATGTACAATCATCTTTTTCGACTCGTTATCAAAAAGCAACCATTACCATTTTAAAGTTAGTGCTAATGGTGCAATTATTACAGTTGTTTATCTTCTATCACGATTATACATTAAATGTCTTGTTGCGATATATGAATATTGTAGTAGGGATATTCCCCATTTTAATCTCTTTAGTTGCCATCACCGGAGCTTTTTGGAATCACGTTATCTTTCAGCCACCTATTGTATTCTTAGTCAATGCTTCGTATTTTTTTATTAATGTCATAAGTTTACCTTTAACTGTCATCGGAACAGTTTTCGGATTTATTAATCGCATCGGGACAGAAGATTTATACAGTCGTTTAATTAATTTAGTTAATAAATTAGCATTATGGACGTTAGGCGGTTATTTTGCCTTCTTTTTGACGTTGTTATCCATTCAAAATGTAACATTGAGCTTTTCTAACGGATTGTTTATGCGCGGAACGAAAAGCCTGATCAACCAAATACCAGTCATTGGGCCGCGATTTACGGATACACTTGTGTCTGTAGGCTCCACCCTTGCCATTATGAGAAATAGCGTCGGTTTATTAAGTGTAATTACCCTTGTTGTCGTCATTGTTTTTCCTATTATTAAGATTGGGATAGGAGTAATTTTATTTCGCTTATTAAGCGCCGTCTTACAACCCTTAATCAGTAAAGAATTCGTGCAAATTTTAGATGTCTTTAATATGGGGTTAATGAATCTACTAGTGATTATGATTATTATTGGAATCATGTTCGTCTTTACTTTCTTTATTATTTTATACAGCTCTAATCTAATTTTACGCTAACACCCTGTTATTTATTAAATTAGAACGACAACGATAGTATATGACAAGATACAAGGAGATGGGAAAAGAAATGATATATGACTATGCAAGGCAGTTAATCGGGGTTTGTTTTTTGATAGCTGTTGTCAATTTATTAGTAATTCCTGATGTGTATAAAAAAATTATTACGTTTTATATGCATTTTTTTATTATTATTATCATTTTAAATCCTGTCATTCGTATAATGGATAATGAAGTTGGGTCATTCATTGATTCGGTTACCTTTATAAATGAAAAAACTTTTGAAGAATCAGTTAAGCATTACCAAGGAATACTAGATGAGGATTTAAAAGAATTTACGCTTGCTGAAGTAGACGCACAAGTTGAAGAAGCTGCTAAAACATGCCAAATGCAAGTAATAGGAATCGAATTAGATGAAATATTAATCATTCAAATCGTTGAAGCTTCTGAAGATAAGCAAAATTGTATGATTGTAGAATTAGGAATTAGCCGTGACGATGTGAAATTTGAAAGGGGTGGTTCATAAAGAAAATTTACATCTTTCGGTAAATGAACCCATCAAGCAGTAAATCTATTTAAAATGTTTTATGAAAAACCAAATCTTAGGTGCTGGATAAGATAGGAGGAGGGAGAGCTGATCTGACAAATGGCAGAGAAAGTAGATTCAATAAGTGGAAAAATACGTCATATTATAAGTGAATTAGGGCCATTGGGAATGTTATCGTTAATTGTCTCCACATTTATTTTTTTAAACTTAATTCGAGATGATTTTGGCAGTGGACCATTTAGTAACAGTGATCCTTCTTCAGCAGTAATTGAGGTAGAAGAACGACAAAAAGAAAATATTCTTGCTTTATTCGAATCAATTGAGGGTGTTACAGTTGATAATATTATTATTTCATATAAAACAATGGCAGATTCTTCATCGACTATTTTTTCCACTAATCAAAAAGAGCAAATGGTAGTCGGGAATGTTGTGATCTTGCACCAAGGAAATATTGTTGCAGAGTATGATGTAACTCGTGCTATTAGTTTATTACTGGATGTTCCATTTCATCAAGTTTCATTAGTAAATACATTAGATATCATAGGGGGAAATTAAAATGAATAAAAATTCTTATGTAACAGCGGCTTTATTTGCAGTGTTTGTTTTATTAACAGTTGTTTATTGGAATATGCCAAGTGACGGAACTGCTCCAACACCAAGTCTTACGGGAGATATGTTAACTAGTGAAACCGATGCTTCGACTGCTAGTGAGTTAGTGGCTGGTGAAGAGGTAGGGGAAGAAGAGGAAACAAACGAGTCAGAGCTTGAGACAGAATCTGATCAAGATGAAGATGAAAATACAAATGCTACCGTAGATAGTACCACCGAAACCACAAGCTCTATTCAGGCATTAAGGAGTGAGTTAGCGAAGCAACGCAGCCAACAAGTATCATCGTTAATGGAAATCATAGCTAGTGCAGATCATGATGCAGAAACAAAAAGTGTCGCCAAAGATGATTTAAATCAGTTAGAGAGAATAACCAATAGTCAAAATACTTTAGAAACTATGATTAAATCCATGGGATTCTCAGATGTTTTGGTACGAGCTGACGAAGAATCGGTCCGAGTCGTCGTTCAAGTCCCAGATTTAGAAGCAGCTCCAACTAGAGAAGAGTTAGCGGAGCTCTACGTACTTGCAGAATTAGAATTTGTAAACCAAGATAATATTTCAATTCAAATTCAGCCTGTGAGTTAATTGTTAAGTTAAATTTTTCCTAAAAATGACGATATCATATCGTCATTTTTTTTCAACCTTAATTTATTTTTAATTTTAAAAATTTAACAAGAAAATATTAACAATTAATAACTTTAATAATCTCGAATAAGCTTCATAGTTTTTGGTTAAATTAATCATTGTGGAGGTGATAAACATGGCAAACAGAACTAAAGCGGGAACTGATATTCAAGAAGTAAAACGTCAAAATGCACAATCAGCATCTAAACAATCTTCTGGTCAATATGGAACAGAATTTGCTAGTGAAACTGATGTTCAAGAAGTAAAGCGTCAAAATGCACAATCAGCATCTAAGCAATCTTCTGGTCAATACGGAACAGAATTTGCTAGTGAAACTGATGTTCAAGAAGTAAAGCGTCAAAATGCACAATCAGCATCTAATAAGTATAACAAATAAAGATAATCTCAAGGGTATTTCGCTAAAGCGAAATACCCTTTTATATTTAAGGTTAAGATCTTATAAGTTAATGTGGTGCTAGAGGCAAAAAAAATCCGACAGAAAGTCGGATTTTTAATTAATTTTTATTTTTCTTATCTCTTACCTAATCAATAATTATAGTCATTAGTCTGCACTAAGGCATTCTAATTATCCTAAATTATTTATTTTTTTACTTAAACGTGATTTTTGCCGTGCTGCATAGTTTTTATGGCAAATTCCTTTAACAACAGCTTTATCCAAAAGCTTGTTAGCTGTATTGTAAGTCTCCTTAGCAACTGCTACATCCTTGTTTTCTACAGCAGTCTCAACATTTTTAATAGCTGTACGCATAGATGTTTTAAAAGAAGCGTTAAGTTGACGACGTTTCTCATTTGTTTTAACACGTTTAACTTGTGATTTAATATTTGGCATTCCGTTCACCTCCAATGAAAGACAACAAAATTATTCTAACAGACTCCTGTTTAAAATGCAAGCTGTAATTAAAATATTAATTAAATATATGTAGAAATAACTAATAAATTCATATTTTAGAAAAAGATCAAGAAAAATTAACATCTTTATTCGCATATTTCTCTAATAGACTCGTACGTAAATCCCATAAAGGCTGGGATAAATCAACATAATATCGGTGGGGCTTTTCAAAACGAAGAACTTCTTCCCATAAACAATCAATTTGTTCCCTAGAATATTTAACGATCTCATTTAGAGTGGGAACTTCATAGACTTGTTTTCCATTTAAAAAGATTGGCTTTAATAGAGGTTTGGCATAAAAGTTAACCACTTTCTTACGTTTCCAAGTATGTTCAGGGTCAAAAATAATATAAGGTAACGTTTCATCAATGATTTCATGAGCCAGGGTGATCACGTCAGCAATGGCTTTATCTGTATCCCGATCAAATAAGCGGTAGAGCTGCTTGTAACCAGGATTAGTAATTTTTTCAGTATTACTGCTAATTTTAATTTTCGGAATCATTTTGCCATTTTTTTCTATAGCAACTAGTTTATAAACGCCGCCAAAGACCGGCTCAGTTTTGGAGGTAATCAAACGTTCGCCAACTCCAAATGAGTCAATAGGTGCATTTTGAATAAGTAAATCTTTAATAATATATTCATCTAAAGAGTTAGAGATTATAATTTTTGTTTCAGTTAAGCCAGCCTTATCTAATAGTTTGCGTGCTTTCTTTGATAAATAAGCAGCATCACCACTATCAATTCTAATAGCTCCTTGGGGGAATCCTTTTGCGACGATTTCTTCTTTAAGAACTTTGATGGCATTGGGAATTCCTTGTTTTAAAGTATTATAAGTATCGACTAACAACGTACAATTATGAGGATAGAGATGAGCGTAACGCTTAAACGCTTCGTACTCACTGTCAAAGCTCTGAACCCAACTATGAGCCATCGTTCCTAAGGCTGGCACCCCAAATTTTCGATCAGAGATTGCACATGCAGTACCGGAACAACCGCCAATATAAGCAGCTCTTGCTCCTAAAATGGCTCCATCTGGTCCTTGAGCGCGTCGTGCTCCCATTTCGAGAACGGGACGTCCCTTAGCTGCACGAACAATCCGATTTGATTTAGTGGCAATTAAAGATTGATGGTTGATACAGAGGAGTGCCATTGTTTCAACAAATTGAGCTTGGATGATAGGACCTTTAATGGTGACAAGAGGCTCGTTAGGAAATACGGGTGTTCCTTCTGGAATGGCATAAACGTCACATGTAAATTCAAAAGATTTTAAATACTCCAAGAAAGCCTCTGAAAAGAGTTCTTTCTCTCGTAAATACTCAATATCGGCTTCAGTAAAATGAAGATGATTAAAATACTCTATTAATTGTTGGAGCCCAGCTATTATAGCAAAACCACCATCATCTGGGACTCGTCGAAAGAATAAATCGAAATAGGCAATTTCATCACTCATATGATTTTCAAAATATCCATGAGCCATTGTTATTTCATAAAAATCAACAAGCATCGTTAAATTTAAAGATTTTAAATCCATCTAGTTACCTCACTCATTCAAATTTTTCAACAGTATTATTGTTTAAGTTAACCTAAAATTTTAATACTTCTATTATAAATAAAAAAGCTTAATAAATAAAGCTTTTTACAAGACATATGATCCGAAAGGTACATTTTTGGTGAAAAAAGTTAATAAATCTTGAGTAATATCTCTACACTAGTTTAGGACAGTTAACTCTGATATATAGAGCTTATAAGTAGGATGAAGCCATTTAAATAGAAGATTTTTTAAGTCAGACAGCTAAATTTTTCATGAAAATCGTGATCTGGGTCACAATAATAAGGAATTTAATTAAAGAAAGGGCGTTTTAGATAATGAGTGAAAATGATTTACAGAAATGGCAATGCCGTTCAGATTTAGCAATTGAAGCAGTTGAACAATTAATAGGAGAAGTGGATGACCCAACCCAACAAGGTGTTCACTATAAAGAAGAAAATATCCGCGGCTTAAAGGTGGCGTGTATCGATGTAAAAAAAGAAGCCGAAGAGCGAGTTGGGAAAAAAGCTGGACGCTATGTCTCGATTGATACATCTGCTATTAGGTCACATGAACACGATGAACTTACAGTAGCAATTGAAGTTTTAGGCGAACAAATCGTCAGTCTTCTAGAACATAAAGGGATTAAAGATGATTCAACCTGTTTAGTTATCGGATTAGGAAACGGTCAGGTCACCCCAGATGCTTTAGGGCCATTGGTCGTGGAAGAAGTAGTAGTAACTCGTCATTTATATGAATTGACGCCAGATGAGGTGGATCGAAATTATCGTGAAGTTAGCGCATTAGCACCTGGAGTAATGGGGATGACTGGAATTGAAACCTATGATGTCATAGAATCGGTAGTGGAAAAGACCAAACCTGACTTTTTAGTAGTAGTCGATGCCTTAGCTTCACGCTCAGTAGAACGAGTAAATAAAATGCTTCAGATGACTGATACGGGTATTGCTCCTGGTAGTGGAGTCGGCAATAAGCGCAAGGCAGTTTCTGAAGATTTATTAGGAATTCCAGTTATCGCAATTGGTGTCCCCACTGTTGTCGATGCTATTTCTATTACAACGGATACCATTAATTTATTATTAAAACATATCGGTAAGTCATTAAAAGAAGAAGGCCGTGCTTATAAAAAATTAGCTCCCCATTCAAATATGCGTCAAACTTATACAGAAGAGGATTTACCTAGTCCAGAATTAAGGGAAAAATTTATGGGACAAATAGGAATTTTAGAAGAAGAAGAAAAGCGACAATTAATATCGGAAGTTTTAACACCAAGTGGTTTTAACTTGATTGTAACACCAAAAGAAATTGATACCCAAATACAAGATTTAGCAACATTAGTTTCAAGCAGCCTTAACCGTGCACTTCATCAAAATATTCAATTTGATTAGAAAAAATGACTATAAAACAACAAGAACTAACAGATGTTATTAGTTATAATGGAGTCAGAAGCTTAAAAACTTTACTATTAAAAACTAAAGTTAAATGAGATTTAAAACGTGTCGATTATGTAAGTGTTGTAGGAACTATAGCATAAAAATAGTAACGTCATCTAATTTTAGGATGAGGTTTGTTTATTTTAAGCTTAAAAACTTACACGATTTATTAAAGGGAGAGAAGTTAAGGGTAGTTGAATTTTGTTAGGGGGCGTGTCAGCAGTGTCACAAAAAAATATAAAATATACACAACGAAAACGGCGAGTAAAAAAGACTAAATTTCAACAAAAGTTAGATAAGTGGATGCCATATCTCATTGTGGGACTTTTTTCGTATACACTCTATACTACCCAATTTTTTCACTTCTTTTCTCAATCTCAAAAAGCAGCTCACGACAATCATTTAATGCCAGAAAGTGAAATATCACTTATTTTTAATTTTTCCACCCCTCAAGATGTAATGGACTTAATGATGAATTTGCAAAAATATTTTACGCAAATTATGACAAATATTAATTTAGATCAAATGTATTCTTTTCTTCATGATGGTCTCGGTTTTGGAGGTAATACTTATATTCGAGGCGAGACTAGTCAGCAACCGACTGAATATCAGTTTGTGAGACGTGAAAATCTGATTTATGATGAAGAAGAGCTCACTCAAAACCCTCATGAAATGCCAGTTTCAGATGAACCATTAGTTTATATTTACAATTCTCATCCAACGGAATTGATTGGAACCATAGAGGCATTAGCTCATATTGAAGGAGACATGAGCGTGATCGATATGTCTAATTTAATGGCAGAACACTTTGAAACTTATGGAATTAGAGCTCTAGTTGAAGAAAGAAGCTTACAAACTTTAATGAATGAAAGAGGGCTTGGGCGGCGATGGTACGATGCTTCGAGAATTTTTCTAGAGGAGTCGATTAATCAATACGATTCGTTAAAATTCTTTTTTGATTTACACCGAGATGCCATTCCTGCTAACACAGCAAGTGTTGAGTTTGAAGGTCAATCTTATGCACGGGTACTGATGGTCATCGGAACGGACAATCCCGTGAATTATAATGGGAATTGGATTATGGCTGAAGAGATTATGAGTAAGCTAGAAGAACATGTACCAGGCATTTCTCGTGGGGTTCGTGGCCAAGGGGGATTGGGGCACGATGGGATTTACAATCAAGATCTTGCCGCAACTGTTCAGCTATTTGAAATAGGCTCTTATCCCACAACCGTCGAAGAAGCTAAAAATACCATTAATATTTTAACAAAAGTTTTAGCTGAATACATTGAAAGTCAAGATTTAGACTAATTAATCCTTTGTTAGCTTGAACTAAAAATCAAACGCTAGAATTTATTTAAAAAATGACTTTGGCAATATTAGACTATGAGTTCATAAGGTCTCCTAATGGTTACAATCTAGCATTTATCACGTTTAGTCAGGAGGGAGAGAGTGAAAAAAAGTTGGATGATTTCATTAATGATTTTGACCTTCATAATTGGAGCCATGTATGGCGTTTCTTCAAGCATGACTTCATTAAACCAAGAGGCAACGGCAACTTTAAACTTAGAAGAACAAATCAAAGAATATGAACAAACAATTGCAGGTGGACACGAGTTTAATCCTCCTTATAGTGAACAATTTGTTTATGAAAGCTCTGATAACCTGACACAAAGTGATCAGCAAGCATCTTTAGAAATTCCACAAGGAATTGAAATAGAGGCTAGTCTTACTCAAAAAGTTAATCATAACGCTATTTCAAAGCTCGGCCAAGACATAGGAACCTTTTTAATGAGTTTAGTTAGAGAAATTTTGCGAGCCATTGTTAGGTTTTTTGATTATTTAATTGCAACTTAACTTAATAAGGTTTTGTAAGATGCTTAATTTAATGCGTCATTAGTACTATTCCATTTCTTCTGCACTCCCAAAGGGTGCAGCGTTTTGACCTTGAGCGATTCGATAAATCTTACAGCTAGCTTCGGTATGCCAAGCCTGACAACAAATGACGCTCATTTAAATTTAATAAGTTTTACAAATGCCCTAATTTAACGAATGTAAGTAAAAAACACAATAAATCAATAGAATCAGTAAACTTTTTCTTGTTTGATGGTAAGATTTAAAGTAAAATTAAATAAGTCTCATAAAGCCTTAGGCAGATGTCTAGCCAGAAATAGACATTAATTTAAGTGGCTCTTGAACCAGCACAAAAAGTGTGAAGGATCTAGAGCCCTTTAATGAGTAAGCTGAATATTATTTATTTTATTGAAATGGAGTGAGCTTGGTGAGTGCCATTAATCAGGAACAAATTAAAGAGCGGCAAAAAAGAATTAGAAACTTTTCTATTATAGCCCACATTGATCATGGTAAAACAACGCTTTCTGACCGTATTTTAGAACGAACTAATGCGTTGGAACTGCGAGAGATGAAAAGTCAACTATTAGACTCAATGGATTTAGAGCGTGAACGGGGGATTACAATTAAGTTAAATGCTGTTCAATTAACATATAAAGCAAAAGACGGAAATGTTTATATATTACATTTAATTGATACTCCGGGACATGTAGACTTTACATACGAAGTCTCTCGTTCATTAGCGGCTTGCGAAGGAGCCGTTTTGGTTGTGGATGCGGCTCAGGGAATAGAGGCCCAAACGTTAGCGAACGTTTATTTAGCTTTGGACAATGATTTAGAAATTTTACCATTAGTCAATAAAATTGATTTACCTAGTGCTGATCCAGAGCGGGTTAAACAAGAGGTTGAAGATATTATTGGATTACCAGCAGATGACGCCGTATTAGCTTCAGCTAAAGCTGGAATCGGAATTGAAGAACTCTTAGAACAAGTTGTTTTAAAAGTACCGGCTCCTGGAGGGGAGCCTGATGCACCTTTACAAGCTTTAATATTTGACTCTGTCTACGATCAGTATCGAGGAATTATCGCCTCGATTCGCGTGGTTAATGGTTTTATTAAGAAAGGTCAAAAAATTCGAATGATGGCATCAGGTGCTGAGTATGAAGTCGTTGAGGTAGGCGTTCATACCCCACATGAACAAATCGTTGATTACTTATCAGTTGGGGACGTAGGCTTTGTCAGCGCCTCTATTAAAGATGTTAAAACGGTTAGTGTTGGGGACACGATCACAGCAGTTGAAAATCCAGCCTTAGAACCGCTGGAGGGGTATAGAAAATTAAATCCAATGGTTTTTTGCGGATTATTCCCAATAGATGCTGCTCAGTATAATGATTTGCGAGAAGCTTTAGAAAAATTAGTCTTAAACGATTCATCCTTACAGTTTGAACCTGAGACTTCTCAAGCTCTAGGATTTGGCTTTCGTACTGGATTCTTAGGACTCTTGCATATGGATGTTATTCAAGAACGAATAGAGCGTGAATTTAATATTGATTTAATTGCAACAGCTCCATCGGTTATCTATCATGTTTATCTAAATGATGAAACAATGGTGATTGTTGACAACCCGTCACAAATGCCCGACCCTCAAATTATAAAAGCAATTGAAGAGCCGTATGTCAAAGCTTCTATTATGACACCAAATGATTACGTTGGGCCTATTATGGAATTATGTCAGAAAAAAAGAGGAAACTTTCTTGATATGACTTATTTAGATGAAACTCGTGTTCATGTAAATTACGAAATACCATTAGGTGAGGTGGTTTATGATTTCTTTGATCAATTAAAATCTTCCACAAGAGGGTATGCTTCTTTTGATTATGAACTAATCGGTTATCAAGCATCTAAACTTGTTAAAATGGATATTTTATTAAATAGCGAAATCGTTGATGCGCTCAGTTTAATTGTTCATCGAGATTTTGCTCATGCTCGTGGAAAAGCCATCACTGAAAAGTTAAAGGAAATTATTCCGAGACAACAGTTTGAAGTCCCTATTCAAGCTGCCATTGGTGGAAAAATTATTGCTCGCTCAACTATTAAAGCGTTGCGTAAAAATGTTTTAGCAAAATGTTACGGAGGAGATATCTCTCGTAAGCGAAAATTACTTGAAAAGCAAAAAGAAGGTAAAAAGCGAATGAAATCAGTAGGGTCAGTCGAAGTCCCTCAAGAGGCTTTTATGGCTGTATTATCAATGGATGAATAATTAAATATTTAAGCCTATATATTTTTAGAGGAAATGTAAGCTTATAGGAACGCTTATGTTAGAATAATTGTATCATTAAAGTACCTTCAAATGGAGGTACATTTTTTATCTTTGTTAATGCTGTTAATGAGTACCATCAAAATTGTCATTTGTTCAGAATAGGACTCATAGATTTTGACATAAAAAAAGCTCGCTGCAATGCCAGATATAATTAGGCTTCATAACCACTATTTCTGCATGCAGCGGCGCTTCAATTTGGAAGTAAACAGTTAAAATTCTTAATAAATTCATAAAGTGCAGAAATTATTTCAGAAAATCACTTTACCAATTAGTTTAATGCTATTTTTTCTTATCGTTACAATATCTTTATCAGCTTTATTTAAAGAGACAAGTTTTAAATCGTCCTCACCTAAATACATTTTTTTAATAAAGACATCACTGCCAATTGCTACAATTCCAATTTGTCCGTTAGAGAGCGTCTCTTTTAGCTGGACATATATGATTTCTTCATCTTTGAAGAAAGGCTCCATAGAACTTCCGGAAATCTGAAATGCTAAATCATGATCAGGGCTAGATCCTTTTACTTCAAGATCCCATCCATGTGTTGGATCTAAATTTAAAATACCGGTTTCTGATACAATTGTAGAGGTAATGTAAACCAGCTGTTTAATTAGTTCTTTTTGTTCATTTAATTGACGCTTAGCATAATTATAAACTTTTTGTTGCCGTGGTTTTTCAAGTCTACTATAAATGTCTACGATATTTTCACTTATAATTAAAGCTGCCTCTTTAAATCGAGGATCAATTTCCTGCTTATCAATTCCTAATGCGTCCGCTATTATCTGAGTATTACCAGCGTTAATAGTAGACCGTTCAGCAAAATAGCCAGACAAAGTGGAGGCGGGTATACCAGTCATTTCAGATAGTTCTCCTTGCGTTAATCCTTTAGTATGTTTTTTTAAATTGAGTGATATTTCCTTTCTAAGCTTTTTCTCAATTTCTGAGAGTGGGTTTCTAGGCATTGTAACACCTCCTTCTTATAGATTATAACGAATAAAAAAGTTGCTATCAATATTACTTTATTGAAAATCATGATAAGGCCTGAAAGTATAACTAATATAGGCGTTGACAAAGTGGATAAACACGTTATAGAATGTTATTATAGCTGAGGAGGTGAGGATGTGAGTCAGAAAATTCAAATTACTTTAGAGGCCGCACGTAAAAATATGGGTTATACACAAGAAGAAGCAGCTAAATTATTTGAAGTTCATTATCAGACTTTAGCTAAATGGGAAAAAGATAATTCGCATATGTCTGCCAGCTCAATTGAGAAAATTCCACGTATCTATCACATTCCAAAAGAAAATATTTTTTTTGGACCTAAAAACGAGTTTATTCGTTTAAAAAAAGAAAGGAGAGATGATGTCCTAGATTAAAAAGTGCTGGCTTACTCAGCTATAAAAAAACTACTTATATTTTAAATATTTTAATAGAAACTTATCATAACCTAATTCGGTTACCATATTTGTCGATTTATGTGTGATTTGCTTTGACTTTTAATTTAAACATTTCATTTTGTAACAGAACACGATTTATAGACTTAAAAGTTGTAGGTTATAATATCAATCTTTCTTTAAGTCTTATTTTTTTCCCGTCTAGTTTATAATGGTAAGGATGTGTTATAAAGAGGGGTGATACATTCATTACATGTCATCTTTTAAGTAAAAAGTAGCAGCTACAAATTTTCAATAAAAAAAGTATTTCGGGGTGAAAACGTTATGGGAGAGTTAAAAAAAATATTAAAACAAAAAAGGACAACACAAGTTAAATTAGCAGAAAAAACAGGACTTAATAAAAATTATCTAAATCGATATATTGGTGGTCATCATGACATTACTTTAAAAAAGGCTAAAAAAATAGCTGATGCCTTAGATATAAAAGTTGATGATTTAATCGATTCATAATCAATGAGCTACTCAGATTAAATAATTATATTTACGCAACAGTAAGATAAAGTGGTTTACGAATAAAGAAATTTATCGTAAAATTATAGCTAGTGATAAAATGTTAAAAATTAATCAATTTTTTCTTTATCTATAATTTACATTTCTTACTGAAAAGAATTTTCAACAAGTCGAGCCATCGTATTTGATCAATGACTTGTTAGAACTTCATGAAAAAATGAGAAAGTAAATTGGACGAGTTATTGCTCGTCTTTTAATTTGTCATCTTAGCTTAAAGCT
>Ga0153980_1000191_pt1 | contig 31036 bp, 26 predicted proteins | sample TSGA064MetaG_FD_104722 | JGI IMG/M metagenome (GOLD analysis project Ga0153980, IMG submission 104722) | Attine ant fungus gardens microbial communities from Georgia, USA - TSGA064 MetaG | ecosystem: Host-associated > Fungi > Mycelium > Unclassified | place: USA: Georgia, Magnolia Springs State... | reverse complement strand
GGAGTTGAAGGCAGATCAGCAATGGCAATTGGATTTAAGTTTATTGGAAGCAAAGATACGACCGAATACGAAAATCATTTGTTTAAATAATACCAACAATCCTACAGGTACATTTCTTGATCAGCCCACTTTAGTAGCTATTACAGAAATAGCAAGAAAAGTAGGAGCTTACATAGTTATAGATGAAGTTTATGCACCTTTATTAAAAACAGATAAATTTGCTTCTATTGTGGATTTATACGAAAAAGGATTTGTCACTAACTCTCTATCAAAAACCTACTCAGTTCCAGGTATCGAGTAGGGTGGACAGCTTCCATAAAGAAATAGCCTTCCGAAAGTATCGTGACTATACGATAATTAGTGGTGGCGTGCTAGCCAATGAATTGGCGGTTCATGCTTTAAGAAATAAGGAAAAAATATTAGCTCACAATAAAAAATTGTGTATGAACATTTAGACGTTCTCGAGAGATGGATCGCCAAAGAACCTAGAGTTAATTTAATTAAACCTGAGACTTCAATGTCGTTTATCAAATTAGATATTCCTCAGGATGACCGCTCATTTTGTATTAATTTATTAAAATTGACAGGGGTTCTACTCGTTCCAGGGTCCGCCTTTGGTGTCCCTCAGCACGTTCGTTTGGGATACTGCTGTAAGCAAGAAGTCCTTCATCAAGGATTGAAATTATTATCACAATACTTAAGAAGATTTGAATACCTAGATTAATGTAAGAGTTACAAGCATATTTAACTGACCAATAAAAAATTTATTTGAATGAAACTTAAAATAATTTTGTATGACCAATCTTAAAAAAATAAGAGAGAACTTTTGTTTTATTCCAACAGAAATACCATTAGGAAAATATAATGATCAAAAAACATTTTTTCCGCCTATAAGGTGAGCCAAATGAACGAGCGATTTCTTTAGACCTTTTGCGAGTCCCGATAAACGAGTGACTTAAATTTTAAAATTAAACGGGTAAAATGTTTGGTACTAAAGTTATGTAGTATTTTTTTACATTTTATGCTAGTTTTATTTTATTCCCTTTTTAGTTGTCTCAAGGTTACCTGAATGTGATATAATGTAAGTATAAGTTTTAATATCTCTAATAATATACAAAAATCCAAACTTACAATACATTAGCTTGGATTTTTGCATTAAGGAATTTACAGAAATGGTTTGAGAATAATTGGGTTAACATTCGAGAATAATAAAAAAACAAATCTTACACGATAGAAAAGAGGTAATGCACATGTACTCGCATACTGAATGTGAAATTAACATTGATAAATTGGGGCGAATCACATATGAGAAAAATCCAAACTACTATATAGAAATAACGTTTACTAATCTTCCTGATGAATGCTACTATACCGTAAGAGTACAGGTTTTAAAGCCTTTTGGGAATCTTGTTCCTGACGAAAAAAGTTTTAAATTTCCTTTTTCAGAGCTAGGTCGGTCACAAGCAACTCAAAAATATTTAGAAGAAAGAAGCATTATTGATCGTGAGCTATCTCGAATTTAATTATTGACTAAAGTACTTGAGCTTATTTTTTAAAGTAAGCTTTTTTTGTTTAATAAAAAAATGATGTTATTAAGTGTAAGGGGAACGCATATAAGTTAGCCATAAAATATATCAGCAGGTTATAGAGAATTAAAAAATTTAATTTTAGAATAAAAAAGACGAGTTGAGTAACTCGCCTTAGAGGGGATGAAGACATACCTTTCTTCTTATCTAAATATTATATTGAGTTTTAGACAGTTTGGTGCTACTTTTTTAAAATAAGAATGGATCCTCTTACTAAAATATCCAAGTATTAGAGAATATCAAAGGTTTTAAATAAGTTAATTAATAATTTAAATTAAAACTATCCTATCCTTACGATATTCAGAAAAATTATAAGTGCATTTAACATATTATTCCTACTTAAATTAATATCTATTAGTTATTATATTACTTTATTGTATCTTTGAGTATATATTTTTATCAAATTACTTATATTTTGTTCATCCTGTACTCTTGAGCTGTCTATTAATAAAGCTCCAATAAAAATCCTATTTTTATTTTTTAATAAGATTCCTTTGTAGACATTGGCTAATCCAGCACAATACTCATTCAATTGGTGTTCTAAATTTAATGATATAGCTTCTTCAATAATATCAAACATTTTTTGGTTAAGCTCTTCTTTAAATTGGTCATTGAAAAACTTAGCTTCTAATAACGTGTCTACTAAATTTAATTTAAATGTTATTTTTATTTTTATGTAATCCTCACGAAATTGATAAATTTCTAGTTGCTTTAAACATTTATTGACGTTATCTAAAAGCCTATCCAGTTCGGATTCAATAAACATAATGCAGTTTAAAATACGAATTTCAAAAAGAGAAAGATTAGGCTTTAAATAAAGTTTATCAAATAGATCATTCACCCATTTCCTTGAGCTATTTTTGTCACCGGTTTTAAAATATATGGTAATAGCATTAATAACATTTATTAAGTCACGTATTTCTTGGTCATCCTCTCTTAATAAATAGATCTCACATCGGTACTTACTACTCTGTTACTTTTTTATTTGATCATTTCCTCGTATTTTAAAGTAATCTGTTATTAATTTTTCTTTCTCACTCACTGATATCAAACATCTTTTAAAATTAATTTTTGATATTATTATACAATATATGCAATTTAAATAATGTCGAAAAATGGTAAAAAAACAATATTATAGTAATATTAAAATAGTTTTTGTCATAAAAGTTTAAAAAATAGAGCTAATCATAATCAACTATGATACAGCTCCATTTCAATTATTTTTTTGTATTTTAAGACTATTTAAGAACCAGATTATGTTATTCATTGACAAGTCGAAATTTAACTTAAATGTCTCGTTTGGCTGTCTTATTGAGTTGCAAACTGGCTGTTGTAAAGATTGGCGTAAAATTCACCTTTTTCTAAGAGTTCTTCGTGGCTTCCTTGCTCGACAATCTGTCCGTCTTTTAGAACGAGGATCACATCGGCTTCCTTAATGGTCGATAACCGATGAGCCACAATAAAACTGGTTTTACCTAGCATCAGTTTAGCAAAAGCTTTTTGTACTCGCTGCTCAGTTAACGTGTCAATATTGCTCGTTGCCTCATCTAAAATAAGCATTGGCGGTTGGGTTAACATGACACGGGCAATGGCCAAAAGCTGTCTTTCACCTTGGGATAGGTTGCCACCATCTTCAGCTATAATGGTGTCATACCCTTCTGGCAATCGTGTGATAAAACTGTGAGCATAGGCCGCTTTTGCTGCCCCCTGAATTTCTTCTTCTGTTGCCTCTGGTTTTCCATAAGCAATATTGGCTCGAATGGACCCGTTAAAGAGCCAAGTTTCTTGTAAAACCATCCCAAACATATCCCGTAGTGTTTGGCGTTTCATCATAGTAATGTTTTCATCACTAATATAAATCTTCCCACTATTAACGTCGTAAAAGCGCATGAGCAAATTGATTAGCGTTGATTTTCCAGAACCAGTAGGACCTACAATCGCAATGGTTTGTCCTGGTTTAACATCTAAGTTCAGATCTTCAATTAAAGGAACGCTCGGGCGATAACAAAAAGACACTTGTTCAAATTTTACATGTCCGTTAACCGTCACGTCGGTTTTTAAGTCAGCATCGGAGCTTTCTATAGGGGCATCAATCATGGCAAATACTCGCCTAGCGGAAGCAAAAGCTGCTTGTAATTCTGTAATTACCCCAGAAATTTCATTAAATGGTTTTGTGTATTGATTGGCATAAGTTAAAAAGCTAGACAGCATCCCGACGGAGAAACGCCCTTGAATTACGCTCAAGGCTCCGACAATTCCTACGATGGTATAGATGACACTGTTAACAAAACGAGTACAAGGGTTGGTTAAAGCAGAGTAGAATTGTGCGAGACGACCTACTTCTTTTAAGCGACTATTGATGTCTGAAAAGTGATTAATGGCTCGTTGTTCGTATCCAAAAGCACGAACAATCTTTTGTTGGCTGAGCATTTCTTTAATATAGCCACTTAATTCTCCTCGAATTTCTGACTGTTTTTTAAATTTGGAGCTGATGCGCTTGGCAATAAAGCTTGCCATAAAAATCGATAAGGGTGTCAAAAAGACAACGATTAAAGCAATGGTAATATTGATGGAAAGCATTAAGATTAATGTTCCTAAAATCGTCATAATGCCAGTGAATAGCTGCATAAATCCTTGAAGGAGACCATCAGAAATTTGTTCTATATCATTAATGATCGTATTAATCAAATTTCCATGAGTATGATTATCAATATATTTCAATGGAACTTTTCCTATTTTCTCAAAAGCTGCGACGCGTAAATCTTGCACCGTTTGAAATGTGACCTGGTTCATACAGTAATTCATCAACCATTGAAAGAAAGCACTGAGTCCAATAGCTACTCCAATACGCAATAGAAGGGGGCTGATAGATGGGAAGTCAACTTGATTAGGACCGATGACATAATCAATGGCGTTCCCGACCCAAATGGGGATGAGCAGTGATATTCCTACGCCTATAATAGCACTCACGATTCCACCGACTAGAAATGCAAGATATGTTTTAGAGTAAGTTAAAATTCGTTTTAAGACTGAAAAACTATTCATTATTTATCTACCTCCTCTTGACTAAGCTGTGATAGACAAATTTCACGGTAAACGGCACATGTGGTAAATAACGTTTCATGAGTGCCGCTTCCTACTAACTTTCCATTGTCTAAAACTAATATATGGTCAGCATGTTTAATAGAATTAGCACGTTGGGAAATGATAACGACTGTTAGCTCTTCACCGTATTGATGTAAAGCTTGTCGAAGTTTGGCATCTGTTGCATAATCAAGGGCGCTTGAGCTGTCATCTAAGATTAAAATCTCGGGGTTGCCTACTAATGCTCGTGCAATTGTTAAACGTTGCCTTTGTCCACCAGATAAATTTTTACCGCCTTGTTCAATTTTCTCATTAAAATTTGCTGCTTTGCTCTCAATAACATCTTTTGCTTGGGCTATTTCAACTGCTCGTTCTATTTCTTCCATACTGGCATCTTCTTTAGCGAAACGTAAGTTTTCTATTATGGTTCCTTCAAAGAGGACTGCTTGTTGGAAAACGATGCCAAATTGCTGGCGCAAGGCGGCAAATTCATAGTCTTTAACGTCAACACCATCTACTAATATTTTTCCTTTAGAAGGGTCGTAGAAGCGAGGCATTAAATTAGCAAGTGTAGTTTTTCCCGACCCAGTTCCACCAATGATTCCTACTGTTTCCCCTTTGGCTATTTTAAAGCTCAGAGACTGGAGGGCCTCCTTATCAGAGCCCGTATAGGCAAATGAAACATCTTGAAACTCTATTTTAGGTATGGATTGAGGTGCAGCTACAGTAGATTTTTTCCCTGCTTTAATACTGGATTTAGTGGCTAAAACTTCTGAAATTCGAGATGCGGATGCACTAGCACGAGTAAAAATGATAATGAGGTTTGCTAGAACTATGAGCATTAAAGAAATTTGTGTGGTATAAGAGACAAGAGCAATGACTTCACCTTGGTTTAAAGCACCTATTTGCACTTGGATGCCCCCAAACCAGATGATGGCGATAATGGCGATGTTTAAAATGGTAAAAATGGCTGGATTTAATAAGGCAGAAAGGTTTCCGACTCGAGTTGCTATCTCTGTAACAGACTTGGAAGCATCTAAGAAACGGTGGTTTTCATCTTGTTGTTTTGAGAAAGCCCGAATTACTCGAGCCCCTTCTAAATTTTCTTTAGTAATGAGAGAGACCCCATCTAATTTCTTTTGGCGCATCCGATAATAAGGAATGGAGCGCCCCATAACTAAGTAGAGGACTAAGCTAACAAGAGGAATAATTACGATGAAGATCGCCGCCATCTTAACGTCAATTAGTAAAGCCATCACCGCAGCCCCCACAATGATAAAGGGAGCTCGAACCGCTAGGCGAATAAACATGGCAACCGCTGTTTCCACTTGATTCACGTCATTAGTCATGCGAGTAATTAATGAGTTGCTACCCATTTGATCCAGTTCCGCATGAGATAAAGTATTAATATGAGTAAAAAGGTTGTGGCGAACGTTGGCGCTAAAGCCAGTTGAGGCAACTGAAGCCGAATACTGGCAAATGAGAGCAAAAATAAGACCAAAAACGCCTAGTAAGATTAAAACGCCTCCCATTTTATAGATGTGGGCAACATCTTGGTTGCCAATTCCTATATTAATTATGGAAGCCATAATTATGGGAACAAAAAGTTCTAAAATCGCCTCTAACAGTTTAAAAAAAGGTCCGATAATTAGCTGTTTCTTAAATTCTTTTAAAAAATTAGCGAGTTGAAACATAAACTTCTCTCCTATCTACGACAACGAGTTAAAATTACTTTTTAAGTTTGTCAGAAATGATTTAAAACTAAGTGATGATTACACGCTATTAAATAGTATAACATTTTTAAACGTAAGCATGAATAGAACCTGTTAAAAACAGGATAAAAAACTTAACGAAGACTGATCTTTTTAGAGAGTTAAGGAACATTATAAAAAAAGTTATACTATGAGATTTAAATATTAAGCTTATCAATTTTAATTTGGATATTGCATTAAGATACAATATAAAAAGGAAGTCATAGAAAGTGTCTTTCGCTTTCAATGATTCCTCTTTAAGGCTCATCAAGTTTTTTTTCTAATTGCTTAATGGTTTCCTGTAGTTCTATAATCTTATTATTCAAGTAAGTAAAATCTTCCTGTAGAGCATGTTTGTGCTCTTCCGCTTCCGCTTCTTCTTTGAGAGTTTGTTGAAATAGTGCTTGGTCGATAATAATTTCAACGGCGTCGGTAAAGTTGTTGAGAAATAAAAAAATGAGCTCCAGTTCCAGGAGATTAAAGTTACGGTAAATGATAATGGATAAAATGACGATAACGATAAAATATTCAATAGGATCAAGACTAGCGATAAAAGCTAGAAATTCAGAATTAGTAAATCCATAGCGATAATGACATTCAGATTCTCCATTAACGTAATCAAAAGTTTTCTCTTCTTCTGCGGCAGCTTCATTAAAAAGATAGGCTTCAAATGCTCCTTTTAGCGGAGAACGTTCCATTGATTCATCAACATTCAGCTGTTCAATAATTGAATCGAGCTCATTAAAATTTACTTTTGGATCATTTGATTCAGAAAAAGCAAAACCAGATTTCTCCACCATATCTTTAAATTGATCTTTCTTATCAGAAAGGGTTTTAACCATTTTTTCAACTAAGTCACTTTTTTCCATTGTTTTTCGTTTATTTTTAATGGAAAGTTGGTCTTTTGAATGAGCAGGACGTTTTTTTTTCAAAGAGAATCCTCCTCTAAAAATATAGAATGGTATGTTACTTATTTATAAATTATGTCATTTTCCTAGATTGTTGACAGTTTGAGTCTAAATGAGTTATTTCTTTTAATGTCGTTAATTAAGTGGGTAGCTATAAGATATAGTTAGTTAAAATAATCATCTTGGCCTGACTACAGTCAAAGCATATACTATCTAATTAAGTAATATCTATACTGTGACAACCGTTTAAATAATTGCCAAATCTTGAAAACCAATGAGAGTAAAGCTATGTTTTGGAAGTGCTGTTCTTCTCGGTAACTGATTATAAATGCTACTTCTTTTACTCTTGCAAGTGATAACTACTATCTAGATAAACGAGGTGGCACATCGTCTCAGCAGTTGCTACTTTTTCTTTAACTAACGAGTCAAAATAAATAGAATAGAGTTCATCACCATAACTTTTAAATTATAGTTGTAATGAAGTTTTTAGAGTGATTAACAACGATAAAAAAGTTATCTCATTTCTAGACAGAATTTAGGAACGGTTGTCTTAGCTGTGGCCACAGGTACTGGTAATCTCAAAATGAATAAATCAATTAATAAAAAGCAGGGGTTAGGCTTAAAACAATGACCAGTCAGAAAGCAGAAGTCCACGAATCAGCGCAAGCATGAGCAGATGTCCTGGATAGAAAAGATAGAATAGGTATTTAGAGGAACGTCCGCGCTGCCCATTATATCTTGCAAGTAAAGGGATAGTCAAACTACAACCCACTGCTACAAACGCAATCCTGGGGATAACCTCAGTTACCGACACTGATGGAGCAAGATATGCAACAAGGAGATTTATTAACTCCATGCCAAAAGGAATTAGTATGGGAATGATTAATCTTTTCCATTTATCACCTATAATATAGTACAGCAAAATCATAGGAACACCCATTAAACCCCAATCCATCACAACCGTAACCAAAGTTAGACCGGCGAATACAAGCCAAAATGTAACTCGCTTTTTAACGTGGTCGTATAGATAAAGAGTGATAAGCCCAATTAGCAGCGTAAATAGAATGTTTAACATAGATAAGCGAAAAGCCCACATAAACGGACCTGTGGCAATTAAAGCAAACAACAACAAGCGCCATGCGTATCGATTAAAATTAGAGGTGTTCCGATACCCTTCTACTAACAAAAAAGCCATAATTGGAAATGTCAATCCCCCAAGAGCATACAGAGCTGTTTCAGCCCAGAGTGATAATTGATCACTGAAAACAACACCGATATGATCTAGGGTCATGCCGATAATTGCGATAGACTTTAATGTAAATGCATTAATTTCACCGGGAATTTTCTGCAACCAAGTGTTCATAATTAACCTCCTAGTATTGTATTATGAGTAACTGTAATGATCGATGAAGATGAACGTATCAAACAGGCATCCTGCATCCTGCTGAGCAACTTTAGTGTTTTCCCTTGAGCAGCCATAATAATACTTGCAACATTATCATAGCTTTTTTAATTGAAAAGAGAAAGAACGAGCAATAAAAGAGATTTTAAAGGCTGCATCAATTAATAATCTGAAGATAGAGGGTCGAAGGCTCATGAGAGGAATAACTCAAACTATGACTTTATTAGCTAATTCACTAAAACTAGACGGTGAGAATCAGCTTTATATCTTTCTATACAGCTACTTTGTGACTCTCTAATATGTCATGAGGACCTGATCTTGGTTAGTTGGATGATATAATCCTTGTAAATTCCGTCCTATTTTGTTAAAGTTAATTAAAATAACACTAGAGAGGTGAGAGTAATGCTAGTTTATAAAATTGATGAGCATATTTTGTTGAGAATGTTTAATGAAAAAGATGCTGAAGAATTTTATCAATTAATTATGAGCTCAAAAAAATGTTTAAGGGAATGGTTAGGCTGGCTTGATGACATTAATGGTGTTCTAGATACGGTTAAATTTATTAAAAACAGTCTCAAAGAACTAGAAAAGCATGGTGGGACTCCAACGGTATTTGCCATTATTTATCAGGGTAAAATTGCAGGTATTATCGGATTCAACACTATTGATAAGTTAAATAGAAATGGAACCATTGGTTATTGGTTAGGGGAAGCGTTTCAAAGAAGAGGAATTATGACCAAGTCGCTCAAGGCTGTCATAACTTATGGTTTTAAAGAGCTTGAACTCAATAAAATAACGATAGCAGCGGCTGTAGAAAATGAAAAAAGCAGAGCTCTTCCAGAACGGTTTAAATTTGTTGAAGAAGGAAGGTTAAGGCAAGCAGAGTGGCTTTATGATCATTTTGTGGATCATGTTGTCTATGGGCTTTTAGCAGAGGAATGGTCTCTCATTGATTAAAGGTTAAGAAACATTCTGCTTCATTTTAGATAAATAGATGAGGCTGATTCCAGAACGGGAACAGCTTTTATAGGATTTATTTTAATTTTAAAACAGCTCCAAATTGTAATGGTTTTAATGGCTATATGTTTAAAATACTGCATTATTTGAATTTAAAAAAATAAAAGAATAGAGGCTTTTTAGCGCAAAACTTCTTTAAATGTTACGACAAGTCAGTAGTTTTATCTTCATTTTTATGGTTATGGCACCATCAGCTTTCATTTTGTTTTCTAAAAAATTTCTAAATTTTGATAGACCAGTTTTTAAAATAATGGCTTTTAGTTGATCATATTGATGTTCAGATAAAATGTAGACCATTAAATCATCAACATTCGTGATTTTCATATGTGAAGTAAATTCCTCTACCTCAATTGAAGAAAAATAATTAGCTAAAAAGAGTTTGCGTTTGTCAATGTGAATCTGATGCTTACTTTGTAATTGGTAAGCATGATTGAATTCTTTACAGAGTTGATGAATAGCGATTTCATAATCTTCCATGATGGTCGTTAAGTAGAAAACCCCATTACTATTTAATACTCGAAAAATATCTGGCAATAGCTTTATTTCTCCTTCTTCATCCTGTTTAACGACAGTATGAACAGCGTCTACTGACTGATCTTCAATTTGCAGGTTTAAACTATCAAAGTAATTAACATTAGGAAAAATATTTTTTAACATCAATTTCAGCTTAAAGCAATTTTCTTTTGTCTCTCCGATAATTTGCACTTGTTTGAAATAATTTAACTGTTTAAAGATGCTCGAACCAAAATACTTACTAAGAGCTCCTATTTGTACAATAATTTCTCCACCATTAAAGCTCGCCTTTTCTGCTAACCAATGGATATAGCTAGCGTCAGTTTCACATTTGTGAAGTAAATGCGTTAAACTATTATTAATCCTACTTTTTAAATAGAGCTCTTGATCCAGAGCAGAGAGATCCGTATTTTTTGTAAAAAACGGTTGTTTTAGACAACAGACACTATAAGGCATAAATATTTCCCCCACCATCTATCTTAAATTATGTTAAAATTGCTCTTACTTTTACTATAAAGATTACTTGTTCTTTAATAGGCATTACCTTTAATTTTTCAAATGAATGAAATAAAAATTTAATAATCCACACCTACAAACAAAGCTATGTGTATAACTTTAATCTGATCATAAGTAAAAGATTAGCTAGTTGTTCTTGACTCTATATCCATTTTCTGTTAATGACATTTTACCACATTGTGGACAAAAAATAACCTATACATGTGGATATTTATTAATATTTTTTTATTTTTTTTAAATATTTTAAACTCTGTTTATAATCTTCATATATTTTATCAAAATTTAAACTTTTGCGAAATAATATGTATAGATGTTGGTCGATAAGCCCATGAGTATTATTACTTAAAGTAGGAAACTCTGTTTGTATGAGAATGTCATAAAAAGTTTAAGGTGCTTATCTTTATCTAGATAAATTCTTTTATGGTATATTAAATAGAGGAAGCATAATTTATGACGATAAGTAGACAATAAAAAAGCTTAGACTAGAAAGGGTGATCTTGATGAAAGCAGGATGGAATTTTGATAATAGTTATGCACGTTTACCGGAACTGTTTTTTACTCCCACCTATCCAACACCTGTACAGGCACCAGAGCTAGTGATCCGAAACGATGCATTAGCAATGGATCTCGGAATTAATATCGATGAACTACAGGCTGAAGTGCTGGCAGGTAACCAAATTCCCCAGGGAGCAACACCTATAGCGCAAGCTTATGCAGGTCATCAATTTGGACATTTTACCAGGTTAGGTGATGGTCGTGCAATCTTACTTGGCGAACAGTTGACTCCTAAAGGTGAAAGATTTGATATTCAGCTTAAAGGTCCTGGTCGAACTACCTACTCTCGAGGTGGAGATGGCCGAGCTGCTCTTGGACCGATGCTGCGAGAATATTTGATTAGCGAGGGGATGAAAGGGCTTGAAATTCCTACGACTCGTAGTTTGGCTGTAGTTAAAACAGGTAATACAGTTATTCGGGAAAGAGCGCTTCAAGGGGCAGTTCTAACGCGAGTGGCCAAAAGTCATATTCGAGTTGGAACTTTCGAATATGCATCTCAATGGGGAACTGTTTCCGATCTCCAAACTTTAGCTGACTATACTATTAAACGCCATTTTCCTAATCTCCAAACACTTGATAATCGTTATCTTTTATTGTTGCGAGAAGTTGTGAATCGTCAAGCGACGCTCATATCAAAATGGCAATTAGTTGGCTTTATTCACGGTGTCATGAATACAGATAATATGGCCATAAGCGGAGAAACCATTGATTACGGTCCTTGTGCGTTTATGGATGTTTATGATCCCCAAACAGTCTTCAGTTCAATTGATGTTAGAGGAAGATATGCTTATGAGCAGCAACCCAAAATGGCTGCTTGGAATTTAGCTCGCCTCGCTGAGACACTTGTACCACTACTCCATCGAGATGGAGATGAAGCTGTGAATTTGGCACAGGATGAAATATTTAAATTTTGGAAGGTATATCATGAACACTGGTTGACAGGAATGAGAGCGAAGTTAGGGCTTTTTAATCAAGAGAATGAAGATATAACATTAATCGAGGATCTCTTGGCCTTAATGAAAGATAGTCGAGCCGATTATACTAATACTTTTCGTTCATTAACCCTAGATCAGCAACAGTTGTTTACCAGTCTAGGGTTTGCTCATTGGTATGAAAGATGGCAAGCCCGCTTAATACGACAAGATAAAACAAAAATTGAAGTTGAAGCTTTAATGAAGGATCATAATCCAGCTCTTATTCCACGAAATCATCGAGTTGAAGAAGCACTTGCCGCTGCTGAAAAGGGTGATTTAACGATTATGAAAAAACTTCTTGTAGCTCTGGCCAACCCTTATTCTTACAGTGTTGATTATAACGATTATTCAACACCTCCTGGATCTAGTGCCTGTAACTATCAAACTTATTGCGGTACTTAAGTTTTTTAATAACAATTTGAGTGTAGAGTCTAGAAAAAAATTAAGTATATTCTATGTGTGTTACTTGACTTTCATATAAAACTTGAACTCATCCAACATAGTTTTAGCTAAAACTTAAACATTTTTACTAGAGGTTACGGTTCAGCCAGTGATCTCTTTTTAAATTTTTGTTTGGTTTATTAACAAAGGGATGTGCGATTAATAATTGATATTTATTTATATGTATTGGCATTTCATAAGTCAGTATTAAAAAAACATAAGTATGAAATGAACCCTTCCTAAATAATATAACAAGATTTAAAAATATAAAAAAGATGTCTCCTGTTTGGTTACAGAAAACATCTTTGAACTGTGTAGCTAAATCGTTTAATGTATCGAAATTAATTAACCATGTTAAATTTAATTTAAACACTACACCCTAAGTGTATATTTTTATTTATTTATGACAGATTAATGTAAAGAAGTATTATGCCTCTTAAACTCAAAAGTACTGGTATATCATATTAGTTGTGACGACGTTTTTTACGTTCGAGATAATATTTTTCTCGTTCGCAATCCTTAAGTTGACATTTTGTTTCAATTAGTTCTTCACGGAGCTTTTTAATCTCTCGTCTTAATTGATAGATCTCTTTTTTATGCGCTTCACGAAGTTTTTTATTTTCTTTTTCTAGCCAATACTTCTCTTGTTCACACTTCAAGCAATTTTTATTTTTGTCTTGGCATTTGCATTTAGGTTCTTTTTCACATTCCTTTTCTTTTGGTTGCCCACACCAATGTTTATGCTCATCTTTATCGTTTTTAGAAGGCTTATGCCAGTCTTCATAACGGTTATCTTTTTTATGATTATCCCAAGGTTTATAATCGTCTTCTTTATTGATACCATCTTCTTTCTCAGTGAAGCGGCCAGTCCAAGGTTCATAGATTTCTTTTTCGTTTGAGCGACCTATCCAAGGTTTATAAATATCTTCTTGCTCGTTGGAAAATTGTATCCAAGATCTATAATCGTTTTCTTCTTCATCTCTCCAAATTCCATCGCCATCATCTTCTTTGTCATGACCATTCCAAAGTTCGGAGTCTTCTTCCTTCTCTTCGGAATAACTGTTCCAGTTTCCGAAAGGGTCTTCTTCATTAGAATGGTGATGATTCCAGCTTTCTTGGTTATACTCATCTTCTTGATGATCGCTCCAACTTTTTTGATTGAGGTAGTTTGAATAGTCTCGTGAATATGTCATAATATTATCTCCTTTAAAAATTAGTTTTACTACTCTATAAAATATTCAAATACAGAATGAAATGATTGGGTTGATATGACTAAAGGAAATCAATAATTATTTTAAGTTAGGCTAACGAAGATTAAAACTAGACAGGAGCTAAAATTGACTATATAATAATGGTCAAGATGCTGAAGGTGTGTGGAGTAAGGAGATAAAGGAAATGAAGATAACAATTACTGATGTGGCTAAATTATCTGGGGTTGCTAAGAGTACGGTATCGAGACATCTAAATGGCGGTTACGTCAGCGAAGAAACAAGGAAAAAAATAGATAAAGTCATCAAGGAAACTAAGTATGAGCCCAATACTTTTGCTCAAAGCTTAAAAGCAAAAAAGACAAACTTAATTGGTGTCATCGTCCCTCGTTTAAATTCGTATGCTGCAAACTTACTGCTAAAAGGAATAGATGAGAAATTAAGGCACCTAGGCTACCAAATGTTAATTTCTAATGCCGATCAATTATCAGAGCGGGAAATTGAAAGCCTTTATAGCTTTGCCAATCAAAAAGTTGCTGGAATTATTTTAATTGCCACCGAATTGAGCGAGAAGCACTTTGAAGCGATAAAAAATATAAATCTTCCTGTCTTAAGCGTGGGACAATATAACGAGAAAATTCCCTCTTTAATATATGACGATGAAGATGCTGGTTACTCTCTGGGAAAATATATCACTGATTGTGGACATCAAAAGATCATATATTTAGGTGTCACTGAAAAAGATATTGCGGTTGGAATTAGGCGTAAACAAGGATTTATGAAAGCTATTCATGAACAAGATAAATGCCAAATCACATATTATGAAAGTGATTTTTTAATAAAAAGTGCCTACGACCTTTTTCTGAATTTGGCGGTAACTGGAACATTAGATGAGGTTACAATTGTGGCCTGTGCTACTGATAACATTGCCCTTGGTGTTATGAAAGCTATCGGAAAGAAAGACTTAAAGGTTCCCGATGATATATCAGTTACTGGATTCGGCGATTATGAAATGGCTGATCTAGTTGGGTTAACAACGGTCAATTATCCGTATCAAGAGGCAGGTCAAATTGCAGCACAGACCATAGTATCGTTGGGAGAAGGGCTAACTGTAAATACAGAAAAAAAACTGCCATGTAAATTAGTCGTCCGTGAAAGCGTCAAAGAAATATAATAAGAGACGCTTTTTTAGATTTTACTTAAAAAGAAAGCGTTGACAATTGAGAAAAAAAGGGTTATGATAATAAAGTCTAGGAACCGGTTCCTTATCTTCGTTGTGGAACCGGTTCCCATCATGCAAGTATTATAATTAGGAGGATAATGTATGACGAATGAGAGTATAGCAAAAGAAATAATTGAAGCATTAGGAGGCCTAGAAAATATTGAATCTGTGGCTCATTGTGCAACCCGATTACGGGTCATAGTAAAGGAACAGGAACAAGTTAATCAAAAGGCAGTTGAAGAAATTGAGATAGTTAAAGGATCATTTTTTAATTCTGGGCAACTGCAAATTATTTTAGGAACAGGAACTGTTAACAAAATTTATGAAGGAGTTGTTAAGTTAGGAGCTCCGACTCATGCAAAATTAGATCAATTAAATGCAACGAAACGAGAGGGGAACCCATTTAAACGTTTGATTCGAGCTTTCGGAGACGTATTCGTGCCTATCGTTCCAGTACTTGTAGCAACTGGACTATTTATGGGTTTTCGTGGTGCGATGATACAACCAGAAATACTAAACTTTTACGGACTGACACTAGATCAAATACCCTCTAATTTCTTAATATATATTGAAATCTTAACGGATACAGCCTTTATATTCTTACCAGCGTTAATTGCAATGTCAGCTTTTAAAATATTCGGTGGTACGCCAATGATTGGTTTGATTCTAGGATTAATGTTAGTTAGTCCCTCATTACCAAATGCTTGGAAAGTAGCGGGTGGCGATGTTGAACCCATTATCTTCTTCAATATGATTCCAGTCGTAGGTTATCAAGCTTCCGTCATTCCTGCTTTTATTGCGGGAATACTAGGAGCAAAATTTGAGCAAAAAGTTCGAACGCTTGTTCCTGAGACATTAGATTTAATTTTAACGCCTTTCATTACATTATTAATCATGTCAACCTTAGCGTTATTCGTTATAGGTCCTATTTTTCGATCAGTTGAAGGTGGAATTATTATCGCAGTTACAACACTATTAGCGTGGCCACTGGGAATCGGTGGAGCACTTATTGGATTCTTTCACCAACTTGTTGTTGTAACAGGAGTTCACCATGTATTGGGAGCTTTAGAAATGGCATTACTTTCAGATACAGGAGCTAATGCTTTTAATGCTATTATTTCGTGTGCAATGGCAGCTCAAGGAGGCGCAACCTTAGCTGTGGGTGTTAAAACAAAGTCGAAAAGAATAAAAGCATTATCATTTTCATCTTTTCTTTCAGTTTTACTAGGAATTACAGAGCCAGCCATCTTTGGGATTAACTTGCGTTATATCAAGCCCTTTATTTTGGGGTTAGTTGGTGGAGCAATTGGTGGTTTGTTCGCTGCTTTGCTTGGTTTACAAGGTACGGGAATGGGAATTACTTTACTTCCAGGGATGTTACTTTACTTAAATGGACAACTACTTAAATACATCTTTGTTACCTTGGTTTCCATTGGAGCAGGGTTTGTTCTAACGTGGTCATTTGGTTACTCTGATAAGATGCAAGATTAATTACAAATCAGGGAGCTATACCTCGTCTAATCAGGCATAGGATAGATTTTGGAATATACACTTGTGGTAGAAGTGATTTCCTTAAAAGGCAGTTTTTTACCATTATTTCCGAGGTCACTTGCTGAGCTAGCATCTAAAAAGAACTTTTATAAACAAGAATAAATCCATAATAAAAGGAGTTAATCGTACATGAATTGGACATATGAACAACTTTACACTCCCATTGAAAAGGTTGCACCAGAAAAAGTGGCGCAATTAGCTAAGCAAGTAGCTACTTGTCAGTGGCGTCAAACGTACCACATTCAACCCCCTACAGGACTTTTAAACGATCCAAACGGGTTTGCTTTTTATCAAGGAGAGTATCATTTGTTTTATCAATGGTTTCCTCTAGGACCCGTTCATGGTTTAAAATACTGGTATCACGTGAAATCGAAAGACTTAATAAATTGGGAAGATGTCGGAGTTGGAATTAAGCCGGATCAATATTATGATAGCCACGGTGCCTATTCAGGAAGTGGTATTCAACACAACGGTAATCTTTATTTAATTTACACTGGGAATCATCGTGATCGACACTGGGTTCGCCACCCAATGCAAGGGATGGCTGTTATGAACCCAAAGGGTGAGATTAAGAAACTATCGGAACCGGTTATTAAGCACGTTCCTGAAGGATATACAGAGCATTTTCGGGACCCTAAAATTTGGAAAGCAAAAGAGAGTTTTTATGTTGTAATGGGAGCTCAACGCCAAAATAAAACAGGGTGTGTTGTTGTTTATCGTTCTACCAATCTAACGGATTGGACGTTCCTTGGGGAAGTAGAGACCTCTCTCAAAGACTTTGGCTATATGTGGGAATGCCCAGATTACTTTGAGCTAGCTGGTCAAGGTGTTTTAGTATTTTCTCCCCAAGTGCTGAAACCTGTTGGAAGTCAATATCAAAACATCTATCAAACAGGTTTTATCCTCGGTGATCCCTTAGATTTAAAAACACTTAAATTTTCTCACCATGATTTTGTAGAATTAGACCACGGCTTTGATTTTTACGCCTCGCAATCCATGGTAGATTACCGGGGCAGAAGAATTTTAGTGGGGTGGATGGGATTGCCAGAGACTGTGTACCCGACAGATAAAAATGGTTGGGCTCATTGCTTAACTTTACCTCGTGAACTTAAATTAGTGGCAGGTAAGTTATATCAATTACCTATTGCCGAGCTTAAACAACTAAGAAAAGACGAACAAACTTTAGTTACGACCATTAATTCAATAATTGAGGTGGGGACAGGCGTTCACTATGAATTAGAGTGTGTATTTACCCAAATTAAAGCTGGTGAAGTTGGTTTAAATTTACGAACGGGAGCTAGAGAGAAGACAGTGATTAAATATGACACAGTTAAGAAAAAGATAATTTTGGATCGCAGCAAGGCAGGAATAGAGGTCGCTCTCCAGTACGGAACCACCCGGGAAATTCCTTATGATGGCCACCGTTTAAAACTCCAAATATTTATGGATACTTCATCATTGGAAATTTTTATTAACGACGGAGAATCAGTCATAACATCAAGAATATTTCCCACAAATAATGAAAACAAAATTCAAGTGTATGCGGTTAAGGGTTCAAGTCACATAGATTATAAAAAATGGACAATATAGGTTAATAACAATATTTGTGCGTTTAGGTATTTGAGTTACAAGTTATAAGTTTAGTTTTAGCCCATCAGGGCTTTTTTTATTTTGTTAAGAATTATTAATTGAAAATAGAAGTTAAGGCTTTGCATAAAGGTGGGTCATTTAAGTTTAAGTGCTATGTGCACAGAGTTATTGTTACTTTAACTTATTAAAATATTATTAAAAAAAGAATCGCTGAGGTGTCACTATATATGCGATATATTTTTTATGGGAGGCATTTATACAGTTACCGCTTATGCTTATTATAGGTAACTTAGGTTTAAGTTTGACTTCTACCTTATGATGGTGAAAATCAATTAAAATCTGAATATAATAAAGAACTAAAAAGTGATTTTTTGAGGATTATGATTGTTATTAAAGATTAGGTATAAAGGCGGCCGTAAAGAATGCTTTTTAATGTTGTTTATTCCATAAAAATAGTGCATTCTGATGTCTTAATTATGTCAGACATCGGATTGCACTTAAATTTGATTTCGCTCATTATAAGTCGCTAATTACATAGTCTTCTCTCCAGATTTTTTTATCTACAAGATCAAAAAATACTCGATAAGGTTCTCCTTTTTCATACTCCTATAATGTAAATTTAGTTGGAGTCACTACTATTAATACTTCACTGGGAAGGGCTGTATACGTCTTAAATGAATTCTTATGAGCCTTTTCAAAAGCCACTGCAAAAAAAGATTTTGTTCCTCCAATGGATGACCAAGCGCTTTTGCTATTCCTTCTATTTGTACATTATCAAAACATAAAGCAACATAAGGATTTTGGGTAATCTGCTCAACTTTTATAAAGTTTTTGTCAGTTTGAAAATATATTTTTCTCTCAATAAAAATTAAACTCATCATCCTAGCAGTAGGCCGATTATTGGCAGAAGTAGCTAGTACTGCTGTTTTGGTTGCTCTTAATTTTTCATATAACTCTTCTAAGTTTGTATCAAAATTCATAGATTGTTCTCCTTAATTTTTGATGACTTATTGTGTAAGTTTAGTTACACTAAATAGCCTTTCAATTACGATGTAAAGATGTCTGATTCATATAATTCTTGCATTCTCGTGTCAAAAAGTATGTGTACAGCTGTTATTATTTTATCTTAATACTAAAGTGTTTACAAGAGCATTTCCTAACATTTAAAGGTGCCACATTTTTTAGAGTGTCTGTATTGACAAAATAGTTCCTAATCATTATAATAAAAAAAGTAAGGTACCGTACTAAAAAAAGGAGAGGAGTTAATAAATTAATGTTAAAACGATTTATTCAATATTATAAACCACATCGAAAGTTATTTTATTTTGATATGTGTTGTGCTTTATTACTAGCAGGAGTCGATCTTATCTTTCCATTTGCGACACGAACTTTTATGAATGATTATATTCCTAATCAAAATAGTAAAGCAATGATTACTTTTGGTGTTGTATTGGCTGGATGTATTATTTTACGTTTTATTTGTAATTATTTTGTTTTATTTTGGGGTCATATTATGGGGGCTCGAATTGAAAAAGACATTCGTCGTGATTTATTTTGCAAATTTCAAAATCTCAATTTTAGTTATTTCGATGAAAATCAGACCGGTAAAATCATGAGTCGTTTAGTTGGAGATTTGCGTGAAATTTCTGAAATGGCTCATCATGGTCCGGAAGATTTATTTATTTCATCTGTTATGTTTGTAGGAACCTTTGTCATATTAATGAGAATTAATATGTCATTAACCCTTATCCTATTACCGATAGTCGTCATGATTGTGGTGTTTACTGCTTTATTACGTAAACGGATGAAGCGTGCTAATCGAGCTATTAAAGAAACTCAGGCTGATATTAATGCGCGCATTGAAAACAGTATCGGTGGGATTCGTTTAATGAAATCCTTTACCAATGAAACTAGAGAATTAGAGAAGTTTGATGAAAATAATGAGCGTTATTATCAATCATGGTTCGATTTTTACCATTGTATGGGTTGGTTTCACAGCGGGAATAACATGCTATTAGACTTAGCGAATATTGTTTTATTAATTTTCGGAGGGTTTTTAGTGATGAATGCACAAATGAGCTTAGGTGATATGACGGCATTTTTTTTATATTTAAGTTTTCTTACTCAGCCTATTCGGCGCTTAATTCAATTCATGGAGCAGTTTCAATCTGCAATGGCAGGATTTAGTCGTTTCTGTGAGGTTATGGATATTGAACCGGAAATCTCTTCACCAGCTAATGCTAAAATTCTAGCTAGTCCTCAAGGAAGTATTTCTTTTGAACAAGTAACTTTTGCTTATGCTAAAGATGAAAGCAATATTCTCAGAGATTTTAATTTAACGATTAAAGCAGGAGAAAAAATCGCTTTTGTAGGTGAATCAGGAGTTGGGAAATCAACCTTGTCACAATTAATTCCAAGGTTTTATGACGTGACGCAAGGGAGCATCAAGATAGATGGGATCGATATTCGCGAGTATGATTTACAGTCATTGCGACGAGCTATCGGACATGTTCAACAAGATGTCTTTATTTTCTACGATAATATTTTAGAAAATATTCGCTATGGAAATCCAGATGCTAGTGATGAAGAAGTTTACGAAGCTGCAAAGAAAGCGAATATTCATGATTTTATCATGTCTTTAGAAGATGGTTATCACACTCATGTAGGTGAACGAGGTGTTAAATTGTCAGGGGGTCAAAAGCAGCGTGTGGCCATCGCTCGCGTCTTTTTGAAAAATCCTAAGATCTTAATTTTAGATGAAGCAACGTCGGCCCTTGATAATATAACTGAGGCAGCCATTCAAAAAGCATTAGATGAATTATCTGTAGGTAGAACAACAATTACGATTGCTCACCGTTTATCAACGATTAAAAATGCCAATAAAATTGTAGTTTTAAATAAAGAAGGAATTGCTGAATATGGAAGTCATGAGCAATTGATTGGTAGCAAAGGCTATTATGCTACTTTATATCAAGCAGTCGTGTAAAGGGAGGAGAACAATGAAAGACAATCCTATTTTAATTGAGCGATTACTGGAATTAGAAAAATTACTTCAGCGCTATTATGGCCATGGAAAACACAAATATTGTAGCTTACATCCTAAAAGAGGGCAAAGTCGAATTCTTTCTATTTTAAAGTTAAAGCCAGAAATACCACAAAAGGAATTGGCTTTTATGTTGGATATGCGCAAACAGTCTTTGGGAGAATTACTAGCAAAGTTAGAGGATAAAGGATTTATTACTCGCACCCCAGCACCAGGTGATCAACGTGCTATGATTGTTAAGTTAACTCCTCTAGGAACCCAAGCAGCTAGTGAGATTGATCTGAAAAGCAAACATCATCATCACTTGTTTTCCTGCTTTACAGAAGAAGAACAAAATCAGTTTGAAAACTATTTAAATCGATTAATTAAGTCTATAAAGAAAGAGATTAAAGAAGCTAGAGAAGAAGATGATCGGAACATAAACTGCTAGTAGGGTTGACTTATAAAACAAAATTTTGAATCTAAATATCTTATGTTAATGACTAGGGAGCTTATGCTCCTTTTTAGTTTAGTTATTTTCATTAGTTTTCCAAAATAGAGTCTTAAGAATTACAATTGTAATTTATAAGGAGACAGCCTGAGAAAGAGGTATCATACTAATAAGCCCTTTAATATTAGCACAGACCAACACTTAAAGTGGCTTAAATTCGTTTGATTTAGGGAGAGAAAGTAAAATAAGACCAAAAGTAATTATAAAACTATGGAGACTCCTTCATAAAAGAAAGTGTCTAGTGAATAAACTAAAACGAATCGGTGAGCTGAAGATGAGCAAAACTCCTTTTATATTAGTTAACGTTGATAATTTTCAATACTTGTTATTTTACCATTACATAGTGTTATAATCTCATCGAAAATTGGGTAATCCTGTAAGTTATGGCCATGGGCTGCAATAATAATAATTTTATTAGGCTTCATCTTCGTAAGAATCTTTATTGTCAATTTGAGGCTTTCTTCGTCTAAAGTATTAAAAGGTTCATCAAGTAGTAAAACGTCTGGATCTTCCATGATGGCTTGACAAAAAGCCAGTCGTTGCTTCATTCCAAGGGTGTAAGTCTTAACTTTTGTGTCAGCTACTTCGAGTAAGTTTAACTTTTTTAGGGTTGTTTCAATTTCTGGCATCGTTATTTTTTTTTGAATGGAGGCTAAAAATTCTAAATTTTGTCGTCCTGTTTCATGTTCAACAAAATGAGGGTTTTCTATCATGACGCCGTAACGAGACTTTGGCTGGCTAATTTGGCCTTTATCTGGTTTTAGCAGGCCACAAAGGAGGCGTAAAAGCATGGTTTTGCCACTGCCATTTTGGCCTTTCAACAAGTATAACTTCCCTTTTTCAAATGATAAATTAATATTGGTTAAAACGTTTTTTCTTTTTATTGTTTTATGAACGTTGTTTAAATGAATCATGACTTCTGACCTCTCTTTAATTTAGTAAAAAAAAATATAACCGTGAACATAATGGTACCTAGAGCAAAGTAAAGGGATAACATGACGGGTTCAAGGATCGGCATAAATAAAATAGGAGCTAAAAACAGGAAATTAATGATGAGAATGCCTGAGATGCTAAAGACTTGTCGCTTGGTTCGTAAAAGAATTACAAGATAAATTAGACACATAGTCAAGATGGCTACCAGGAAACTTATCCATTTCCAAAATAAAAAATCATTAAATCTATAGCCCCCAAAATATGCAAGTCCTAGGTGAATGGCTATGGTATAGAGACTGAAACAGAGCCAACTCTTAAGCACATACCTCATTAAATAACCCCAATATCCCTCTTGGCAGCGCACGATGACTATTGAGGATGTTAAAGGACGTCTTATAATTATTAAATAGAGACTTAAGAAGCTAGCGATTTCAAACAATAAATAACTTCCATTGAATAGTGTTCTAAATAAATATTCATTAACATTAACATTAGTCATTAAATTTCGGTAACTAAAGTAAATCATTCCCCCATAGACGACCATCCACAATATTAACTTTAATCGCTTACTCATGCTAAATATTCCTTTGAAAATTTTTGAATGTTAACAAAGCAGAACCCTTTAAAGACTGAGAGAGCAAAAGTGGGATAGATAAGGATGGTCCAAGTAAAATCCCAGAAACTTCGTTCAGTTATCAGCCATTGACTTAACTCATACATCGAATGTTCTACCATGATAAATCCCATGTAAAAGAGGTTTAATTCATGAAAAATAACGTAGATTATAGGGGCTCCTATGATGTATAAAAAGGGGATTAGTTGTAATATGTATTTGTTTTTAATAAAAACGCCACCTACAGATGCAATTAAAACCGTGGGAATTAAATAGGAGAGTCCCAGAAAAATTGGGGAAAATAATTTAATTAAATATAAGATCAGCGAGTGATCAGCCATCATTGAACCAGCAGGGACAATGAATCCGCCTCCAATAATTGTGATACTTAGGAGGAGTACAATAAGAAAAAAGCCAATTATGTAGCTAACCATGTACCATGTTTGCGCGATTAAAGTATTGAAAAAATATTTCCGATAACTCATACGTGACATAATTAAGGCTCCATAATTGGATTGAACGTCTGTGAACGTTTGAGCGCCAAGAAAGACACCAAAACAAATCATAGCAACGTTCCAAAATAAAAATGCGAACTCGTGATTGCTAAAATGAACTAAATTTTCAAAATAAAAAATACCGTTTGCAAAACTATCAACAAGATCTGTTAACCGATGAACGTTTAGATTAGATGCATTTGCATTGACAAGAGCAAATAACCATTCATTACTTAAATGGACGAAATAATAACCGATTACCGTGATAACGCTAAGAAGAATTCCAATGACGATGGAAAACTTAGAAAAGTAATAGCGTCTTAACTGTTTTAAAATCATTAAAACCTACCCCCTATAGTTCTATTCATTAACATTGTAAAAGAAAATAATTAAGAAAGCCATAAGCAATTCTTAATTTTTTCTTAAAATTATCCAATATTCTGCAAAAATCTAAAAAAAAGGATATTTTCTGACTATTCGTTATGGTCTTGTTTTTTGATTGAGAAGTGATTATTAATAAAATTACAACCTAGAAATAGCTAATAACAATAAATTTCTTCCTACATTTATACCTAGGGCAACGATTGGTCTTTATAAAGATGTGTTCACATCATATTTAGTAAAAGTTAAAATAATCGGTAGAATTAGAAAAGAATGTGCAACGTATACAACTTTTTTGTTTGGAGTCCTTTATAGAAATAAACATTTAAAATAAGACGAAACTAAATACAAGTAAAAGTTTGATATAATAAGTGAAGCAGAAAAGTTTAAGGCAGTGGTTAACTCTTTGAAGATGGTGCTGCTTATGAATCGTTTTTTTGATTTGGGTTTGACTTCAGTACGGTGTCAGCGTGACTGTATCCGAAGCATTATGATTAATGTTCTCTTTCGGAATGTTTTTTCTAGCATTATTGTCGTATATAGACAAGAATTAGATATGAAAAATAACTGCTAAACTTTGACAGTTTAGGCAGTTATTTTTATTGTTTAAATTTGTCGCCGTTTTTAACGGTTGTGCTAGAGGTTACGTTGACGCAGTGATCTCTTTTTATTTTACTGTTATCTTGAGATAAATTATACTACAAATTGTTTAATATATCAAAAATGGATTAATTTATAGTTTGTTTACCTTACTAGGTAGAATAATATGGAGTTTTTTATGCAAAATATTATCTTTGTTGACCTGGATGTCTTTGTTGTTCTTGTCTTGGGGTTGCTTCTCTATTAGCTCTTTCTCTTTCAGCTCTTTCTTGAGATGCTCTTACTTGATCGTTGAGATTGTTTAGTCTTATAAAGTCTATGGATGTGCCGTTTATATTGCGACCTATCACTCTTCTAGGATTGATTATGTTATTATTTATGTCTCTAAAGTTGTAAAAATTATGATTGTTGTCCATGTGAAATTCTCCTTTTACTATTGATTTGCTGTGATGATTTAAAATGTTAAATTTAGTATTATAAGTTCATTTTATTAGAAATAATTAGCCATGATCGTGCTTTTTAAGTTTAAGTATTTATGGGTATAACGTAACAATGTATTTTAGGGATAGGAAAAATATTACCTTTGTTGACCTGAAGGTCCAGATATCCCGTGTCTTCTTACGGATGATCCTGATCCTTGTTCTTGTTCTTTAGCGCGATCAAATACTGTTTTACTTTGCTCAGTTTTTCTAGCTTCATCTTTTGCTTTTTTGATTGCATCTAATACTTTTTTAGTTTTTTCTCTTTCTTTTTGTTCATTCATTTTATGACTTCCTTTCAATGATGAGATTTTAGTGGTTCACTAATAACTCCTATAAGCACGTAAAAAAGCCACATAAATTTTTTGTTTATGACGGTTTGTCAAGCTAAGTGCGACACTTGCTCATAAAAAGATTCAAATGGGGTTTTCCATTCTAAGCATTTTCTTGGTCGTTGATTCATTAAATCTAGAATTTGTTTGAGCTCTTGTTCCGAAACTTTAGCTAAATCAGTTCCTTTTGGGTAAAACTCTCGGAGCAGACCGCTGGCATTTTCATTGCTTCCTCTTTGCCAAGAGGAATAGGGATCGGCAAAATAGACAGGCACCTTTAGCTGAGTTTCAATTTCTGGATAGCAGGCAAATTCCTTGCCTCGGTCCACGGTATAGCTTTTAAACACTGTTTCTCCAAAGTCTTTTCTTAACTCTTTAATCGCTCTTTCCATTTCAGATGCCGTCCGATTCTTTAAGACAATAGCCCAATAAAAGCGAGATTGACGCTCCACAAACGTCGCGAGACATCCTTTGCTTTTTCCTCGCCCCGAAACGACGGTATCCAACTCCCAATGTCCGAAGGTTTGACGATTTTTTACGTCTTTAGATCGTTGATGAATCGAGGTTCCCACGTTAAATCGCCCACGGGTTTCACGAGGACTCCGACGTTTGCCTTTTTGTCTTAAAGCTCTCAAATCACCATGGAATAAAGTTTGGTCATAGAGCCATCGATAAATAGTTTTAAAAGAGATTTGTCCCTTCAAAATCGTTTCAGTGATCTGTTCAGGAGACCAAGTTAGCCTTAAATAGGTCTGGATATATTGGATAAGTGCAGCCGATTTCTTTCCTTTGGAGCGACAGGGGAGTCGTTTGAATTCATAAGAAGATTGAGCTTTTTCAGCCAAGTATTCATCTAAGCCATGTCGTTTGAGTTCACGAGCAATCGTAGAATGATGTCGATTTAATTCCTTAGCGATCTGTCTAGTCGAGTACCCTAACTTGGATAAAGTTTCTAGACGCGACCTTTCAAATGTGGTAAGATGAATATAACTCATTAATAGATCTCCTGTCGTAATATGTCGGTTGTGGTAACTCCATTTTACAACAGAATCTTATTTATGAGTTTTCTTATGCTCTTTTTTTAAGTGTCGCACTTAATATTACAATTCATCTTATAAAAAAAACTTACTGTTTCGGGAGAATGCATGGTTTTGAGAGTATACGAACAGGGATAAGATGTGATGAAAAGTTTTTTAAAGAGGTGCAACATATGAAGTTTCTTTAGAGTACTTCGTAAAAATAGGGAGTACTTTTTAAAAAAGTGAAAGGAAATAAGATAAGGTTTAATCATTAATAATTAAACTATAAAATTTAATTGGAATTTTTTTAGTCAGTTATTAATGATGGAAGTGTGGTGAAAAAAGATAGTACAATGAATGATAAGTTTTGTGGTGACAACTTTTAAGTGCTATTAAAATAATTTCAACTTATTCCATAAGTACCCTAAGATGTTGATATGGAATATTATGGTTTTTTCATTGTCTAGATTTAAATCGCCCCTCTTTTTCTTTTCTTGATCTATTTTGTTAGCTATGTCTATTGCATTGTCTTAGGGGGGAAAAAGATACTTCGAAGAAGTCTCTAACCTTTACTTGAAACTAATAGAAACAACTGTCAAGCGTTTCAAACTAATATAAGCCAAGTGTTATCAATGTTTAATAACAGTTTACTATGTCTAGTGATTTTGGTGAAAATAGTCTGTTTTTGTGAATTTATTTGTGTTGTAATAGAGAAAATTAAAATAAAATTTAAACAGGTAAAAGCTCTACCCCCGAAAAGTTTGGTCACTCAAAGGGTAGAGCTTTTAAAAACAAAATTTCTTATACTAGCTACGATTCTATCTTTTTATGCAACTAACATATATTTTTATTTAAAAAATTTGGAAATTTCATTGTAAGGAAGTCCTCGCATGGTTAATTGGAAGGCTTTTTGTGTCTCACAAAGTATTAGAAGATATAAATATTAAAACTGGTAAAGATAGAGATTGGAAAAGAGAAAAAATCAAAACATGAGAGTTAAGTGATTCGTACATTAGACATGATATAGATAAGAAAGCTAAGCATGTGTTTAATTATAGTGCTTTTAGAGTTTGAAGTTGATCTAATACAGGTGAGAAAAAATTGCATTGACATTTTTTTGTATCGTTACTACATATAAATTGGCTTAATTTCATTAACGATAGCTGATGATAAGTCGCTCATTTATTTTTACCTATTAAGAGGATAGTTCTTTTTTTACTCAAAAACAGCTTCAACCGTTACGCCTTCGCTACCTAATATAATTTCAATGGAGTCATTCACATACTCCGTGACTTGGGTAGTGCTGTGATCGGTCACTCTAAATTTTACAAACTCATAACCTTCTAAAGGGATGGCTGTAAAGGTCTGATTCGTTTGAGCAAAATACTTACCACTCCATGTGTTTTCTGTTGTAACGCCTTGTTTGTCTAACGTAATATCCATATCGTTAATTCTAATATAACCTTTCTCGCTATCAGTATTTAAGGTCACCGTCACCAGGTGAGAAAGATCGAATCTTTCAGCTAAAAACTGTTCCACACATTCTGTGCGCTCCGTAGCAAACTCAATCATGGTTGCTACTTTTTCTTCCCATGATTCTACACTGGATACTGAACTTGGATAACGGTTAGATTGCTCATCAATGGCATTTTCAATGGTTCTAGCCATTTCTTCAATGGTATTAACTACCGTATCTAGGTCATAATTAGTGTTCATCACATCACTGAAACGATTGATAAATTTCGCTTTAAAAGTTTCATTTTCTAGTAATTTTCTAATAAATAGGGTACTAGAATCAGAGGTGAAACCATCCAACCCCCTTCTCGTTATAGTTGAATCCATTTCATTTAAAGCGTGAGCCAACGTATTATGACTTGAGTCGGATCTTAGACCAAATCCCCAATCCAGATCTTTGATGATCCAACGAAATCTACCATCTTCATACCATTCAGCCTCGCTATTATAACCACCGTTAGCTGTTTTGTAACGCCAAAATAAATTATTGTTAGCAGGCCAATCGGCATTAGCTGAATATATATTAACAATGAAATAATCGATTATATTATCAATATCTAAGTATTCTTGTGCTTTTAAATAATTCTCCTCATTCATTAGAGAGTTTTCCTCAAAAAAGTTTACCATTTCTTGATAGAATTCTAAATCACTTTCATCTCCTTCCTTAATTTCCGGTGTTTGATTACCTTGAGAAATTTCTAAAAGAGCAACGTCATCTTTATCAATTTGATAGTGATTAGCAAAATAATGATCATCATAACGTTCTTGAATCATATAAATTCCCCAAAATTCACCGTTAACAAAGGCGATGGCAGGGCGACCTGCTTGGGTGTTTACATTTAAATCACTGACTAAAGATTGCTGCACAACATCACGAAACAGCGTCGCCGAATTATCTTGACCGCTATTGCGCAAGGTAAATCGCTTAAATGTCGTCAATGGTTCATCACTATTTGAAGTGGTCAAGCTTTCAAACAATTCATATTCAATTGTGTTATGCTCATCATATTCAGATCGAGCATAAAACCTTAGAGCTTTCTGGGTTAGTCCTCGTGAGGTATTACCACTGATACGCATACCTAAATTTAAAGAAAAGCCTTCGGATCCATCTGCTTCATACAAGGTAAAAGAAACCGGTCGTTCCCAATCTGAACCTGATTCATTATAGTTCATATAAATTCCGGTTTCTACATCAAAGAGATGCTCCCCATCTGCCACAATCGATATAATAGGCAAATCATAACGATTGAAAATATCTTCACTTATAAAATAAGATTGAACGATGCTATCGGTTAATTGCTCGCCTGTGTCTGAAAAAACAGCCGCTTTGATGACAGTTCCTTTAAAGACATTTTCTTCTGGTACTGTTGTGGTATTGTTTATACCAGAAAATCCTTCCTCATTGAGAGCGGACCTGTTTTCGTTAGGATCTGAAGGTAATTCATCATCAAACTCAGGTGCCATAGGAGGGGCTCCATCCTCGTTGAAAGCCGGTGAACCTCCAGACTCTGGGGTCAACGCCTCGTTAAATTGAGGTGCTTCCCGGTTAAAGTCAGGTGCTTGCTCATCATCAAAAGCAGGTCGTCTTCCGTTGTTTTCACCAAAGTCAGGCAATCTATCTTCATCAAAAGTAGATTGTCCTCCATTGTCTTCACCAAAGTCAGGCAATCTATCTTCATCAAAAGTAGATTGTCCTCCATTGTCTTCACCAAAGTCAGGCAATCTATCTTCATCAAAAGTAGATTGTCTTCCATTGTCTTCATCAAAGTCAGGCAATCCATCTTCATCAAGAGCGGGTCGTCCTCCGTTGTTTTCACCAAAACCAGGGAATCCCTCTGCACCGAAATCCATTCTGCCACCGCCGCTGCTATTATCCACAACGATGGCTGACCAAATATTTTCTTCATCGGTTCGATCCGAGATAATAATTTCATCGGTATATTTAATAGCTTCTGGTGTCGGTTCACTACCATCTAAGGTGTAATAAATGGTTCCATCTTGGATGTTCGTGGTGAGTTCCAGTAAAAATTCATCTTCGTATAGACCGCCTTCTTTCGAGAAAACAAGCTCATTTTGATCAGCTAAACTAGTTTCACAACCTCCAAGAAATGCCCCAGTTAATATGATATAAATAATCATAATGTCTTTGTAGTTTTGTTTCAATGTTAAGTCCTCCTTATAACTCTTCTTTATCTAGAAGTGCTCGGCCACAAACTATATTCAAATTCCCATTGCGGCATCGTAGCTCATCAATAAACGCTTTTTGTTTAGCTTCATCTATTAACTCAATCTCATAAGATAATTCATAAAGACTGCCCATATTTGTTGTTTTAACCCGGTTTAAGGTAGTCTTATGAGTGTAGTGATTAAATATTTCATCGAAAACGTGGGTGTAATCTAAATTATCGGGGATTGTGATCTTTAATAAGTGCGTTTTATGGTTGGGCTCGCCAAAATGAGAATGAGTTAATAATAAGCTCATGCCACCGATGGCGACTAAAAATATAAATGCAATCGCAATAAATCCCATTCCTGTTGCCAAGCCGATGGCCATCGCTAAAAAAATATGACTAATGTCTCGTGCTGTTCCAGCTCCTGATCTAAATCGAACCAAGCTAAAAGCTCCCATAACAGCCATGCCTGTTCCCAAATTCCCATTGACTAACATGATAACTAACTGAACAATGGCAGGCAAAATGGCTAAGCTAACGGTAAACCCTTTTGAATACTTTCCTTGGTACATATAAACTTTAGCTATTAAAACACCGAGAACCAATGATGTTACAGTACTAATAAATAATTCCATAAGTGTAACACTT
>Ga0153980_1000190_pt1 | contig 31218 bp, 30 predicted proteins | sample TSGA064MetaG_FD_104722 | JGI IMG/M metagenome (GOLD analysis project Ga0153980, IMG submission 104722) | Attine ant fungus gardens microbial communities from Georgia, USA - TSGA064 MetaG | ecosystem: Host-associated > Fungi > Mycelium > Unclassified | place: USA: Georgia, Magnolia Springs State... | reverse complement strand
GGTAGCCGCCTGCGGCGCTTCACGTTCCAGGTTATGACGAGAAAGCGTGACCCACCACGGCGCCAGATGGTCGTCAGCGTTGGTGATAAACGTGGTCAGCTCGGCATAGAAAGTGCGGTCGCCTTTCAGCGGATGGCGTTTCATCTCCGCTACGGCCCAGTCGCCAGCCTGAAAATCATGCTTGCAGTTACGATCGGGACGGCACTGGATAGCGTCTTTCAGCAGCGGATGATCGGGAACGATGGAAAGACGGTCGTCTTTCTTTTGCACGCGGCCCACAAAACGCGTCAGAAAAGGCTCAACGAGTTTTTCCGGATCGGCGACTTCACGATCCTTATCGGTTTGCAGCACCGCAATAATACGGTCGCCGTGCATGACTTTTTTCATAAACGGCGGCGGAATAAAATAGCTTTTCTGTGCATCGACTTCCAGAAAGCCGAAGCCTTTTTCGGTGCCTTTTACCACACCTTCAACACGCGGCGTCTGGGAGTGGAGTTTCTCTTTGAGCTGCGCGAGCAGCGGGTTATCCTGGAACATAATCTCAACGTTTTCGTGGCCTAAGAGCGGCAGACAGTTTTACGCGATTAACCGTCTCGCGGCAAGTAAAAAGCCGGATTGGGGAATCGGGATAAACAGCGTCAAAAGCTTTTGGCGCTCTGTGATAAGGGTTACAATTTATCAGGATAAAAAGCCGGAAGCGTGAAGGCAGCAAAAGCAAAACGTGCCTCCGGCAGGGCGGCTTTGGCAAAAAGGGTTGCCTGAGCTGCTGCTTTATTATACACCATGGGGCAGCAGGCCAGCCTGTAGCCGGTTGTGATGTTCTATACTTTAGAAAAAACGGTCCGGCTCTCTTTTTCCGGGACTGATTTAAAAGGATTTTTTAAATCTTGTACTACGTTATAAAAGCAGGGAGGTTTTTATGTCCGTGGCGCATAAATTATATGGTACAACAGCAATGTTTAGCTCAAAAGAAAGATTAACCAAGGCTTTGAAAGATAACCGTAACAACTACACCATCAGCCGGGATGGTTACGTTTCTCTTAATATGAATAACGCCGACGTTGTCAAAGCGCTTGAAGAGCAGATCAAAAAAATGGCTAACATACAGGAAGAGCCGCAGCGACAACGGAACTAGCTGATGAACACTATCATCGTGGCGATTGTGCTGATTAGCGGCTACCTGTTTGTGACGCAGTCCGTTCCCTCCAGATATATCTTTAAGCGTTCCGCAGGCTGGGACGCTTATTTTTATGTGGCGGCCTGGGGCGTGCTTTTTACTATTTCCGCCTGGCTGATTTGCTCGGCGCTGAGCATTGTTGGTGCCTTCCGCTGGAGCTATAGCTTTCTTCTGTCCCACGGTATTATTGATAAAACGATACTGAGCCGCGTTTTTCCTCTCTCTCCGGCGCTGGAATTTAAGTTTGCTGATTTAAAGTTCGCCTTCTTTGGTATTATCTCGATGCTGCTGGCGTGGTGTGTGGGCAGGCTGAAGCAGTGGTGGGTATACAGAAAAGAAGATCGCTGGATTGATGCGCTAGTAAAAGCCGTCCATCACGATCCGCTTGAAAGCCTGCTGATTGAAGCCGCCGTACGAAACTTTCCCGTTATTATCACTCTTAAATCCCGTAAATTTTATGTCGGCATCGTTGAATGTCCCCGCTTTGAACACGGCAAGGCCGATTTTTTGCAGTTGCTGCCTCTGTTAAGCGGCTATCGCAAAGAAGATACGCTGACTATTCACGTCACGACTAACTATAAGCGGCACTATATTGATAACGGCATTATCGGTGGCGTTAGCGGTTCTGCCGTTACGCTGGATGATTTCAGAACGCTTATTCCTAAAGAGGAAGTAGAAGGGATATCGTTATTTGATACGGATACCTATACAAAATTCAAAGAAAAAGAAAAGGAAGATAGCGCCCGCAGCGATACGTTAACTCCTTCTCCCACCGACGCGGAACCCGCCGATAAAAATTGAAGATGAGTTTGTTAAAAGCGAAAAGCCGGGATTGCTCCCGGCTTAGTTTACTCTGACCGCGTTGTTAATCAGGCGATGCGCAGGCCTGCTTTCGCTTCGGACAAGGTGATTTTTACCGGTACGGATTTTGATGTTGGCGTACCGCTGCCGTCACCAAAGCTGGAAAGGGGAACCAGCGGGTTCGTTTCCGGATAGTAAGCCGCCAGGTTGCCTTGTGGAATGTTGTAAGGCACCAGCTTAAAGTCGGTAACTTTACGTGTGATCCCATCGTTCCACAGCGTCTCAATATCCACGTTGTCGCCCGCAGAAAGGCCCAGCTTCGCCATGTCATCCGGATGGATAAACAGCACTTCGCGCTGGCCGTACACGCCACGGTAACGGTCATCGAGGCCGTAAATCGTGGTGTTGTACTGGTCGTGTGAACGCAGCGTTTGCAGCGTAAACGGCACTTCCACATCCAGCTGCGGGAACAGCGAATCCGGCAGGCTGGCGGCGCTGAACTGCGCTTTGTTGTTTAACGTATTGAAACGGAACTCCGCCGCCGCGTTGCCCAGATAGAAACCACCTTTGATTTCACACTTCGCATTAAAATCGGCAAAGCCCGGAATGGTTGCGGCGATATGGTCACGGATCAGATTATAATCCGCTGCCAGGCCCAGCCAGTCCACTTTCTCTGAACCCAGTACGGCGTGCGCGATACCGGCAACGATAGCCGTTTCAGAACGCTGAGTATCAGCAATAGGTTTACCCACGCCTTCAGAGGCGTGAACCATGCTGAACGAGTCTTCTACGGTAATAAACTGCGGACCGCTGGCCTGAATATCCTGTTCGGTACGACCCAGCGTTGGCAGGATCAGCGCATCTTTCGCGCCGGGGCACAGGTGGCTACGGTTCAGCTTGGTGCTGATCTGCACGGTCAGGCCACAGCGCCTTAACGCTTCTTCGGTACGCGGGCTATCAGGCGCAGCAGCGGCAAGGTTACCACCCAGCGCAATCAGCACCTTGATTTCATCGCGCAGCATCGCTTCCAGCGCTTCTACGGTGTTATGACCGATTTCGCGCGGCGGCTCAAAGCCAAAGTGGCTGCCCAGGCTGTCGAGAAAAGCTTTAGATGGCTTTTCATCGATACCCATGGTGCGGTTACCCTGAACGTTACTGTGTCCGCGCACCGGGCAAAGGCCTGCGCCTTTTTTACCCAGCTGGCCAAACAGCAGCTGCAGGTTAACGATTTCACGCACGGTATCCACAGAGTGTTTATGCTGCGTAACGCCCATTGCCCAGGTACAGATTACGCGTTCTGCGCTCTGGTAGATGGCGGCGGCTTCGCGGATCTGCTGCTCGGTCAGGCCAGACTGCTGCACAATGTGCGACCATTCCGTAGCGGCAACGGCGGCAAGGTACGCCTCCATCCCCTCGGTTTTTGCGTTAATAAACACTTCGTCAAACAGGCCTGGCTCACCGGCGGCAATGCGCGCAAAGTGGGTTTCCGCCAGCGCTTTTACCATACCGCGCACCGCTGCCATATCACCGCCTAAATTTGGCTGATAATAGGTAGAGCTGATGGTGCCCGCTTTGCTGGTCACCACTTCCAGCGGTTTTTGAGGATCGGCAAAGCGTTCCAGACCGCGTTCGCGCAGGGTATTAAAGGTAACAATTTTTGCGCCGTGATCGGCAGCATGACGCAGGCTGTGCAGCATGCGTGGGTGGTTAGTGCCCGGGTTCTGTCCGAAAACGAAAATGGCATCTGCATGATCAAAGTCATCCAGACGGATGGTGCCTTTACCTACGCCAATGCTGCGCTTCAGGCCGGTACCGCTGGCCTCGTGGCACATATTAGAGCAGTCAGGGAAGTTGTTGCTGCCGTTCATGCGGCCAAACAGCTGGTAAAGCCAGGAGGCTTCGTTACTGGCGCGACCAGAGGTGTAAAGCTCCATCTGGTCAGGGTTGTCCATCGCTTTGATATGGCTGGCGATCAGGGCAAACGCATCGTCCCAGCTAATCGGCTCATAATGGTCGGTTTCGCGGTTGTAGCGCAGCGGCTCGGTCAGGCGACCCTGGTACTCCAGGAAGTAATCGCTCTGCTTATAAAGTGCAGAAACGCTATGTTGTGCAAAAAAGCCGGCATCAATAAAACGGCGCGTCGCTTCCCAGGTCACGGCCTTGGCGCCGTTCTCACAGAAGCTAAACGTACTTTTATTATCATCGCCCCAGGCGCAGCCGGGACAGTCAAAGCCTTTTGCCTTGTTCATGCGCATCAGGTTGCGCATATTTTTCAGAACTTGCTTGCTGTCAAAAACGAAGCGGGTCGTTGCTTCCAGGGATCCCCAGCCGCCCGCCGCCGCCTGGTAGGGTTTGATTGCAGTTTTAAATTTCATATTGCTTCGCAGGTGATGTGAATGTTTTTGTCTTGTTAAGAAGTTATTGCTTCTTTTATCGGCACAGTCTGTGACTTCTTAAAAAAATTGTCTAATTGATTACTTTAATCATGCGATAGCTCTGGTTTATCGCTAAAGCGTGAGCTAAATCAAAGAACAGAATGGAACAGGGCAGTCATGCCTCACGGGCCTGCCGTGATGGCTAATAATGAGGTTTTCCGTCCACGATGGAGCCGCCCGTGAAAGAGTTCGTCAGCCTTATCCACGCCTTCGGCAAAGCTCTGATGATGCCCATCTCCGTCATTGCCGCTGCCGGTATTTTTCTTGGCGTGGCGGCGGCCATGCAAAACCCGGCTATCACCGGCGAAGCTTTTGCCAGCCTTCACGTACCACAGCTGATTATCGGTTTTATTCGCAAGGTCGCTGGCGCGCTGTTTGCCAATCTGCCGCTCTTTTTTGCCGTCGCCAGCGCAACGGGACTGGCGAAAGCAGAGAAGCCGACCGCCGCCTTTGCCGCCGTGATTGGTTTTATCGCTATGCACGTTGGCGTCAGCGCCACGCTTGCGGCTCAGGGATTGACGACGATGACCACCACCCCAGAAGCCTTGCAGGCCAAAGGCATGGCGCAAACGGCCGCCATGATGACTTCGGCGGAATATATCCAGATGCTGGGCATTTTTACCTATAACATGAGCGTGCTGGGGGGCGTCATTGCAGGTCTGGTTACCGTGGCAATCCATAATCGCTGCTATACCACCCAGTTGCCCACGGCTATCAGCTTCTTTGGTGGACGACGTTTTGTACCCATAGTCACCGTACTGGTGTTGCCGCTGGTGGGGGTACTCCTGGCGGCAATCTGGCCAACCGTGGGAGCAGGTATCGCCTGGGTTGGCGAGTTGATCGGCAAAAGCGGTCAGTATGGCGCTTTTCTGTATGGTGCCAGCGAAAGACTGCTTATCCCCACGGGCTTGCATCATATCCTCAACGAAACGGTGCGCTTTACGCCGATCGGCGGGATCGCCACGGTCGATAACCAGACCATTGTTGGCGCACTCAATATTTTTAATACCGCGCTCACGCATCCTGGTTCAGTACCGGATGCCATTATTCGCAACGCCACGCAGTTTCTGGCTCAGGGCAAGATTCCGGTAATGATGTTTGGCCTGCCTGCCGCAGCGCTGGCGATCTACCACTGTGCCAGGCCAGAGCATAAGCAGCGCGTGAAAGCGTTGATGATGGCCGGTGCGCTCACCTCTTTTACTACCGGTATCACGGAGCCGCTGGAGTTCTGCTTTATCTTCGTTTCGCCCGTACTTTATTTACTGCACGCTTTTCTCAGCGGCCTCTCGTTTATGTTGATGTCCATGCTGCATCTGATGATTGGCAATATTCAGGGCGGCGCTATCGATCTGGTGGTCTTTGGGATTCTGGGCGGCAGCAGGACGCAGTGGTGGTGGACGCTGGTGCTGGGCGCAATCTATGTACCGGTTTACTATTATGGCTTTCGCTTTGTGATTTTACGCATGCGCGTAGAAACCCCGGGCAGGGAAGCGGAAGAGGTAGAGACGGAAAAAGCGGTTGCGGCTGATGAACGTGTCCGCGTCATTATCAGCGGGCTGGGTGGAAAAGAAAATATTGAGGATGTTGACTGCTGCTTCACCCGTTTACGCGTGCGGGTAAAAGAGATGAAGGAAGTTGTCGACCAGACGTTAATGACCACCGGTGCTAATGGCATCAACCACGTCAGCGATCGCGATATCCAGGTTATTTACGGCCCGCAGGTCGAGAAGATTGCCATTGAGGTTAAAGCCGCGCTAGGGATGGGGTAAATGGCAAACCCTGTTATTTTACAGGGTATATCGCTTTGTCGGGATAATAAAATTCATCACGATAAACATCATTATATAAGCGGAAAATAAATTTTACATTTTATGGCTTCGCTTATTTTTCTGTGCGGCACGCTAACGCCTTGATATTTCTTTCAGTAAAGATGAGGGTGGATTATTTATTAAAAAAATAAGGCCGGTTTCTTGAAAATAAGCTGAGCCTGGCTATAGTTATTCATGCACGACGTTCACCGGCGTTCGGTAAAAAAGCGTTAACCGAGCTACAGATTATCCGGTGAGAAATTTGATACACGAAGAGGAAGCTATTATGACTCAGCATCGTGGAAATTCCGGCAACTTTGCCGAAGATCGTGAAAAAGCATCAGAAGCAGGTAAAAAAGGCGGACAGAGTAGCGGCAGCGGCAGTTTTAAAAATGACCGTGAAAAGGCCTCTGAAGCTGGCAAAAAGGGCGGGCAGTCAAGCCGCCGCAGCTAGCGCGCTTTATACGGGAACAGAGTGATTTCATCTGCCCGGTAAAGTAAATTACCATTGCTGAACATAACGGGTAATTGTTTTTCGTAATTATGCCGTTACTAAACCCGCTTTCCTCTGTGTCAGGAACGGCGGGTTTTTTTATGTGGCTGATTAAATGTATCGTTGGGCATTTTATAACGGCAACAGACCAGTACTATCATTGGGCGGCAGGGCGCTATTTAATAGTAACAGAGGCAATAAAACTCATATCGCGATTGATAGTTTCTGATGGTGATTTATTTTTGGCTATTCCGCCGCTTTTTCCCTTTCATTACCCTCACTCTCGCAATTAACCCACTTTAAAGCTTGTTTCTACCTGAAAATTCTGACAAAAGTAATGTTTTAAACTTGCGGATTAAACAATGAGCGCTTCCTCAGTTTCAATTGGCCTGTTACTTTTCCCCGGTCTTACCCAGCTCGATTTAACGGGTCCCTTCGAAGTTTTCGCGCGCGCGCCAGCTGCCGAGGTGCATCTTATCTGGAAAACACTTGATCCAGTGGTTTCGGATCGGGGAATGGCCATCTTGCCTACGGCAACTTTTGCTACCTGCCCGGCGCTGGACGTGATCTGCGTTCCGGGAGGGCCGGGACAAATTGCATTAATGGAGGATGCAGAAACGCTGACGTTTATTCGTCAGAAAAGCGAGCAGGCCAGCCTGATTACCTCTGTTTGTACCGGTTCGCTGATATTGGGGGCCGCAGGGTTATTGCAGGGGTATCGGGCTACCAGCCACTGGGCTTCACTCGATCAGCTTGCTCTGTTAGGGGCGCAGCTGGTTAGTGAACGAGTGGTACAGGATCGCAACCGTATAACGGGTGCAGGGGTAACGTCCGGTATCGATTTTGCCCTGAGCGTTGTCGCTGCGCTCTATGGCAGTGAAACTGCACAAAATATCCAGCTGCATATGGAGTACGATCCCGCTCCGCCTTTTTCTTGCGGTTCGCCCCAGCAGGCGTCGCCAGAACAGTTGCAACAGGCGAAAGCACAGGCCGCGCCTTTTATTGCCAGAAGGTTAGAGGCAACCCTGAAAGCAGCGCAAAAATTGTAAAAGGTGTAACCGTACTGTGCAAAAGTAGCTGGACCGAATAAACAAAAGTCTCATCAGCTATCGATAAAAGCGGTACGCAAAAAATAATAAACCAGCATAAATAAGCAGTTGCATCGCCCGATCGAAAAACGCAGAAAAGCAGGGCTTAAAGCTAAATTTTTATACGCGCAGGCCGATAACCTTAGGCGAAGAACAGGGGTACTATTTTTTCATAAAAATTGTCGGGTCTGAGGTATACATGACTATCACGCAGCGTTTATTTTCAACATTTACCTTATTAGTTATGGCGTTATGTACGCTGTCTGTTGTCTCTTTAACGATCATATCCGGTTTTCAATCCCGCTTTGAATATGTGCAAAACAACTCTATTCCCAGCATCAAGGATCTGAATAAATCACTAAGTGCAGCAAATAACTTAGGATTGTCTCTTTACAAGTATCAGTCAGTGACGGATGACACCCAGCACCCGGCCATCGAATTAAAAATCAATGCCGTTCTGGATGATTTAAAAAAATCAGCCGACAATTATATGGCAAACGATATTTCTAATGATGAAGATCGTGGCATGACAGAGCAGATATATCACGATATTGATGCAATCCGTGCCTCGCTACCTGATTTTCTCAGCGCCGCACGTGCTCATAATAATAGTTTGTCGAACTCCCTGCTGCAGGGTGATGCGGGGATTGGTAAGAATGGCCGTAAATTAACGGACGACTTAAATAAGCAGATTGAATTTAATGTTAATATTGGCGATAACCTGAAGCTGATTAACGAAAGTATCTATAAGAAAACCATCTGGGCCATGTCGATAGCTATCGCCTTCATTATTATTATTTTGAGCTTCTTTACCATTAAAACGATATTGAATATCAGAAAAAGCTTGTCCAGCATGGAAAGAACGATGATCGCTGCCAGCGAAACGCTGGATCTTACCTGTCTGGCAGATGAAAGCCGTGCCGACGAGGTGGGTAAAACCGCCGCAGCTTTTAATAAGCTGTTAGCTAAATTCTCCGAAACCTTGTCTGCGGTACACAGTTCTTCACTGTCGGTCAGCGCGGGTTCGTCGCAGATTGCAGTAGGGAACGAAGACCTGTCTTCACGTACGGAAGAGCAGGCAGCATCTCTTGAACAAACTTCAGCCAGCATGGCCACTTTAAGTGATGCGGTTAAAACCAACTCCTCCAGCGCCAGCCGGGCAAGCGATTTAGCTGACAATGCCAATAAGCTGTCTGCTGAAAACGGCAGATCGGTGAAAGAGATGCTGTTAACGATGGAAGATATCCGCACCAGTTCCGGAAAAATTTCTGAAATAACGGGCTTGATTGAAGGTATTTCATTCCAGACAAATATTTTGGCACTCAATGCCGCAGTAGAAGCTGCCAGAGCCGGTGAGCACGGACGTGGTTTTGCCGTTGTGGCAAGCGAAGTGCGTAATCTTGCCCAGCGATCTTCGTCAGCCGCGAAAGAAATTAAAGAATTGATCGTTGCCTCTGTGCAACACGTTGAAAGCGGTACGCTGCAGGCGGCAAACGTGGGTGAAAATACAGAGAAAGTGACAAGCTCAATTAATCAGGTCGCGACCATCGTTAATGAAATTGCCACTTCTGCCGCCGAGCAAAGCCGCGGGATTGAGCAGGTGCATCTGGCTATGGGGCAAATGGATGAAGTGACCCAGCAGAACGCCGCGCTGGTCGAGGAAGCTTCATCGGCATCCCGATCTTTACAAGGGCAGGCGGAGACGCTCAGCGCGCTGGTATCCGCGTTTAAGCTAAGTTCAGAATCAGGCAGTAAAAAGAGCGATCGCTTTGTTAAGCAGCCCGTCACGCGTCTCCAGCCGCAGGAAGCAGTCAGCGCGGCAGGAAACTGGGAAAGTTTTTAATCTCTGACGACTATTGCCTCCGGAATCGGGGGCAATAAGTAGCAAAAAGTTCTATAGTAGCTGAGTAAAAAGCCTGCGGAAAACCCTGAACAGTACGGCAACTCGGCTCTTTAACCCACCTTGTCCTGCCTTTTGTATAGTCATAACGCATTCATTACTAAGTATAATGTGTGAAATCTGGCACGATATCACTCTTCATCCGCAAAGCGGCAGCGCGCCTGGCAGGTAGATTTTTATTTAGTACATCATTAAGTACACACCATCCGGTTTGGCCGCGATCCACAAAGTCAATACATTGAAAAATAAGAAAAATGGATATAAAACAGCTTATCTACCTGTGCAATCTTGAACGCGAACGCCATTTTGGTCGTGCGGCGGAGGCCAGCTTTGTCAGCCAGCCGACGCTCTCTATGCGCCTGAAAAATCTGGAGCGCGAGCTGGGATTATCGTTAATTAATCGCAGCAATAATTTTGACGGTTTTACCCCTGAAGGCGAACGCGTATTGACGTGGGCGCGAGAAATCGTTTCGGTATATCAAGGGCTCAAGCTGGAGGTCGAATCGCTTAAGCATGGCGTCTCCGGCACGCTGCGTATTGGCGTGGTGCCGCAATGTAGCATCTCTTTGACGGTAGTACTGAAGGGCATTCAGGAACGCTATCCGCAGCTTGACTATCGTGTCTCTGTACTGAGCGCCGATCAGCTACTGGATGCGCTTAATAGCTATACGGTGGACGTCGGCATCGGTTTCTTTGAGCTGGCCACGCTACGCGAACTGCATTTTCAGGCCGAGCTACTGCAGGATGGCGGGGTTGAAGTGGTCTTTCATCCCGATCATTTTCCTCAGCTGGTGGGGGATGAACCGCTTGAGCTGAATGCACTCACTGAGATCCCTTTTTGCCTGGCAGAGCAAACGCGTTATTTCCGGCGCTATCTGGACAGCCATTTCCGCGAAGCCGGTATCCATTTACGGGTAATTCTGGAAACAACTTCTGTTTTCCTGCTGACCCAGGGCGCACAGGTCGGTTTAGGCTGCCTGATTTCGCCGCGAGGGCATTTGCTTCCTTCCATGACGCCGGAGCTGCAGGCACGTCCGCTGGCGATTGCGCCAATGACGCGTCAGGCCGCTGTGGTTATTGCTGAACCGGGTCGGGCCACGCCGCTGGCGCAGCACTTTTTTGACGAGGTGCGCCGCTGGTTAAGTCAGCGGTGAGCTGGCTCTGTTACCTTCAGGCCTGAGGGGAAACGGGCAAGGCAGTTTCTCCGCAAGCCTGCACGACGTGCGTTTAACCTGTGCCCAGCGACTGCATCAGCCGGTTGTTCCAGGCCGCCAGGGCGGTACTGAAAATAACGTTGAAAATTTGCGGCTGCGAAAAGCCTGCTTCCGTCAGCGGCTGTAAATGGGCTGCGCTAAAACGCTCCGGCGAACGGGTGAGCTGCGCCGCTGCCTGAATAATAGCTTTATCCGCTGCAGAAGCCGACGCGGCCGCTTCTTCAATCCCCGCCTGCAACAAATCGCGCAGCTTCTCTGGCGCATAGCGATAAAAGCAAACCGGGCTGCCGTTAATGCGGGCGGCGACAGCGGCGGCAAGCTGGCCTTCCGGCGAGGTGATTTTCCCTTCGAGTTCGTTAATCAGCTTGCTCCAGCCATACAGCGCATCGCCATCGTGTGCCAACAGCCAGGCGCTTTCGCTCACCGCTCGCTGCGGCTGACAAAAGGTTAAGGCTTCCAGCTGGCTGTCAGAGGCATAGCGCAGTTCAACCGCCGACAGTCTGGGGCGCCAGGCCGGCCGCTGTGCAAAGCAAAGCGCTTCTGCATCCGGCGGGATAGTTACGCCGGGTATCCAGCGTACCGGCAGGCCGAGCAGCGCATGGATGCCAGCCGCCACGCGCGCCTGGTAACAGACAAAGCCGATGACCTGGCTAAAGGTAACAATATCGGGGGCGGTCAGGCCTGCTTCATCCAGCCTTTGCAGCGCCGCTTCGTCAATCAGCGTCGGCTGGGTAGCCAGCTGGCGAGCATACTCGGTAATTTGCGTGAGGCGACGATTGCTTTCCCGCGACGAATCCGGGCCGCTTAAAGGATTCAGGCGAGCGGCATAATGGTTGCACAGCCGCTGCACGCCGGTCACCTGCGCTACGGTCAGCGCGGTGCTGAGCCGGTCGTACAGCGTTAGCGTATGCGTTAAAGAGGTAACAAGATCCTGAGGAAAAAGCAGCTGGTAAAGATCTCTGGAGGCCAGCAACGCAGGCTGGGCGGCCTGGAGCGTTTCGTGCAGATCATTTTTGCACAGCGCTGCCAGGCCCAGTAAAAAGCGATCTTCAATTTCGGCGGCCTCGGGAACCAGCGGCTGTGCCTGAGTGGCACGGGTAGACTGTGTTTCGTGATACCAGTGGCTGTGGCTTTCTGGCCGACGCTGTTCCATAGTCATTCCTTCTAGTATTAGCTGTGCTTATCCTCGCGCAAGCTAAAAGGCAGACCAAAGACCAATAGGTGCTAATAAATAGCATAAAAGCATAAAGAGAGGGAGTTCAGCGTATTATGTGGAATAACCGCTTATTCATGGCAGAATAAACGGTCTGGGGAGAAGGATTTACCGGTCTTTGCGCCATGCGTCGGCGGTCAGCGCTTCGCCAAAGTGGCTGTTAATCAGCCGTTTGGTTAAATCGTGCAGCGGAGAAGCCAGCACGTCGGCGGTACTGCCGCGCTCAACCACCTCGCCCTGGTGCATCACGATAACCTGATCGCTGATGTGTTTCATCATGCCCAGATGCTGCGTCACGTAGATATAAGCAATACCGTGCTTATCCTGTAGCTCCAGCATCAGATTGATCAGCTGCGAGCGCATTGACATATCCAGCGAGGCCAGCGCTTCGTCGGCGACGATCACTTTTGGCTGTAAAATCAGCGCGCGCGCCAGGCCTACACGCTGTTTCTGTCCCGGTGCCAGCATATGCGGATAATAAGCGGCGTGGTCGCGCAGCAATCCAACCTGGCGCAGGGTGGCGATAATGCGTTTTTCCCGCTCTTTAGCGGAAAGATCTGTATTCAGCCGCAGCGGGAAATCCAGAATTTGCCCAATACGCTGGCGCGGATTAAGCGAGGTAGAAGGGTCCTGAAAGATCATGCGAATGCGCTGGCTGCGGTAGCCGTAATCGCCATATTCCAGCGGATGGTCGTCGATTAAAATATTGCCCGCGCTCGGCGCAACCATGCCGCTAAGCATTTTGGCCAGCGTTGATTTCCCGGAACCGTTTTCACCAATAATCGCCAGCGTTTGCTTTTCCCGCAGCGTAAAGCTGACTTCCTTTACCGCTTCCACATGCTGTCGCCGGAAAAGGCCGGTGCGGTAGCGGTAGGTTTTACTGAGGTTACGCACTTCCAGCAGCGTTTCTATCATCACTGGCTCTCCATATTGAGCGGGAAATGACAGGCAAACAGATGTGATTTGCTACCGGTCAGACGGGGCGTTTCAATACACTTTTTCTGTGCATAGGGACAGCGCGGCCCCAGCCGACAGCCTATAGGCAAATGCTCCAGCGAAGGGATAGCGCCGGGCAGCGTGTTCAGGCGGCTTTTATGCGGCAGCGAACGGCCAAAATCGGGCATGGCCCTGATGAGCGCCTGGGTATAAGGATGATGCGGCGTACTAATCAGATCTTCACTAAGCGCCGTTTCAACAGTTTGTCCGCAATACATTACGTTGATGCGGTTTGCCCAGTGGCTTAGCATCTGCAGGTCGTGGCTAATCAGCAAAATAGTCGTATTGTTGTTCTGGTTAAGGCGTGAAAGCAGGCGGAATATTTGCGCCTGGGTAGTCGGCTCCATCGCATTGGTCGGCTCATCGGCAATTAACAGCCGCGGCTGGTTGGCCAGCGCAATCGCGATCATCACTTTCTGGCATTCGCCTTCAGTCAGCTCGTAAGGAAAGCTGCGCATAATATCTTTATGATCTTTAATCCCGACGCGGTGTAGCAGCTCAATAGCGCGGCGATGCCGCCAGCGAAAGCGCTGATACCAGCGGCCTTTCCAGGTCCAGCGGGGGATAGCCTGCCGGAGCTGTTTGCCAATGCTTTCGGAAGGATCCAGACAAGATTGCGGTTCCTGAAAAATCATTGAGACATTATGACCGACCAGCTTGCGTCTTTCGCGCGGTGAAAGCTTTAGCAGGTCGATATCGTCAAAGCGCATACGATCGGCCGTCACGCGCCAGTTTTCTTTGGTGACGCCACAAATGGCTTTGGCAATCAGGCTCTTGCCGGAACCAGACTCGCCAACCAGCCCGCGGACCTCGCCTTCGCTCAGCGTAATACTGACGCGATCGACTGCTTTTACCGGCCCGTCGGCAGTCATAAATTCAATGGTCAGGTTACGTATATCGAGCAGCGGCATTTATTCAACTCCCGCAACAATGGCCCGGCGAATGCCGTCACCTAACAAATTAACAATCAGGACGCTAAGCATGATGGCCGCGCCGGGCAGCATAACAGTCCAGGGCGCGACGTAAATCAGTTCCAGCGCATCGCCAAGCATGGCTCCCCATTCAGGAGAAGGCAACTGCGCGCCAAGATCCAGAAAGCCCAGCGCGGCGATATCCAGAATGGCCATTGACAGCGCGCGGGTGAACTCCGATACCAGCAGCGCCAGGATATTGGGGAAAATGGCGTAGCGCAGAATATTCATGCTGCTGGCGCCATCCAGTCGGGCGGCGGTTACATACTCTTTTTCCAGTTCATCGTGCACGGCGGTATAAACAGAACGCACCAGGCGAGGAATAATGGCCAGGAAAACCGCAAGCCAGGCGTGGCTGAGTCCCGGCCCAAAAAACGCCACCACGATAATCGCCAGCAGCAGCGAGGGGATGGAAAGAAACGTATCCAGAATATGATTCATAACGGCAGAGCGCAGCCCGCGAGTCAGACCGGCAAAAACACCCAATATCATGGCGCACAACGAGGCCAGCAGGGTAATAACCAGAGCCGAACCTACCGTAGGCGCCGCGCCACTCAGCAGCCTGCTCAGCAAATCGCGGCCTAAATCGTCCGTGCCGAGGAAAAAGGAAACGTCACCGTATCGGGACCAGGAGGGCGGCAACAGCTGGTAGCCTAAAAACTGCTGGTCAAGATTATAGGGAGCCAGCAGTCGACCAAAAAGACACAGCAAAATCAGCGCGATAAAAGTGTAAAAGCCGATCATGGCGGACGTGTCGCGATAGAACAGCCGCCAGGCATTGCGAAACGTGCTGGGTAGCCGTTTTTCGGCGTAGATATTATCGGAGGGCATACGATATCGCTTTGTGTTGTTTTAGTGTATTTAGAGTCACTTCACAATTTACCATATTATCAGTGATTTAATCTCTTTTTGTGTGCCGGAAAGGTACAACCTTACTACTTAGCATAGGCGATTATCCTTCGATAACGCGGTCTCAGGCAAGGAAACGCGGGCAGCAATTTCGAGCCTGGGTTAATGAAGGTTAGGATTTGACCTAAGAAGTCATTCAGGACAGGTAAAAAGCAGGGAAGATTATGCAGGAATACCCTTGTGATGACACTATGTCCGCGTTTAAGCAGCGTGGGACGGGAACAGGGCAGCACGAATAAAAGTCAGGTGCACAAAATTTTATTGCCTTGCTTGTAGACGACCGGTCTATTAGGTGCTAACTTAAATATTGAGTTAGCGCATAGCTGATAGCAAAGCAGATAACCTGACACGAATCTGGAATGCTGGTAAAAGTAATTTTACATCATCAGGCTCTTTATCAGCCGCACAGGGCACGGGAAAACAGAAAAGCGTTATATAAACCGACAGCAGGTCGACTTTTTTATAAAATTTATAGTCGACCGGTCTAATATAAATCAATGATACAGGCAGGAGTAAAACGATGAAGATCCTTATGGTACTGACCTCACACGATCGACTGGGTGACACCGGCCGTAAAACAGGTTTCTGGCTTGAAGAACTGGCCGCGCCTTATTATGTCTTTAAAGATGCGGGCGCAGAGATCGTGCTGGCCTCGCCGCAGGGTGGAAATCCGCCGCTTGACCCGAAAAGTAACGAACCCGATTTCCAGACCGCACTCACACATCGCTTTGAGGCAGATACGGCGGCGGTAGCACAACTGGCTGCCACCGTTCGACTCGACACTGTTTCACAGGCTGATTTTGACGCCGTTTTCTATCCTGGCGGCCACGGCCCGCTATGGGATCTGGCGGAAGATAAGCACTCTGTCGCTCTGATTGAAGCTTTTATCGCTGCCGAAAAACCCGTTGCGTTTGTTTGTCATGCGCCAGGCGTTTTGCGCCATGTAAAAACGCAGGAAGGCAAAGCACTGGTAGAAGGCCGTAAGGTCACCGGATTTACTAACTCGGAAGAGGAAGCAGTAGGGCTGACTCAGGTGGTGCCGTTTCTGGTAGAAGATGAGCTGATTGCAAAAGGCGGTCTTTATTCAAAAGGCCCTGACTGGAGTTCATACGTGGTCACCGATGGTCAGCTTATTACAGGCCAAAACCCGACCTCTTCTGCGGCTACGGCCGAGCAGTTACTACATAAACTGGCTCAATAAATCATGCCTGAACCTCTGAGGTGGCGATAAATTCGCTGCCTCAGCTTTGATAATCCGCACCATCAGAGCGCTGCCTTGACAGAGGCAGAATGAGAATATTTAAAGCTCACAATCTTAATAAGCTTTTTTCTTTCTGTAAGCTGCATCTGACGCTCTTCCTGAGGGCATTGCCACACGCCATTTCGTAGACGACTGGTCTGTTTGTTGATAGAGTAAGCGAATGAAAACAGTGACGCAGCAGCACAACCAGCAAACTCGCGAACATCTTCTTGCCACGGGCCAGCGCATCATGGCGGGCAAAGGGTTTTCGGCGGTCGGTCTGAAAGAAATTCTGGATGAGTCCGACGTGCCTAAAGGGTCATTTTATTACTATTTCACTTCAAAAGAAGCTTTTGGCGTTGCGATGCTGGAAAGCTATTTCGATGCCTATCTTGCTGAACTTGATGAAACGCTCAACCAGTCAGGGATTAGCTATGCCCAAAGGCTAATAAACTACTGGCGGAACTGGCAGGAGTCGCAATCCTTCTACGATTGCCAGGGCAAGTGTCTTGCCGTCAAGCTGGGCGCTGAGGTAGCTGACCTGTCCGACAAGATGCGCGTGACGCTGATGCGCGGCACCGCAGGTATTATTTCTCGTCTGGCTGCTGCGCTTAAAGCTGGTGCTGCAGAAGGGTCGTTAACGCTTGAAAATGAAGCGGAAGAGGTGGCTGAAAGTCTTTACCAGCTCTGGATGGGGGCAAGCGTAATGGTAAAAATCGTTCGGACGACCGCGCCATTTGATTCTGCACTGAAAACGACACGGCAAATTCTGCACCTTTCCCGGTAAGCATCACTCTGACCCGGATTTCCAGAGCTTCTGCACCGGTCGGTCATAGATTAACCCTGAAAACCGGCAGCCATTTCAGGAGAGTTTTGCTATTTGAAGCAGATAATAGCCAGAAATACGTTTTAATAAAAAGTGTTTCTGGCATTCTTTGGCCGCTTCTACGAGACCTTCAAGTTATTCACTCCCACACTTAGCATGGCCGCGCTAGCGCAGCGCATACCATTCCTTATGCTTAAGCGGTGTTGTCAGCGCGCCCAGAATATCGGCCAGCACGTTTACGGTAATCACCAGGCCGCCGACCATCATCACGCCAGCGGAGATGGCCGCGTAATCCTGTTGCCGAATAGCATCGACCAGCCAGCGGCCCAGCCCAGGCCAGCTAAAAACCACTTCCGTAATCATGGCTAGCGTGAGCATGGTAGAAAACTGTAATCCCAGGCGTGGGATAACAGGTGGTAACGCATTATGCAGCACATGGCGGCGAATAACCGCCAGCCTCGAAAGGCCACGTGTTGCCGCTGCCTTAATATAGTTTTGCTCCATAACTTCACGCGTGCTGATACGCAGCAGGCGCACCACCTCCGTAGTGGGCGCAACCGCCAGCGCCGTCACGGGCAAAATCAGATGCAGCAGGGCACTTTTCATCATTTCGTTGCGCCAGGGGGAATGGCTAAGCCACGCATCAATCAGGCCGAATCCGGTAACCTGCTTAACCGGATAAAGTAAATCGAAACGGCCGGAAACCGGCAGCCAGCCTAAATCCAGCGAGAAAAAGAGCGTCAGCAGCAGCGCCAGCCAGAAAACCGGCATAGAGAAACCCAACAACGCCAGCACGCTGATGGTTTTATCCTGCCATTTATTGCGCATCACGCCCGCCGCAATGCCCAGCGGAATCCCTGTTGCCATCGCCAGGCCAAAGGCCAGAATACAGAGTTCCAGCGTGGCCGGGAAAACCTGCAGCAGCTCTTTTGCAATAGGCTCGCCGTTAATGCTCGAGACGCCAAAATCGAACTGTAGTAATCCCTGATACCAGAATATCAGCGCGTCAGTAAAGGACGCGCCCTGCAGCGGCGCATGCGGCGTAAAATAGCTCAGGCTAAAGCCCACCAGCGTCAGCAGGGCAAGCGTTACCAGCCACAGCACCAGTCTTCTTAAGGTATAAATAATCACGGTTATTTACTCTCCCGATCGCGGTACACACCAGCAAAAGAGGCGTTGCCGAACGGGCTAAGCACCAGCCCGTGAATATCATAACGATAAGCCTGTAGTCGAAGCGAATAGGCCAGTGGCAATACCGGTAACGCCTGCGCCAGCATGCTTTGCGCTCTGGAATAATACTCAATTCGCGATGCCAGCTGTTGTGACAGCAGCGCTTTATGCAGCGTGTCGTCAAACTCCGTATCGCACCAGTGCGCGTAGTTGGTTTGTGAACCAATTGCGGCACAACTCAGTAACGGACGGAAAAAGCTGTCGGGATCGTTACTGTCAGTGGCCCAGCCGGTGAGCGTCAGATCGTGATGCATCTCCATCAGGCGCGCTTCCTGAAAACGTCCTTCTACCGGCACAATTTTCACCGTGACGCCGACCTGCGCCAGATCTGCCTGAATCAGTTCGGCGGCCTTAAGCGGGCTGGGATTCCACGCCTGTGAGGCGGCAGGCACCCATAGCGACAGCTGCAAATCTTCCACCCCCAGCGCTTTAAGCTGCTCGCGCGCTTTCGCAGGATTGTATTCCGTTACGCGGGCCTCATTGTTATAGGCCCAGGAAGCGCGCGGCAGTATTGAGGCCGCCGTTTCCGCCGTACCATAATAAACCGACTCCATTAGCCGCTCGTTGTTAATCGCCAGCGCCAGCGCCTGGCGAACCTCCGGGCGATCCAGAGGCGGCTTACGCGTATTAAAAGCAAGGTAAGCGATGTTCATACCGGGTCGCAGCGTCAGCCTTAAGCGCGGGTCGTCACGCAGCACGGAAATCTGGCTGGCGGCCGGATAGGCCAGCACGTCGCACTCTCCCGTCAGCAGTTTGGAAAGTCGTCCGGTGCCGCCTGCGCCCATATCAATAACTACCTGCGACATACGCGGCAGGCCTTTCCAGTAGTCAGGGTTACGTGCAAGACGAACAAACTGACCGGCGCGATATTCACTGAGAAGAAAAGGGCCGGTGCCTACGGGCTGACGGTCCAACTGCTCCTGACGATCCTTTTTGGTCAGGTTTGCGGCGTATTCGGCAGAAAGAACCGGCGCGTAGTGCGTCGCCAGATGCCAGAGAAAGGAAGCATCCGGGCCATTCAGGCGGATCTCTACCGTATCGCTGTTAATTTTTTTCACGCTGGTGACGCTGTCGGCAAACTGCAGGCTGTCGAAATAGGGATAGCTGCCGCCGTTCACGTTATGCCAGGCAGATTTACGGTCGAAAACGCGTTGAAAGCTGAACACTACGTCATCAGCATTCATTGAGCGCGTGGGCGTGAACCATGCCGTTTTCTGAAAGGCAACGTTGTGGCGCAGGTGAAAACGATAGGTTGCGCCGTTATCCAGCACTTCCCAGCTTTCAGCGAGTTCAGGAATTAATCGATAAGTATAGGGGTCGACATCCAACAGGCGGTCGTAAAGCTGCGCGGCCAGCGTATCCACCACCAGGCCGCCGCTCGCCATCTGCGGATTAAAGGTTGTCACCGAGCCATTAACGCAATAAACGAATCCGCTCTGGCGAATATCGTCTGGCGCTTTGGCCGCCACCGAAGCGCTAAACAGGCTAAGTGCCACAAGAAAAGTACGGAATAATGTGCGCATAAGTCATCTGAAATATCAGGCAATAGGGTGAGTGTACCGCACTCTGCGGTCACCCCCAAAGTTTGCCGGGACAACTGGCGCTTTTTCATGCTGACGCATCGTCTCGATGACCGCTGTCAGCCTTATGGTTTATGTTAATGGCGCTATCAGGGCCTGATAAGGCTGTTTGCGGAAGAAATCGGCTATCGCGTTGCCCGAACAGGCCTGATCTTATTGTGGTAATGAGAATTATTATCAACAAAAAGCTTTACAAGCGAGAGTGCGAATGATTATTATTCTCCTGCGCTTCAACGGTGGCTCTACCGAAGAAGAGCACGACATTGCTCACATTGCTTCCAGTATTTTTAGCCCGCCTTGCGCGGGCTTTTTTTTGCGTCAGAAACGCCGCGTTTACCGATACTCCCGTACGGCAAAACCAGGTCAGCCAGCTATACTGACAGACACAGGAGGCGCTTATGTCAGATAAAATCAAGCTGTTACAAGGTGATATTACGAAAATAGCGGCCGAGGCGATCGTTAACGCGGCCAATTCTTCCCTGCTGGGCGGGGGAGGCGTAGATGGCGCGATCCATCGGGCCGGCGGGAAAACGATTCTGGCGGAATGTCAGGCTATCCGCGATCGTCAGGGTGGCTGCAATGAAGGCGATGCTGTTATCACCGGCGCTGGCAATCTTCCTGCCCGGTACGTAATTCATACCGTTGGCCCAGTCTGGCACGGCGGGCAAAACGGTGAGCCTGCCGTCTTGCGCAGCGCTTATCATCGCTGCTTTGATTTAACAGACCAGTACGCCATCAAGACACTCTCTTTCCCAAACATCAGTACCGGGATCTATCGTTTTCCCAAAAAGCTGGCGGCGCAGATTGCCGTAGAAGTTATGCTGGAGAGAACCAGTGCCGATATTGAGGCCGTAAACATCGTCTGCTTTGAGCCGGAAAACTACGCTATTTACCGTGATTTATTGGATAAGCTCTAGAAGCCTTCCGGCCATAGTCTCAACGCGTTAAGCAGGGCATAAAGTCGTAAATTAATCATCCGTCTTTATCTCAACGTTATGCTTCTTCATCATGGCCCGTAGCTGGTGGTAGGTGACGCCAAGCAGATCTGCCGCCCGCCGCTGGTTAAAGCGCGCCTGATGCAGACTCTTGTGCAGCAAATCTTTTTCCTGCTGATGCTGCCAGCGGCGTAAATCCAGCGGCAGCGTCGGCTGCTCACTGACGGCTTCAGTAGGACCCGGAGCATAAGCGCGCTGGAACGGATCGATAACAATCGCATCAAGTTCCTGTTCTGTGTCGCTGTGGCGATAGACAGAGCGCTCCACCACGTTTTTTAGCTCGCGCACGTTGCCTGGCCAGTGATGAGCCAGCAGCGTTTGCCGCGCACGGGGGGAGAAACCAGGAAAAAAAGGCAGGCCCAGCTCGCGGCACATCTGAATAGCGAAATGTTCCGCCATTACCAGAATGTCGCTACGGCGCTCGCGCAGCGGCGGTAGCTGGACGACATCAAAGGCGAGCCTGTCTAACAGGTCGGCGCGAAATTTTCCCTCTTCAGCCAGGCGCGGCAAATCCGCATTAGTGGCGCAAACCAGCCGGACGCTAACCTGCAACGGCTGACTGCCGCCAACGCGTTCCAGCTGACCATATTCAATTACCCGCAGCAGTTTTTCCTGCACCAGCATCGGTGCCGTAGCCAGCTCGTCCAGAAACAGCGTCCCGCCGTCGGCGCGCTCAAAGCGGCCAAGATGGCGTTTTTGCGCGCCGGTAAAAGCCCCGGCCTCATGGCCGAAAAGCTCGGAGTCCAGCAGGTTTTCGTTTAATGCCGCGCAGTTTAGCGAAACGAAAGGGCCTTGCCAGCGCTCGGAAAGATAGTGCAGACGGCTGGCGATCAGCTCTTTACCCGTCCCACGCTCGCCGATAACCAACACCGGCTTATTTAGCGGCGCCAGACGAGAAACCTGCTCCAGCACTTCCAGAAAATTGTTCGACTCGCCCAGCAGCGTCTCTTTTTCCATTAATTTCACCAGGTGTTAGTTATTTACACCACCTTAGACAAGAAGCCGTGAGATGTAAATCAGTTAATTCACATAAAATCAACAAGATAAAAGTTGGCACGCCGTTTGAATAGTAGTTAGCAGGTCACCAATAATAGTGAATGAAGAGGATTGTGATTATGGGTATTTTTTCTCGTTTTGCCGACATCGTGAACGCCAATATCAACTCGCTGCTGGAAAAAGCGGAAGACCCGCAAAAGCTGGTGCGCCTGATGATTCAGGAAATGGAAGATACACTGGTGGAAGTTCGCTCTACGTCGGCGCGGGCGCTGGCAGAAAAGAAACAGCTGTTGCGTCGTATTGAGCAGGCAGAAGTTCAGCAGGCTGAATGGCAGGAAAAGGCGGAGCTGGCGCTGCGCAGAGATAAAGACGATCTGGCCCGCGCTGCCCTGATCGAAAAACAGAAGCTGAGCGATCTGACCACGTCGTTAACGCGTGAAGTTGAACAGGTAGAAGAGACGTTAAGCCGCATGAAGGGTGAAATTGGCGAGCTGGAGAAAAAGCTAAGCGAAACTCGCGCCCGCCAGCAGGCTCTGACGCTGCGCCACCAAGCCGCTTCGTCCTCTCGCGATGTGCGTCGCCAGCTGGACAGCGGCAAGATTGATGAAGCGATGGCTCGCTTTGAATCTTTTGAACGCCGCATCGACAGTATGGAAGCCGAAGCGGAAAGCCACGGTTTTGGTAAACCAAAAACGCTGGATCAGCAGTTTGCGGAACTGCAGGCCGATGATGCTATTTCTGAACAGCTGGCCGCGCTGAAAGCAAAAATGAACCGTAGTGAGTAACTGTTACCCGGTGGCATTCTGTGGAATGCCCGGTTTTATGCAAGCAAGGAGAGTGAATGAGCGCGTTATTTCTGGCGATACCGCTGACGATATTTATGCTGTTTGTGGCGCCGGTCTGGCTATGGCTGCACTACAGTAACCGTCAGAACAGTGATGCCACACTGTCGCAAAGCGAACTGCAACGGCTACAGCAGATGACTCAGGATGCTCGCCGCATGCGGGAACGTATTCTGGCGCTGGAAGAGATTCTGGATGCTGAACATCCCAACTGGAGGCAGCCATGATAGCGAACGGCAGTAAAAAACTTTACCGCATTCCCGCTCGCGGTAAGGTCAAAGGCGTTTGCGCCGGTATTGCCGACTATCTGGATATCCCGGTGCGGCTGGTGCGGGTAATTGTGGTGCTGTCGATGATTTTTGGCCTGTTTATGGTCACGCTGGTGGCCTACTTTATTCTGGCGTTTGTGCTGGATGAAATGCCGGAAAGTGAAGAAAAAAGCGAAAAAGCGCCGACGGCACACCAGCTGCTGGACAAGCTCGAAGCGGAGCTGCAGGGCGGAGAAACGCATCTGCGCGATATTGAGCGCTATGTAACCTCAGAGACTTTCAGCGTGCGGAGCCGATTTCGCCAGCTGTAAGGACGTTAATTTATCGGAGAACTGTTATGCGCAACTGGCAATCTGCTTTACAACGTAACGCCGCGCCCACGCTGAAAAAGGCCGGTAAATTTGTCCTGCTGGGCGTGCTGAGCTACGGCCCGGCTGGCTTAACGGGTTGGGCGGTGAAATCCGTGGCCCGCCGCCCGCTGAAAATCGTGCTGGCCTGGGCGCTGGAACCTTTAATTCGTCGCGTGCTGCGCGGCGCCACGGCACGCTGGCAAAAACCCTGATCGTCGCGGCTATGCTATTCTGAGCCGCAAAACGGAGCGGTCTTAAGGATACTGACCAATGAAACGACTTCAGACAGAATTGCTGTCGCTGATGAACAGGGGCGCAGATCGGCATCTGCGCCTGGCCGTTACCGGCCTGAGCCGCAGCGGCAAAACCGCCTTTATTACCTCGCTGGTCAACCAACTACTTAACGTCAACGCCGGTGCGCGCCTGCCGATGTTTTCCGCCGCGCGCGAAGGCCGCCTGCTGGGCGTAAAACGCGTGCCCCAGCGCGATATGGGCATCCAGCGCTTTACCTATGACGAAGGGCTGGCACAGCTCTATAGCGATACACCTGCCTGGCCCACGCCCACCCGTGGCGTAAGCGAAATGCGTCTTGCACTGCGCTACCGCTCGCGCGAGTCGCTGCTACGCCATTTTAAAGAAACCTCCACGCTCTACCTGGAAATTGTCGATTATCCCGGCGAATGGCTGCTGGATCTGCCGATGCTGGCGCAGGATTACCTGAGCTGGTCGCGCCAGATGACCAGCCTGCTCCAGGGCGATCGTGCTGACTGGTCGATGACGTGGCGCAAGCTTTGCGAAGGGTTAGACCCGCTGGCGGCGGCTGATGAAAACCGGCTTGCTGAGATCGCCGCAGCCTGGACCGATTATCTGCTTAAGTGTAAAAGAGAAGGGCTGCATTTTATCCAGCCGGGCCGTTTTGTTTTGCCTGGCGATATGGCTGGCGCACCGGCCTTACAGTTTTTCCCGTGGCCGCAGGTCGAGGAAATGGGCGAGTCCAGGCTGGCGCAGGCCGACGCCAGCAGCAATATCGGCATGCTGCGCGCGCGTTACAACTATTACTGTCAGCATGTAGTTAAAGGTTTTTATAAAAATCACTTTCTGCGCTTCGACCGGCAAATTGTGCTGGTCGACTGTCTGCAACCGCTAAACAGCGGCCCGCAGGCTTTTAATGATATGCGGCTGGCGCTGACGCAGCTGATGCAAAGCTTCTCTTACGGTCAGCGAACGTTGTTCAGGCGTCTGTTTTCACCCGTGATCGACAAGCTGCTGTTTGCCGCCACCAAATCCGATCACGTTACCGGCGATCAGCATGTCAATCTGGTTTCGCTACTGCAACAGCTGGTACAGGATGCCTGGCAAAATGCCGCTTTCGAAGGCATTACCATGGACTGTCTGGGACTGGCGTCGGTACAGGCAACGCAAAGCGGGCTGGTCGACCATCAGGGTGAAAAAATTCCGGCGCTGCGTGGCCATCGTCTGGCCGACAACGAATCGCTGACCGTTTATCCGGGAGAAGTGCCGCCGCGCCTGCCGGATAACGCGTTCTGGCAGCAGCAGGGATTTCATTTTGAACAGTTCAGGCCGCAAAAGGCGGAAACCGATCGGCCATTACCGCATATTCGTCTGGACGCGGCGCTGGAATTTTTATTGGGAGATAAACTGCGATGAACGCACCGCTTAAACCACGTATAGATTTCGCACAGCCGCTGACGGAAGAAAAAACCGAGACCATTAAAGCCGCGCGCTTTTTTGCCCAACAGGATGAACGTTTTATCGCTGTCGATCCGGAGCAACAGCCGGAAGAAGAAGATGCGGGCGAAAAAGCGGTTGAGGCAGCGCTCAGGCCAAAACGCAGCCTGTGGCGCACGCTGGTAAAAACCGGGCTGGCGCTGTTTGGCGCAAGCGTAGTGGCGCAAGGCGTGCAGTGGACTTATCACGCCTGGCAGGCTCAGGACTGGATTGGACTGGGCGGCTGCGCGGCCGGCGGCTTAATAGTGGTCGCCGGAGCGGGTTCGTTAATCGGTGAATGGCGACGGCTCTATCGCCTGCGCGAGCGCGCCGAAGAACGTGATATTGGCCGCGAGCTGTTAGCCAGCCAGAGCATGGGTAAAGGCCGCGAGTTTTGCGAAAAGCTGGCGCGGCAGGCGGGACTGGATCGCAGCCATCCTGCTCTACAAAGCTGGCATGCGGCGCTGCACGAAACCCATAACGATCGCGAAATCGTGGCGCTCTATGCGCAAATAGTGCAGCCGGTGCTGGATAATCAGGCCCGTCGTGAAATCGGCCGTAGCGCCGCAGAATCGACGTTGATGATTGCGGTCAGCCCGCTGGCGCTGGTTGATATGGCTTTTATCGCCTGGCGCAATCTGCGTCTGGTCAACCGTATTGCCGCACTTTACGGCATTGAGCTGGGCTATTTCAGCCGTATCCGCCTGTTTCGTCTGGTGCTGTTAAATATTGCCTTCGCGGGCGCTTCGGAACTGATCAGAGAGGTCGGCATGGACTGGATGTCGCAGGACCTGGCCGCGCGCTTTTCTGCCCGCGCGGCTCAAGGGATTGGGGCTGGCTTGCTGACCGCGCGTCTGGGTATTAAAACGATGGAGCTTTGCCGTCCGCTGCCCTGGCTTGAGGGTGACAAGCCGAAGTTAGGCGATTTCCGCCGCGATCTGGTGGTTAAACTTAAAGAAACGTTGCAGAAATAGCCGACTGTCAACTTTTGCTTCCGCAACGCTTCTGACCCCTGCGTCAATGGGGTATTATCAACGTTCGCCCGGAATTGATAAAGGTTTACACATGCGTCTGGAAGTTTTTTGCCAGGACCGACTTGGTCTGACTCGCGAACTGCTCGATCTGCTGGTTGAAAGAAACATTGACCTGCGCGGCATCGAAATTGCCCCTATCGGGCGCATTTACCTGAATTTTTCCGCCGTGGCTTTCGAGCAGTTCAGCCAGCTGATGGCGGAAATCCGCCGTATCCCCAGCGTGACGGATGTCCGCACTATCGCCTTTTTGCCTTCCGAGCGCGAGCACAGGGCACTAAGCGCGCTGCTGGTAGCGCTGCCGGAGCCGGTTTTCTCTATCGATTTAAAAAGTAAGGTTGAGCTGGCCAATCCGGCGGCGCAGGCACTGTTTTCACTTAATGAAGAAAAGATGCGCAACTACGGCGCGGGCGCGCTAATCAGCGGCTTTAACTTTCTTCGCTGGCTGGAAAGCGAGCACAGGGAACCGCAGGCGCATCACGTTGTTATTCAGGGCCGCGACTTTTTGATGGAGGTGACGCCCATTTTTGCCGCCAGCGAAAACGAGCTGGCGGGCGCGGTAGTGATGCTGAAATCTACGGCACGAATGGGCCAGCAGCTGCAAAACCTGGTGGTTAACGACGACAGTGACTTCCAGCACATCGTCGCGGTAACGCCGAAAATGCGGCAGGTTGTCGATCAGGCGCGCAAGCTGGCGATGCTGGATGCGCCGCTGCAGATTGTTGGTGATACCGGCACCGGTAAAGATATGCTGGCTCGCGCCTGTCATTTACGTAGCGCGCGCGGCAAGAAACCGTTCCTGGCGCTGAACTGCGCTTCGTTGCCGGACGACGTGGCCGAAAGCGAGCTTTTTGGTCACGCGGCAGGGGCCTATCCCAACGCGCTGGAAGGTAAAAAGGGCTTTTTCGAGCAGGCCAACGGCGGCTCGGTGCTGCTGGATGAGATTGGCGAAATGTCGCCGCGCATGCAAACCAAGCTGCTACGTTTTCTTAATGACGGCACGTTTCGTCGCGTTGGCGAAGAGCATGAAGTGCACGTCAACGTGCGGGTTATCTGCGCGACGCAGAAAAACCTGACGGAAATGGTGCAGCGCGGCGAGTTTCGTGAGGACCTTTTCTATCGGCTTAACGTGCTGACGTTAAACCTGCCGCCGCTGCGCGACCGTCCGCAGGATATTTTGCCGCTGGCAGAGATGTTCGTTGCGCGTTTTGCTGACGAGCAGGGCGTGCCAAGGCCGAAGCTTTCTCCGCAGCTTAACGCCTTTCTCAGCCGCTATACCTGGCCTGGCAACGTGCGCCAGTTGAAAAACGCGCTTTATCGGGCGCTCACGCAGCTGGAGGGCTACGAGCTGCGGCCGCAGGATATCATTTTGCCCGAATCTACAATGGCGATTCAGCTGGGCGAAGAGGCGATGGAAGGTTCGCTGGACGACATTACCAGCCGCTTTGAGCGTTCGGTATTAACCAAACTCTATCTTTCCTATCCCAGTACCCGCAAGCTGGCGAAGCGCCTTGGCGTTTCGCATACCGCTATCGCCAATAAGCTGCGCGAGTATGGCTTGAGTAAAAAAGCGGACAGTGACGAAAAATAGCGTGCAGCCAGGGTACGCATGCTACCGGTAGCGTACCCATCAATAAAAAGAGAAGCGGTTAATGAAAAAAGACGCTCACGTCATCCAGAAATACATTGAAACGGAGCTGGCCCGTTTTGGTAACTTTAGCTGGGCCTATGTCGTTTTAGAAAAGAAAAGCATGGTGTTAAATTTCTACGCCACTAACTATCCGCAAGAATGGGTACAGCACTATTTTGATAATAACCTGCAGTGTACCGATCCGGTCGTCAGTACCGCGCTAAAAAGCGTGACGCCCTTTGCCTGGAATGAAAACATGAAGTCGGGCAACTATCATCATGGCGATGACGTGTTCGAAAAGGCGGCAGGCTACAATATTCGTCAGGGTTATACGTTTGTACTACATGACTACAATAATAATCTGGTTACGCTGACGCTAATTAATGACGGCAACGTAGCGGAAGAAATGACGCATATCATTAAGTTTCATAAGGGCCGACTGAATCTGTTTCTGGCGAGCCTGCATGAAAAATATCTGTCGCTGGCTTCGTCAGTTGAAGAAAATAAAAACTCCCCGCTGGCGCTGTTTACTAAACGAGAAAATGCCGTCCTGTACTGGGTTAGCCTGGGGAAAACCTATGACGAAACCGGAACGATTTTAGGTATTAAAACCACCACAATAAAATTTCATATTGCCAATATCGTTAAAAAGCTCGGCGTTACCAATGCCAGACAGGCGATATGTCTGGGCGTAGAGTTACAGCTGGTAAAGCCTGCGGATTAAACATGCGACAAGGGCCGATACCCGATCGGCCCTTAAAAATTACTTCAGCGCGGCTAATGCACTGTCATAGTCTGGCTCGGTAGCAATCTCATCCACCAGCTGGCTGTAGAGAACCTTATCGTGTTCGTCCAGCACAACCACCGCGCGGGCAGTCAGGCCCTTTAACGCGCCTTCGCTAATGCCCACACCGTAATCCTCTTTAAATTCATCGCCGCGCAGCGTGGACAGCGTGATCACATTGCTTAGCCCGTCTGAACCGCAAAAGCGTGACTGGGCAAAAGGCAGATCGGAAGAGATACAGAGTACCACCGCGTTATCAATTTCACCCGCCAGCTGGTTGAACTTGCGCACCGATGCGGCGCAGACGCCGGTATCCACGCTCGGGAAAATATTCAGCACCTTGCGCTTGCCCGCAAAGTGAGAGAGCGCAACATCAGAAAAATCTTTGGCAACCAGTGAAAACGGCTTTGCCGTCTCGCCTGGCGTCGGCAGCTGGCCCGTTACGGCAACCGGATTGCCCTGGAAATGTACGGTCTGAGTCATAATCTTTCCTTATAAGCGCAGTAAACATTGTCTTGAGTGTAAGACATGGCGCTAAACTCCAACAGATAAAAGCGCAACATTTCGCGCTTTATTGTGTGTCCCACATGGAATGACTATGGTGTTGGGTAAAGATGTTCTCTGCCAAAAGGAACCGCTAATGAGAAGAGTTAAGGTCTGGCCGGAAAGCTGGCCGTTACGCACCTCTTTTATTATCGCTCGCGGTGAGCGAAATGAGGCGGGCGTGGTGGTGGTTGAGGTGGAAGAAGAGGGCATTAAAGGCGTGGGCGAATGTACCCCTTATCCACGCTATGGCGAAACGGCTGCATCGGTGCAGGCGCAAATTGCCGGGCTGATTAGCGAACTGGAGCAGGGAATGACGCGGGAACAGCTACAGCAGGCCCTGCCGGCAGGCGCTGCGCGTAACGCTATCGACTCGGCATTATGGGATCTTCAGGCTCGCAGGCAGCAAAGCGATTTATGGCAGCTTACCGCAATGGCTCAGCCGGATACGATTGAAATGGCGCAGACGATAAGCCTGGAAGCGCCAGAAGTGATGGCAAGCAGCGCGCTGGCGCTGTGGCAGAATGGTGCAAGATTGCTCAAAATCAAGATGGACAACTCGCTGATTACCGAGCGGCTGGTGGCGATACGTGCTGCCGTGCCGCAAGCGGTGCTGGTGGTAGATGCCAACGAATCCTGGCATAGCGAGGGGCTTGCGGCACGCTGTCAGCTGCTGGCGGATTTAGGCGTCGTGATGCTGGAGCAGCCGCTGCCTGCTGACGATGACGCCATGCTGGAAAACTTTATCCATCCGTTACCGATCTGCGCGGACGAAAGCTGCCATACGCGAGCAACGCTGCCCGCGCTGGCGGGACGCTACGAGATGATCAACATCAAGCTGGATAAGACAGGCGGCCTGACCGAGGCGCTGGCGCTGGCGGCGGCGGCAAAAGAGGCCGGGCTGGAAGTGATGCTGGGCTGCATGCTTTGCACCTCCAGGGCTATCCGCGCCGCGCTGCCGTTGGTTAACCTGTCGCGCTTTGTCGATCTGGATGGCCCAACCTGGCTGGCTGGCGACGCGGAGCCAGCACTGCCTTTTTGCTGCGGCGGGATCAGGCTGTCAAATGCCGTGGCTTAGCAAGGCCACCAGCGCATCCAGATATTTTTCGCTGGCCTCGTCGGCTGAAACGGGCGGTAGTTCTGCGGTAATCACCGGCAAATTCAGGTCAGCGCACCAGCTGCCAAAAGAGCCGGGCGTAGCGTAACCAACCGAGGTGACCAGCGGCAAAGCCATTCTGGCCGCCAGCCAGTGGCCCAGCGGGCTGGCATGCGGATCTTCAATACAGGCCAGCGGTTCATGGAAACTGATAACCCAGGCGGGTTTGAGCTGGTGAACCAGCGCGCACAGCGCCTGCGTTTCCGGCTCGGAACCGGCGCTTTCTCCTGCCGACAGCGCCACGTCCCGCTCCTCCGCCACGCTGTTCCAGCGGTAGACCGTTTCGCCTGCGCGCCAGTTCGCGGCTGGAAAGTTGCGGTTTAGATCGACGCCCCGCGCATTTGAACGCAAGCCAAGCTGGCAGCCATCCGGGTTAACGGCCAGCACCACATGGTGACGGCGATGCAGATCCTGCAATGTCCGCATCGCACATGAAAGCGTAATAACGGCGGCCGTTTCGTCACCGTGCGTGCCTGCCAGAATCAGTCCGCTTTCCTCGTCTGCCTGTGGCGCGGGAAACCACAACAGGGGCGCACCCAATACACTACTGCCATAACGCTGAAAGGGCGCATTCAGTTTGCCGCGCTGCGGGCGTGGATGATTTTGAGGCATGGTGACTCCGTTCTGTTTCGCCAAAACCTTTTTATAGCAGAGGAAAGCGCAGGAAAGAGAATTAATGCTCAATCTTGATCGCATAAGAGCCGGAAAATGCTGTAGTAATGGCAATAATTTGCGTTAGAGTTCACAGATATTTTCACTGCTCCGATTGAGGTATCCTGATGAGGACTGCTTTTCGTTGTACGCTGACGCTGCTGGCACTGGCCGTTAGCGCTTCTCTGTATGCTGCTGACGTACCGCCCGGCACCGCGCTGGCCGACCGTCAGGAAATTGTCCGGCATATTAAAGATGAACCCGCCTCGCTCGATCCGGCAAAAGCCGTCGGCTTGCCGGAGATACAGGTAATCCGCGATCTTTTCGAAGGGCTAACCAATCAGGATGCTCAGGGCCATATC
>Ga0153980_1000189_pt1 | contig 31389 bp, 42 predicted proteins | sample TSGA064MetaG_FD_104722 | JGI IMG/M metagenome (GOLD analysis project Ga0153980, IMG submission 104722) | Attine ant fungus gardens microbial communities from Georgia, USA - TSGA064 MetaG | ecosystem: Host-associated > Fungi > Mycelium > Unclassified | place: USA: Georgia, Magnolia Springs State... | reverse complement strand
GCTCGGGTATGACTGTTCGTGGGAAGTGCTTAACTCTAAAGACTTTGGAGTTCCCCAGAACAGAGAAAGGGTGTTCATTATCGGACATCTTAGAGGATCAAGTAGACCCAAAGTATTTCCTCTCGAAGGAGATGCAACAGCGACTAGTATTGAGGTAATCGGAAGTACTAATCCACAAGCAACTATCGGACAAAAAGAAGTCGTGTATAGTCCGCAAGGCTTAGTGGGTTGCCTGACAGCGACAGACTACAAACAACTTAAACAAATAATGGTAAAAGGAGATTTAAATATTAAAGGCCAAGAGTGTATAAAACGAATCTACGACCCTAATGGTTTGTCGCCAGCTCTTTTAAATAATATAAATAACATCGCTAAAAAAATTAGACCTAATGAAAATTTAGGAATTAGTTTAAAAGAAAATGGCGATGTAAGAGTTTATCGTATGGATGAAAAAAAGAGTGGAGTTAGTGAGTTGGCTATCAATCATGAACAAAACGTTTCAAACACGCTTACAGCTTCTCATATGCCCAAAATCTACGGTAATAGCACTGGTTATGAAATACGTAAATTAACCCCTAAAGAGTGTTGGCGCTTACAAGGGTTTCCTGATTGGGCGTTTGACAAAGCGGCTTGGTTAATGAAAGAAGAGATCAACGCTTACTTTGATAGCATTCGTAATATAAAAAAGAGAACAACAGCCATTGACAAGGCTAAGAGAGATAAAGGAGTGAGACGTTTGTCTGATTCACAACTTTATAAACAAGCTGGTAACAGTGTGACAGTAAATGTTGTTTATGAGATCGCTAAAAAATTGGAGGAATTAAAATGAACTTAGAAACTAGCATTAAAGATATCATTACAAAAAAATTAGAGGAAGGCATTGTTGAGGGATTAATAGCCGAAAAGTTAGAAAAAGGGATAGCAAACGCTCTTGATGATTTAATGGGATATTATGGAGGCGTGACTAAAGTGATTGAAGAACAAGTCAAGTCCGTGATGATTCCACACCTTGAAAGTTATGACTATAGTAAATACATTGCTAAATTAGACGCTGTTTTAGTAGATGTTTTGGAAAGCTCGGCATTAGAAAATAAAAAATTGCTAGAAAATTTCAAAAATATCTTGATTCCAGAAGAACGTAAAGAAATCAAAGTCAGTGAGCTATATAAAATTTGGCAGAAGTATGCATCTAAAAATGTCGACACATACAACCTAGAAATTGATTATGATGACGAACCGAGTTATCAATATTTAAAAACGAGTCTCGAAGTTGAACGTGTTGAAGAAAAACCATGGGACGATTGGAGTTATGCAGTATTAACTTTTGAATGCGAACAAGATGACGAATTAAATTTCCAGATCAAGTTATCAAATCATAGAAAATACGATAATAAATGGTCAATTGATAGAAGAGGTAGTTATGATTTAAATTCTTTGAGATTTTTAAACGATTTTGAGGTAACACTCATGAAACTATCCCAAGCTGAAACCAAAGTCATTCTTGATACAGAATGGGAAAACGATGATGAAGTCGAAGTGGAAGCAGAACCAGAAGCGACTTTTAGTTAGATTGGAGGGGTTGGAATGACTGAGGAAAAACAGCTTACAGGATGGACCTGGCAATTTAAAAACTGCATGGTGGCAAGGGTTAATCAAGAGATTAATAAGTTTGGTCAATGCAACTATCATTACTACGTTGTTGTTGACAATAAAGCGATAGCTACTGCTTATTATAATCAACTTGATCTCTACGCAGGTCCAATAATTGATATAGATGAGGCACTACATAAAATTGAAGATCCCGATAAAGTGTTTGATTGGGAGACGTTCAAAGTATGCGGAAACAGAATATTTGCAAAGGTGGAGGGGGGCGATAAGTGATGATCAATCATGAGATAGCAAAGTTGTTAATGGAGAGTGTTAGACCGCATTTTCCCAAAGCTTTTATTACATTAAGGCTTGAGTTGGTCTTAGAGCCTAATAGCAACACTAGTTTTATCCTAGCGGATGTTAAAAACAAACTAGATTTTGAACGTAAAATGGTGTCTTGGGCATCTCGTCACTGCTGCAAAGGGGTTAGCATGTATCGTCAAAAAGAGATACTAAAAGGATTTAATGGCGTTTTGGGTACTGATTTTAATAGAGATGATATGGAGTTGATCTACACTTATCTAGGGAATGGGTGTAACGAGAGCTTGTGTATCGATTTTATAAAATCTGGTTATGATTTGTCGTTGATTAAGGACCATGCTTCGGTAAAAGATGGCGTGGTTTGGTTGGATAGAGATGGGATCTGAAGAATTTGAAAAAATGTAGAAAGGGTGAAAGGATCATGACGTTTACTCAAGATGATTTAAGAGTCGGTATGAAGGTTAAGATTCGCAATGATATCGATAGTCCGGACAAGGGTAAAGAATTAACTGTTGCAGGCTTTACTTTAGGACACGCATGCTTCAAAGAATCATTACGTTTGTACAATCTGGAAGCGATCAAATGTATTGTCGAAGATAAAAAGACAGTTGATGGAATAGAGGCACTTGTTGAAATGAAAAAAGGAAAGTATGCACAGTGCACAGTTAATAAAAGTGATTCTAATAATATCTTTGTTTTCCGTCTAAAGGATAAAGAAAAATTAGAAGGTGTTTATAAGATAAATGCCAAAAAGTTTGGACATTGTGGTTGGAGCGTTAATGAATTTATTAAGAATAGATATGAAATTTTAGAAGAGTTGCCAGAATGGGCTAAACCGCACCCCTTTAAAATTGGCGATATTATTGCTCATAGATATCCTCCTAGTGATGCGAACGAGTCCCACGCGAGAGAAGTTTTAGAATTAGATGGTGAATGGCTCAAAATAAGGGACGCAAATTTGAAAGTTTGGGACGGTCTATACGAAAATTATCGTCAAGCCACATCGGAAGAAAGAGCCCAATTTTTTGAAGAGGCTTACAAAAATTTAAAGAGGGGCGATTAGGATGGAATTAACAGTTATAAAAAAAGTAGAACCCATTGTGGTTTTTAACAAAGACGAATTAAAGCAAAATTTAGAAGCAGAACTCGCTAAATATGAAAATTTAGTAGTGACGGCTGATACTAAAACGGATTGTAAGAAAACAAGAACGGAATTAAACAAACTTAAGACGACAATAGATGACTTTCGTAAAGATACAAAGAAAAAAATGTCTGAGCCTATTACAGTTTTTGAAAGTGATTGTAAAGAGTTAGTATCCTTAGTTGATCAAGTCATTAAGCCTGTTGACAAGCAAATCAAAGCAATTGAAAAACAAGAGAAAGCAGAAAAAGAAGCTGAAATTAAGGAAGAAATTGTAAAAATTATTGAAGAATATGATCTGGATGAAAGGCACGCCTCGCAGCTTACCGTTATGGATTCGTACTTAAACGTTGGATCGAAGATGCCTAAAATTTTAACCGATTTAAAAAACCGAGCCGAAGTCTTAAAAGTCGCTCAAAACACCATCATCCGAAATAAGGAGTTAATCAAAACGACTTGTGAGCTGTGCAATCAAAATTTAAAAGAAAAGATGATTCCTGATGTTTGGATCAAGATGTACGAAGATAATGACGACATCAATAAAACACTACAATTTATCCATGACACTGCTAAAAAGCAGTCTGAAAAAGAAGTGCCAAAAGCGCCACTGGTGGTAGAGAAAACGCAAGCTCCAGAAGTCAAGAAAGTTGAAAGACTTGTTGAAGTTCAGCCAGATAGACCCATTGTTCATGTTGAGCCTATGGAGTTGTGCAAAGAAGCAAAGGAAGCTCCTGTTTTAGAGGCTAATTTGATTGTGAGAGGGAATGCTACTCAATTAAAATTTTTAAAGGATTGCATGGAAAAAGCAAGAATCGAGTATGAAATTAAAACTAACTAGGAGGAATAGAGCATGAGTGAGCAAACACAACCAACAGGCAACACTAATAGCGAAGCAGTAGAGGTCATCGAAACCGACACCGGAGCCATTGAGTTATCTCCAAACATCATTTATAACCTACTGTCGAATGGAAACAAAAATATAACTTATCCAGAAGCTTATTTGTTCTTACAACTTTGTAAAGCGCAGAGGTTGAATCCTTACATAAACGAGGCTTATCTCGTGAAATACGGAGATTCGCCAGCTCAATTAATCGTTTCTAAAGATGTCATTTTTAAAAGGGCAACTAGCCACGAAGATTTTGAAGGGATGCAGAGTGGTTTAATCTTGCTAGATAAAGAAAGTAAAGAGGTAATCAGAAGGGAAAATGGATTTTATTTAAAAGACAGAGAAGAGATTGTAGGTGCTTGGGCAGTCGTGCATAGAAAAGGGCGCAAATTCCCAAGTGGGGTCGATGTAAACTTTGATGAATTTGCAGGTCGCAAGAATAATGGGAGCTTAAATAGTAATTGGGCAAAAAGACCCAGTCTTATGATAATAAAAGTAGCCGAAAGCCATGCATTTAGAAAAGCATTTCCTAAAGAGTTACAAGGGTGCTATGAAGAAAGTGAAATGAGCATAGAGACCACACAAGAGCTAAACAAGCTCCATCAGCAAAGTCCGGAATCACCTAAAAATGAAGTTGAAGATCTACGTCAAGAATTTGTAAAAGAAGTCGAAAGTGAGACGGATGGCAATGCAATATTTGCATAAAGTCGATATTGTTGACTGCAAACACCATCACGATGGAACATGGTTTATGATCCGTGTTCCAGACTGGTTTGCAGAAATCGAAAAGATACCAAAAGAAGCAGAGCTAAGGTTGAATGATGGGCGTAGTATCTCAGTTAAACAAAGAATGTTTATATATGCCCTGTTCGGAGACATAAGAAAAGCGACTGGACAACCTATTAATCAAATAAAAGAGACGTTAAAAACATACTTTGTTGAGGAATTTGAGTGCAAACCATTTTCTTTATCTGATGTTGATATGACGACGGCTAGGGAATTTATTGAGCATACTTTATCTTTTATGTTTGAGTATGATATCCCGTTAAGTCCTAAGGTTCACGCATTAGCAAAAGAGGTTAATAACTATCTGTATTTGTGCCTTATACATCGTAAATGTGCAGCGTGTGGAAAAAAAGCAGACATACACCATGTAGACGCTGTCGGGATGGGTAGGGATCGAACAAAGATAGATCATACCAAGCACAGATTAATAGCATTGTGCTCAAAAAAATGTCATAAAGAAGCTCATGACATAGGGTGGATAACTTTTAAAGAAAAGCATCATGTAGATGGGATTAAAGTTAATCAGGAGACGGTTAAAAAATTGGAATATAGGAGTGATAAAAATGTATATCATTGAAAGTTACACCGATATTGTAGGAAAAGAAATCGGATTTATCTATTTTGTGGGTGGGGTATACGTAGGGGATAAAGCAGCCATCATCGGAACAAGGTGTGGCGGTGTATTTATAGCTAAATATGAAGAAAATGTATTTGATGATATTTATGACGTGGAAGTTCGATTTTCGCCGCTTAGTGAACCTTTGGTTTTACAAGTTTTAGATCATGATGAAACTCTATCAAGAAACTTACATCGAGCAAAAGTGTTAACAGACGAAGAATATGAGTCGTTTAAAAATAGAGGTGAAAAACGGAGACAATTAGAACTTGAAAGAATTAATAAAGCAAGAGAAGAAAAAGATCGTAAAGAATATGAACGATTAAAAGCTAAGTTTGAAGGGGATAAGACTTGATTCACACCGTTAAAATACCCTTAAAGCTAGATAGCCTTAATGACTATATAGACAAAAATCGTACAAATTGGAACATTGGCAATAATTATAAAAAAAGTATCCAGAGAACTATTATGCTGTATTTTCGTAAATTGCCCAAAATCGAAAAGCCGGTAAAAATACATATCACTTGGGTTGAGGTTAAGAAAAATCGAGATCCAGACAATATTGCTTTTGCTAAGAAATTTATATTAGATGCCTTAGTCAAAGCGGGGAAATTACCAAACGATAACCACCGGTGGATTAAGGGGTTTAGTGATAATTTTGATTTTTCCAAAGAGTCGGAGATTATTCTGAAAATTGAGGAGGTGGAGGAGTGACCATTAAAGAATACCTAAAGACACATGGCATCAACATGCGCCAATTAGCGGATAAGGCTAACATAAGCGTCAGTGCTATCAGCAGATATTTGTCTTCCGAAACAAGGTATCTAAGCCACGAAACAAGAGCTAAACTTTCAAAGCTAGGAATTGAAGAACCATGTGTAAAGGTGAAAAAGAAAAGAATTAAGTACCGTTCTTGGCAAAGAAATGCACCCCAAAATAGTGTCGCTAGATACCTGATTGACCATGAAATGAAAATAGTTGAGCTTTCAAAGATTACGGGTGTTTCACCTGCAATCCTAACCCAACACCTGAATGGTAAATCTAATTTAAGTGCAAAAAATCGTCAAAAACTTTGTACGTTAGGTATTACTAATTTTGACATAAAGCCTTCAAGCTCAAAAACAAAAAATGAAACTAATGACGATGAAACAATGGTCACAGAGATTATCAGATATATTATTGAGCAAAAGGAAGGTGTTGTATATGTCTTTAATCATAATCAAATATTGAGTCTGGTTGAATGGTTAAAGAGTCGAGGATATAAATTTGAATACGTTGAGACAGATAAGAATGATTATGAGATATATTTCAAGAAGGTTGAGAAGGAGGAAGGGAAATGATTAATCGAGTTGTTTTAGTTGGGAGAATGACCAAGGATATAGAGCTTAAATATACCCAAAATGGGATAGCAAACGTAAGGTTTACCCTAGCTGTTAATCGTGCTTTCACGAATCAAAATGGAGAACGTCAGGCAGATTTTATTAATTGTGTGGCGTGGCGATCACAGGCTGAAAACATGGCCAAATTCTTACGTAAAGGATCGCTTATAGGCTTGGAAGGACGGATTGAAACAGGGAGTTATCAGGCACAAGATGGAACGACCCGTTATACAACGGATGTTATAGCGGACAGCGTGCAATTTTTAGAATCAAGAAATGAATCACAAGGGGCGCAATCATTAGCAGAAGCTAGACAACAAGTATCACAGCAAAGTAATACAAATGGAAATAATGGATCTATCAATATCAATGATAATGACCTACCCTTCTGAGAGGAGAAAAAATGATGAAAAAGGAAGAGGAGATCAGAGAGAAGATTCTAGAGCTGGAAGATGAAATCAAAACATATTATGAATGGTACAAACATTTTAAGTGTAAAAATAGACAGCTTGAAATGGCGGAAGTTAGTGGTTGGATTAATCAAAATCTAATAGAAATGATGGCTTTAGAGTGGATATTAAAGGAGGATGAATGATGTTATATTTTATTATGTACTGGTTAATTGGATTGTTAATTTTGGCGTTAATAGGAGGGGTACAGCTCCTTGATGATTATGACGATTGGTGGATTGCTTTTTGTATATTGATTTTGTTAGCTTTGTTTTGGCCAATGTGGTTAGCCATTGGTTTATTAAGAGGGATTATAGGTTTTAGAGAGGAGGACGAACAATGAAAATAAACATTGGTGATAACAAACATCAGTCTATTTCAGTTGGAGACCTCTTGATGATAAAAGACATAAAATATGACGATTACTTTTACAGATATGTTATTATCGACCCATGTGGTCCAACTTACCATACCATTGATTTTATGACAGGGAAGGTAACTGGTGACTTTAACAATTTAGATAAATTATTTAGCACATATAGTAATGGCCCTTATACGATCGTCGAGATTATCAAAGCTGATGATTTGGAGTTGAGTAGGATATGACAGATATCGAAAATAAAAAACAGGCACTATCCAAATACAAGGGATATGAGTTAGAGCTAAAATCCCTACACCTCAAAATCAGGGAGTTAGAGTCTAAGATCAGTAGCATCAAGGCTCAACAGATGAGTGATATGCCTCCAGCTCCATTTACTGCTAAAGGCGGTAACGAGGCGATTAATGACTTAGTCGATTTAAAAGCTTATTATGAGTCTTTACATAAAAAAACCATTAATGAGTGTAAAAAAATTGAGTTGATGATTAATGGTTTAGATGATCCAATGCAACGCACTGCGTTAAGGTGTTTATATTTAAATAATTTAAATTGGGATCAAACGATGGATAAGTTAAGATGCAGTAAAACCAGTCTGCATAACTTGCTGATAGAGGCTTTAAATAAAATAAAATTGTGAACTAAAATGAACCAATATGAACTACACTACGTGTTATTATGTTATTGTCAGATTAGCACGCAACAGTAGTTAGCTAAAACACACCCTCTTTTTTGTAGCCATAACTTTGTGCTAATCTGGCCATTTTGATTCCTCCTTTCAATATATAGTTGGAGTCGCCCAAGACTTATTTCATTGAGATCTAAGCACCTTGAGTGACTCCGATTTAAAAAAGCTGGAGGAATATAAATTTAGAAAAAAATTGGAGGAATTTAAATGAAAGAGTTAAAACATGATTTATTAACATCTAAGTATACAAGAGTTTTTCATGATGAAGAGTTTAAATATAATGCACCACATAACTTCAAGGTTATATATCCCGGAAAGGACAGTGACTACGATATTCTTGCTCAAATCCATTTCCAAGAGGGACCAATTAAAGAATGTGGCGTTAATGGTGTAAATAACGAGGATCTTATAGCTATGGTCATATGTCGTTTGGAACATTTCAATAATTCGGAATTCCGTTGCCGAGAGAACTCTATGGCCATCACAAAACTAGAAGAAGCTTTGTTGTGGTTAAGAAAGCGCACGATGGGCAGAGAACAACGAGGCGTAGAAGGCACTCACGAAGTATAAGCAGTATATCAATCAAATGACGAATAAGTCGGACTTAATAGGTTCGGCTTTTTAATGTTAAAAAAATAAAGGAGATGAATAGCTATGGCAAAATATAAAAAGAAACCAGTAGTAATCGAAGCATTCCAATGGACAGGGGATTATAAGCAAAAAGAAGACCCTGAATGGATGGTGGAAGCATTACAACAAGGAATCGTCTATTTTAAACATTTAGGAACTGAGAATGTACAGTTAGTCATTAAAACGCTAGAGGGAGACCATATAGCAAGTAGAGGCGATTATATCATTCAAGGTGTGCAAGGTGAGTTATATCCTTGTAAGCCAGATATTTTTGAACAAACATATGAAAAAATTTAAGTCGAGCTAATCCGTTCGGCTTTTTTAATACCGATAGTGAGGTGATAGACAATGATAACACAATGTGTAAATGTGGCTGGTGTTAAATACGCAGTAGTTGAAGAATCATTCATAGAAATAAACGGGAGTCGAAACTATCAAGGTATTTTGAGGAGCGAAGTCTTAAGAGATAATGACTTTAAAAGACTTAAAGAGTAGTGTTTATTTAGAGGTAGTAATTTTAAATTGGAGGGTTATTATGAATATTTGGATTGTCATGGTGATAGCTTTTGCTGTTGTGTGTATTGTTGACCTAGTGTGTGATGCGGTTGTCAGTGTGGCAGGGAATCGCCAGAAACAGCCGGAGGATGAAGAGATTATAAAACCAGAACTAACAGATTAGTGAGGTGGTGAGGAAGTAATGGAGAAGTGGAGGCTAGCCCTTGTAGACTACAAGGACGGCATGAAATACCAAGACATAGCTAATAAACATGATGTATCTATTAATACAGTGAAGTCTTGGAAATCTCGCCACTGGAATAAAGAAATTAAGAACAAGGGCGCACCTACTGAGAGTGTGCACACAAAAGAAAAGGTTGCACACAAAGAAGTTATGATGCAACTAAATGCAAATGAGGAACTGAACGACAAGCAGAAATTATTTTGCTTATATCGTTTAAAGTATTTTAATTCAACCAAGGCTTATCAAAAAGCTTACGGCTGCTCTTATGCAACAGCAATGGTAGAAGGAAGTCGGCTCCTAAGGAATCCTAAGATTAAGCAAGAAATAGACAGGTTGAAATTAGAACTATTCTCAGATACTTATATAGATTCCAAAGCAGTCTTACAAAAAATGATCGATATAGCCTTCGCTGATATAGGGGATTACTTAGAGTTTGGGAGAGAAATAAAGGAAGTTAAAGACGGTAGCAAAATAGAAGTTAATTCCGTTAGGTTAAAAGAGAGTATGGATTTGGATACCTCTTTGATTACAGAGGTCAAAGAAGGTCGGGAAGGTGTCAGTATCAAGTTGGCCGACAAGATGAAGGCACTTGATTTCCTATCCAAATATGAAGATCGTTTGACTGTAGATGAGAAATCTAAGTTGCAAAAAGAGAAGTTGCGCTTAGAGGTGCAGAAGGCTCAAAGAGAACTTGATGAGATGACTGGCAAAGAAGCTGAACAAGTTATATTTGTGGACTCCACAGCTGAAATGGAAGCTTATCTAGCCAAGCATGGTGATTCTAATGGCGAAGGTTAATGATGCGTTTAAAACGATAAACCCAGCCTTTTATCCCGTTTGGATATCTTCTAAAAATCACAAGTGTTTATATGGTGGACGGTCGTCTACTAAGTCATCTGTCATCTCCCAGAAGCTAGTTGAAAAGAAAATGAGGCACAAGATGTCTAATGCGATTTGTATGCGTAAAGTTGCAAACACATTAGAGCTATCTGTTTACTCACAAATTAAATGGGCACTTTATGAGGCTGGTGTTGCACATCAATTCCATTTTACTAAAAGTCCAATGCGCATACTGCACAAAAAATGGGATACAGGGTTTTATTTCAGTGGCGCTGATGATCCAGACAAGCTCAAATCATTAAAGATCCCACTTGGCTTTGTGAGTGATGTGTGGCTTGAGGAAATGGACGCTTTTGACGGCGTAGAAGAATTGGATAAGATAGAGGATACATTTATTCGTGCTGATTTGCCAGCAGGCTTAGAAGTGACCATATGGCAATCATGGAATACAAATCGAGACCCTTATCATTGGACTAACAAATATAAAGATAGCAAACTCAGCGACCCTAATTATTACATTCATAAATCGACTTACTTAGATGATATAAGGGGCTATAACTCTAAGCAGATCATCAGAAAGATAGAGCGATACAAAGAAGTAGATTACGACTATTATCGCTATATGTACTTGGGTGAGGCTATAGGGCTAGGTAACAACGTCTATAACATGAATCTTTTCCAGCCTTTAGAGGAGATACCTAATGATGATAAAATCATCGCTCTTTATTATAGTATTGATGGCGGGCATGCTGTGTCAGCTACGACATTCTTATGCTTTGGATTGACAGCGAAAAAGAATGTTATCTTATTAGACACTTATTATTATTCGCCAGCCGGACAAAACATAAAAAAAGCACCTAGTCAACTATCAGCAGATTTACATCAGTTTATCTCTCAAACAGCAAAAGATGACCGTTGGAGAGGTGCGCCTATTAGAAATCGGACAATAGATAGCGCTGAGGCAGCGTTAAGAAATCAGTACTTCTATGAGTATCGCCAACGCCTAAAACCTGTCGGAAAGAAAAGAAAGGTTATTATGATCGACTATGTTCATGATCTACTTGCCCAAGGTAGATTTTTTTATTTGGACACAGAAAACAATCAAGTCTTCATCGAAGAACACAGAAATTATAAATGGAAAGAGAAGACATTGAATGATGACGATCCTAAAGTAATCAAGGAGAAAGATCACACCGTAGACGGGTTTATTTATTTTTGTGTGGATAATGCAAGGGATTTAGGTCTTACCGTTTAGGAGGTGGATAGGTGGGCATTGTTGATAAAGTCAAGAGTTTTTTTAAGAGAGGAGGTGTACGAATGGGCATGGGTAAAGAGTTAGGCACGCCATTAGATCATCCTAAGATTAACATATCACCAGACGAATACGCACGCATAGAAGAGACGTTTAAGTTATATTCGAATCAAATCACAACCATTAAATACTTCAACAGCAAACGTGTAGAAAAAGAACGTCCTTACATGACTCTAAATATGATTAAAGAAGTTTCTAATTTATTGGCTAAAATTGTTTTTAATGAAAAGTGCGAAATTACTATAGCTGATAAATTGGCTAATAAATACATCAAAGAAGTGTTTGCTCAAAATGACTTTCATAAGCGATTTTCAGAATACTTAGAACCGATGTTCGCTTTGGGTGGCTTAGTGGTCCGGCCTTATATGGATGAGCATTATAATATTAAGTTAAGCTGGTGTTTGGCTACAACCTTCTACCCTCTCAAAAGCAACACTAATGAAATTGATGAGGGCGCTTTAGTCACCAAAACGAGAGTAACAGAAAAGGATAAAACCATCTATTACACCCTCTTTGAATTCCATGAAAAAAAAGGTGACGGTTATCAAATTACCAACGAGCTATATCGTAGCGAAAAGAGCAATTTAGTTGGGCAAGAGGTGCCTTTGAGCAGATTGGATGAGTATAAGAAATTAAAAGAGACTGCTCATATTAAAGGTTTGCTAAAGCCCTTATTTGCTTACTTAAAGCCGGCTGGTTTTAATAATGTGACGCCTTCTTCTCCTTTGGGTCTGGGTGTTTGCGATAACTCAAAACCAACCTTAAAACAAATTAACGATACTTATGATAACTTTGGTTGGGAATATAAGATGGGAAAACGTAAGATAGCCATACCGGAATGGATGACCACAGTAAAACCTGATGAGGGCGGTGTTCTTAAGCAGACAATTGATGACGAAACAGATCTATTTTTAATCATGAATGGAATCTTGGATGGTTCTATGCCTGTTGATTTGACAAGTGACATTAGAACGCAAGCCTATATAGATGGGATTAACTTCTTTTTCAGGACACTGGAGATGCAAACAAAGTTATCAAGCGGAACCTTTACCTTTGATGGCAACAGTGTTAAGACGGCTACAGAGGTCATATCAGAAGATTCTCAGACCTATAAAACTCGCAATAGCCACATAACCGAGATAGAGGCATTTTTGAGACATCTTATTATATCAATCTTGGAATTGGCTTCTAAGGCAAAGGGTCGCAAAGGAACCTTATATACTGGGAAAATCCCAACCGAAGATGAAATCGGAATTGACTTTGACGATGGGGTTTTTCAAAGTAAAGAAGCCTTGTTAAAACATTATAGCCATGGGACATTGAACAAACTCATCCCCAGAAAAGAAGCCTTGCAACGTATATGGGATATCCCAGAGGATGAAGCTGAAAAATGGTTGAAGATGATGGTATTAGAAGATAAGATGTTTAGCCCAGAATATGAACAGATAAGAAAGGAAATCGAGCTAGGCGCTGGAAGTGAGATCTAATGAGTCGTGAGGACATTTTTGACTATACAGACCCAACCATGGATATTTACAGATCGTTAGAGGTTGAAATTTTTCGTAGTATTATTAAACGTCTAAAGAGACGGGGTAAGGTTAATATCAACCAATGGCAGTTAGAAGCCTTACAAGAATTTGGCATGGTTAATAACGAAGTGATTCAATTGCTTTCCAGCTATTCAGGTCTTGCCACTCATCAAATAGAAAAGGCGATTAGTGACAGTGCTAAGTTAGCTATCAAAGATGTAGACACGGCTTTAAAACCTTATTTAGGTGATAGGCCATCCAATATCAACGTTAACAACACGCTTAATGCTTATAAAAATCAGACTTTTCTTGAGATCAATAACCATGTTAACCAGACGCTAATCAGCACCAATTATGGGCATGGGACTTTATCAAGAATGTACAATGACATCGTGGATAAAACGACTGCTAATTATGTCGTTGGAAATATGACCTTTCATCAAGCTTTGGAGAGAACGATTATCGAATGGGTTAGTCGCGGGATACAAAGTACGTTTATAGATAAGGGTGGTCATATCTGGTCTATGGAGAGGTATCTAGATATTGTTCTTAAGTCAACCTTTAACCGCACCTACAATGAGCTAAGAACTCAAAGAATGTCAGAGTTTGATGTTTATACGGCGCTAATGGGAGTCGTTACGGATGCGGCAGAACGTTGTGCGTATTGTCAGGGTAAAGTTTTGGATATGCGCCCAATTGGTGAGGCTGTCAGTGGTTATCCTAGCATTTATGAGTTTGATTATGGCGAACCAGGAGGCACGCAGGGAATTGGATGCCGACACCCCTTGTGGCCGTTTATACCAGGAGTTAATGTCGATAATCAGCCTCAAATTGATCCAGAAGAATCAATCGAAAAATCCAAAGTGCGGAATAAGCAAAGAGAGCTTGAAAGGCGGATCAGAGCCACAAAAAAACGCCTGATCGTCTTTGAAGAACTAGGATCGGACAGAGTAGACATGACTAAATCGGTTTTGAGACGACAGCAAGGGGAAATAAGAGAATTACTTAAAGATGCAGACTGGTTAAGACGAAATTATCAAAATGAGAAAGTCTATACACCTAAGCATTTACTCATGCAAGAGTATAACAAGCGCCCTCATGACGATTTTGGTGAAAGGGCATATCGAGAAAACTGGAATAACTAGGAGGAATTGAAATGGATGACTGGTATAGAACTTTTCCAATGGGTCATGAAATTAACCCATTTTTTAATAGCACAAATAAAGGCGAATATAAGGAGTTAAGAAAAATTAAAATTGCTGGTTACCAAGTAAAAGTTCAGGAAAGTGCGCATCTATTAGATAACTATAATTGCTTCGGGGAATATTCACCGACGACTCAAACCATTAAATTAGATGCCAGATTAACTCGCCAACAAAAAGAAGAAACATTAATGCATGAATTGTTAGAAGCTATCAATAGCATTTATGATTTAAATCTTGACCATGATAACCAACTTTGTAAGTTGTCTGTTGTCTTACATCAAGTCATTAAAGATAATAAAGGCTTGTTTGATCATATGAGCTAAATATTTATAACCGAAAAATGTAAGTGAATATAATCAAGTCCATTAAGGGCTTTTTATTATGTCCTAAACATGACATTAAAAAGTTGTGGAGCAAAGAATGAGTGGGGTATGTTCCCACCACTCCATTCAAAATAATAGAATGGAGATGATGAAATGATAATGAAAGTAGAAACTTGGTTAAATCATGATATAAGATTTGTGCAGGTAGAGGGTGAATGGTGGGCGGTCGCTAAAGATGTAGCAGTAGCGCTAGACTATTCCCAGACACAAGCGATGACGAAACTTCTTAGAGAAAAACACTACCGAACATTCAAAATGGATGATCGCTTTAGAAAAGAAATAGGGGAGGATTTTAAATATCAGAGTGGTGTTATTCTGTTGGGTGAATTCGGGATCTATAAAGCGGTGCTCAATTCGCATAAATCAGAAGCAGAAGCATTTGAAGATTGGGTATTTAATCTCCTCAAACAGCTTCGTCAAGAATCGGATGTAGAATCCTATCAAGTCTTCCGTATGATGGATAATGAACATCAAAAGTCAATCATGGAAAACCTGCATGTCGGCTTACCCAAACCTGAAAAAAGGCATTACATCAAAGCTAATACCATAGCCAACAAAGCAGTATCCACTAAACATGGATATAGCAAAATGGTAAAGAAAGATCACATGACTGATGACATGATAGCAGACAGACAACCCATCTTAAATGACACCGTAGAGTTAATGGTAGCCAAAGATCATTTTAAGTTAGATTTATCAGTCAGCGAAGTGATATACGACAAGCACACTCATTAGATCGTGCTTTTTATGATGCCTTATTCGTCCCCTATGACGTTAAACTAGAACCTTTTGAGGTCGTAACCCTCGTTAAAAAACGTGAAGGAGAGATATTGATGAAAAGAAAATATTTAGAGGATTTAGGACTAGAAAAAGAAGCTATTGATTCAATCATGGCGGAACACGGTAAAGCGGTGACAGCTGTCAAAGCAGATTTGACAGAGGCTCAAACTAAAATCACGAATTTAGAAGAGTCGATTTCAAAGCGTGATACCGACATCGAGAAACTAAAGAAAGAAGGTGGGACTAGTGAGGAGTTGAAAAAACAACTCGAAACACTCCAAGTTCAATACGACACAGATAAAGCGAACTATGAAGCTGATCTAATTCAAACCAAGAAAAATTCAGCGATCGAATTAGCTTTAACCAACGCAAAGGCACGCAACATCAAAGCCACCAAAGCTTTATTGGATACAGAAGCGCTTGAGCTTGGAGATGATGGGGTTAAAGGATTAGACGATCAATTAAAGAAACTACAAGAAGAAAATCCTTTTTTGTTTGATTCGGAAGAACCTAAAGAAACGAAGCCAGAACCTACCCCACAAATTGTAGTAGGTGGAAATCCTTCCACCGACACAGGCAGCACCCCAAAGAGCTGGAGAGAACTCATGAATGAAAATGTGGCGAAAGCAAAACAAGCAGCCGCTAAAACTTAATAGAAATGGAGAGATAATATGCCAATTGCATTAGATAGCAAAGATTTAGCCAAAGTTGATGAAGAATTTAGAGTTGAGAGTAAAGTGTGGGATGTCTTAAAAGGTGGAGCCAAAGACATCTCCGAAGCTGATTTTGTAGGAGCTAAAGAGGTTCGAGTTAACAAGATTACCGGGTTTCAATCCGCTAAATATGTAAGAAATGGAGAAAATAAGCGTTCTAAAGTTGAAATTACAAAGCAAACCCTAGAGCTTGAACATGAAATCTGGATGGGGTACGACTTAGATGCCTTAGATCAACAAGAAAACGGATCTTATGATACAAGCCTTGTTGTGGAGCAACACATTAAACATGTGTCTATTCCTACTAAAGACACGATAGCTGTTGAGCGCTTAGTTGAGCATAGCGCCAAAATGGTTCCAGAAGTCATCACCACTGAAAACTCTTTGGATGCCTTTGACGCAGCCGAGCAGTACATGACAGATGCAGAAATTACAGGAAACTTAGTGATGTTTGTTTCTTCTGATTATTACAGAAAATTAAAAAATAATGAAAAAGTGTCTAAGACCTTTACTGTTAACACCCAAAACATTAACGGGATTGATCGTCGTGTAGGGATGTTGGATAATGAGATTCCCATTCTTGAGGTTCCTAAAGCACGTTTACAATTATTTGAAGATAAAGTCATTAATTTTATCTTAGTCCCACTTGAAGTGGCAGCGCCTATTGAAAAGTTTAATGATGTGACCATCATCCCGGCGGAATATGATGCGGATGGGTATCGGGATAAGATCAAAGGTCTAAATTACTTAGATTTAATTGTATTTGACAATGCTAAGATTGCGATTTATGTGTCTTATGAAGATAAGGATGGGCAAGAGACACGAAGCGCTGCTCCAAGATCAGGAAATACAGAACCAGCACAAGAACAGATCGACTATGATCAAATGACCGTCACTCAATTGCGTAAAGAATTAGCGAAGTTAGGCATTGAGTTTGATAAAGACGATACGAAAGAGATGTTAATTGATTTACTCAATAAAAAGGGGTGATTGGATGAGAGGACGGACAGCTAAGAATAGCGTGAACTTATCTCATTCGGACTATAACAGTCTATTAGCTTTTACCCCCATAGAGGACCAACAAGAGTACTATAAACTGTTTTTTAAAGCGTCTGATCTCTTAAAAAGTATCACACGAAATTTTTATGTTGTTAATGATTTTGAAACAGATTATCCGATACGCAAAGAGGCCTATATTAAAGCCTTAGCGTGTCAGATTGAATATTTCTATGAGACTGAATCCATGACGACTGAGGGGCTTAATTCTGCTCCTCAAACACAACATATTGGACGGACAGCGCTTAGTCAGACCTCAAACTTTAATCCCTCTGGAGAAAATGAGAAAAAACCCATTGTTTGTGAAGATGTTTACTTTTATTTATCAGGTACTGGGTTGTTGAATAGGGGGTTGGGATAATGAAAGCACTGCAAGTGGATAAAAGGTTATTATATGATTCATTTATGTACCAAGAACTTAAAGAACGCACTCGCTTTGAAACAGATGAATATTCAGAGCCTACCGAAGTTGAATTTGTGAAGATTGATAGAAACGAAGTTTATGAAATTAAAGGTAAAGAGCGCAAGAAGGTAGCTAACGGAATCATTTTTTGTTATGCAGCACATACTACGCCATTTATAAAATTCAAAAAAGAATCAAAAGTTGTCTTTAATGGTGGAGAACACACAATAGTTAAAGTTATTCAATTAGACCATCCTTATAAAAAAGAAGTCTGGGGCTATGAGTTGGAGTACTTATGACACAACAGATTACGATTGATACTGATTTAAAGGACATCTATAGCAAAGTATCCCCTCAAAGTTTAAGCCGTGGTCAATTTGCTTTAGCTAATCAAATGCTAGCAAACATGAATCATTTCGTGCCTGCAAGGAGTCATGACTTAAGACAAACTGGGCATGTGTCCGCCAATGGAGAATATCTCATCTGGCGTAGGGTGTACGGAAAGGCTCAATACAAGGGGACTAACGGGATTGTGACTTTTAGAAAATATACCACACCAGGAACAGGCCCCAAGTGGGATGAGGTAGCTAAAAGAAGGTATGGGCATACATGGCCAAAAGCATATCTAGAAGGGATAGGCTTATCATGATCGCATTTATGAAAGATTTAGCCAATTACATTGATACATTAGACATTCCAATGCCGCTTCAAATTGAGTTGTTAAATACAGAAGAAACAGTTGCTCTCGTATCAGCTCCAGGCGGTCAAACCTTAAGAAAGTATTTTGATGGGGCAACAGATAAGCGGCTCCAGTATGATTTTTGCATAAAAACGAAAGATACGGTAAGAGCACTAAAAACACTTGAAACCATTGCAAATGCTTTAGTTTCCCTAGACGTGCTTAACACCGAAGCAGAAGCATATGAATTTTTAAATATTACCGTCTCAAACGAGGCTTTCTTTACAGAAGCCACCGAAGATGGATATTATTATTATCAATTAACGATACACGCAGATTTAACGATTTTAAAAAATGAATAAGGAAGTGATTTTATGAGTAGAAAAAGAAATGCTTTACGTCAACACTTTATAGCACCATTGTCCCAAACATCACCAACAGAAACGGCTTATTTGCGATTATCACGCTATATAAGTGATATTTCCGCTAATAATGATGAAACTGTCGATACAGAAGCATTTTACCACGGTGATGGGACACCAGAGAATACAGTGACAGCCATTCAGAAAGGATATTCGGTTGAAGGATATCGTTATGCAGGCGATCCGGCCCAAGACCTGATTGCAGAAATGGAATTAGGTATTTTAGATGACCGTAAAGTTTGGCACAAGGTTGTGAGTGCTGATGGATCAAAGACATATGAAGGAGTGGCAACTGTCTCTAATATTGTGATTGATGGTGGTTCTGCAGATGAATTTGAAACATTCTCATGCGATATCACCTATGATCAAATCCCGACTATTACAAACGGAAGCGGCGGAAGCGGAATAAGTACTTTTTCAGGAGTGATTGAAACACAAGAAGCTCCTGTAAAATCGGCAAAACAAAAGTAAAAAAGAAAATTAAGGAGCTTCGGCTCCTCTTAAAGGAGGAGAACAAATGGCGGTTAAAATTAGTTTTATTGACACTAAGATTCCAGTGGAAATTGGTAAATTAAAATTTGAGGCAAACACAAGTGACGAAGTATATAATCCCTTTGCTGAAAGGTTTAAGAAATTTATTGACGAAATGCATGATTTGGAAAAGGCACTGGAAAAAGAGGGGTTAGATGAGTCGGAAGAATTTGAAAAGCTTAAGAATAGAGTGGCGGAGTTATACGATGAGTTATTAGGCAAGGGAGCTTTTGAAAAGGTATATGAACAAACTCCTAATCTAGGGCTGGTGGCAAGTATATTCATGCAGGTAGTAGCTGGCATTGAGCAAGACCTTCAAGAAAAGGCTGGCATTAAAGGATTACCTAAACAACTACAAGAAAAGGCAAAAAAATATAAAAATTGATTCTCACCTTCTTTATTTCTTGGTATAATAAGGGAAAAGATTAATGGGGAGTGTTGATATGAATATATATTTCATAATTGTCTCTAATATAGTATTTTTGTTATTGATTTTTTTATATTGTCTAAATAAAAGTTTAAATAAACACAGGGACGATATGTCACCCGAGGAACGTGCAGAACTCGAGGCGAGTGTTGATAGACAATTACAAGCGAAAAGGAAAGGTGGTTCAAGCACCACAGCACACACCATGCAATGCCCAAAATGTAACAGTAACAACATATCCGTCCTGGGTGAGAATAAAAAATCATTCTCAGCTGGAAAAGCTGCTGTTGGTGGAATGTTAGCTGGACCAACTGGAACCCTTGCTGGATTTACGGGGAAGAAGAATGGCTATGATTGTTATTGTAGTGATTGTATGCATAAATTCATAGTCAAATAGATTGACCACTCATTCAGAGTGGTTTTTAAATGCTCAAAAATAAGTGAGTTGATAAAATGTTTACTTTAAATCACAGGATGGATTACACTCTAGAGATTGGAGACATTGTCTATCAAGTCGATATGGCATTCGATAACGTACTTTTGTTTTTAGAAATTTTAAACGATAAAAGCTTAACCGATATAGAAAAGATACACTTTGGAATTAACATTCTGCTGGGTGTGTCTTTTTTGTTGCCATTAGAGTATCAATATCAAATATTTAACACATTAGTGAAAGAATTTATAGGTTCTGAAGCTGAAGAATTAGATCTTGATATGGACGGAAATCCTTTACCAATGTCTAAAAAAGCAAAAAATTACGATTTAAAATATGATGCTGAATATATTTATGCCTCTTTTATGCAGGCTTACGGGATTGATCTTATTGAGCAGCAAGGGAAGTTGCACTGGTATAAATTTAAAGCTTTATTAAACGGATTGCCCGAAGGGACAAAGTTTATGTCTGTACTGGATATTCGGACACGCGAAGAACGTAAAGGGATGTCACCAGAAGAAAAAAGGGATTTGAAAAAACTTAAAAAACAATACGCCCTACCTTGCGAAGGAGGTGGAAGCTAAATGGCAGATGGAACAGTAAAGATAGCTGTCAAAGTTAACGACAAAGAAGTAGGGTCGCTAAGGGATGGCTTGGATGGCTTAACAGCGAGCTCTCAAAAAACACAAAAAGGTTTTCTGGGTTTAGATAAAGGTTTGAAAAATACGGCGCTTGGTATGATGGCCGGGAAAGCAGCAGCTAAAGCACTGTCAATGGCTAAGAATGCACTGGATGGAGCTTTTAAACGCTTAGATACTTTGGATGGTTTCCAAAGAAGTATGACACGTCTCACCGGCTCGAACGAAGAAGCCAAGCGGGGGATGGAGCGTGTTCGTGATGCAGTAACAGGAACTTCTTATACACTCGATGGAGCCGCTCATTCTGTGCAAAGGTTGGCGATACAGAGCAATAATATGGATGGCGCCATTGATTCTATGGAGGCTTGGGCAGATGCTGTTTCAGAATTTGGAGATGGATCGGCAGACGCTTTTGATAATGTTATGGATGCCATGACTCAAATGAGAGCAACTGGAAATGTTAACATGCAACAATTAGATAGAATCATCCGGCGCTTAGGAGTTGATCCTATTCAAATTTTTGCACAAGCAACTGGAGAAAGTATGGCGGATGTTAAGCAGGCGCTTAGTGATGGAACTTTAGACGCTAATGAGTTCTTCGACACCATAGAATATGCGTTTAGAAATGGTAAAGGAGAGTTTGAAAGTATAGCAGGTGCAGCCAAAGTCGCAGGGACCACTTGGCAAGGTGTAATTGCTAATATGCAAACTTCTACGGTTCGTGGTATGGCTAGTATCGTGACTTCCTTAGACGATGCATTAGGCGAGACGCGGTTTGGCTCACTAAAAAGTAATATTACTCGATTTGGAAATACATTCGAGACAGTTTTAATTACGATAGGGAAAGTTGCGGCCTCAACTATCATTTTTCTTGACAGATATGAAGCAGCCGTTATGGGTGTCATAGTGGCTTTTGGAGCTTACAAGGTCATGATTACATTTAAAAGTGTTTTGTTAGCGACAAGCAAGGCAGTCGAAGCTGCCACAGTAGTCAAAAAAACATATAACGCTTTAACAATGACAGAAATTGCCACACGAACCATAGCTAATGATAAGCTATCATTAAGTACTATTTTATTAGGTAAAATGTCTGGTGCTCTTACTCTAGCTGAGGTTAAGACCGCTTTACTGGCTAAAAAGACGGCACTTATGAGTACTGCACAAACAAACTGGAATGCTACGAAAGTCCTAGGTAATTCATTGTTAAGCATAGGAGCGACATTATATGGCGTTATGACAGGGAATATAACTCTTCTAACAGCTAAAACAATGTTATTAACAGCAGCTAAAGCGGCATTAAATGCAGTTTTAAATGCAAATCCTTTCCTTTTTATTGTGACAGCGATTGGAGCAGTTGTAACAGCAACTATTGGTTTAGTCAAATGGTTTAACCGTAGTTCAGATGCAAGCATAGAATTAAAAGAACAACAAGAAGCGCTCGCAGAAGAAATGGATGACTTTTCAAACTCCATCAAAGAAAATAAAGCGGCTCATGAGGAGAATGTTAATTCAATTACCGCTAATCGGAATGCCAATTACAGATTAGTGAGACAATTAAAAGAATTGGAAGGCGTTGAGAATAAAAGTGCTGTCCAAAAACGCCAGATGGCTCTTATTGTCGATCAACTAAACGGGGAAATCGAAGGGCTAAACCTTCAATACGATGAAGAAAACGATCATTTAAATATGAGTATCGATCAGATTCGACAAAAAAATAAACTCTATGCTGAGCAAGATAAATCGGTAGCCATCCAAGAGCAACTGGTAGAAATGCTCCAAAAAGAGGCTGAGATTGATTTAAAATTAGAGGATTTAAAAGATCAACGTGCTGAATATGATAATCAGCTACAACTAAATATCATTTCAGAAAAGGAGCATGCAGAACTCTTAGAAGGCTTAAAAATCATCGAAGAAGATTTAATTGAGACTAAACGAGAGCTTGGGGATGAGATTGGGGTTCTTGAAGGTCAATGGGAAGAAAGTATTGAAACCATCGAAGACCTAGAAAATAAATATGTCGATTCGTTTGGTGAAATGGCGTTTGCAACAGAGGAAAGTGTTGATCGTCAAATAGGGGCTTTGGATCAATTAAACGATGCACAGCAAGGCGTTGTCGAAAGTGTCGGGGATATGTTTGAAAATGTGTCAAAGTCACTAAGCGACTTGACAGGTGAGTATGAAAAAAATGCAGAGCTTACTTGGGATGTTGTTCAACAAAATCAGAAAGACATCATCGAAGCAACCAACGAACACACTGCCATTTACTCAGAACTTGTGGCAAGTGGAATTAGCGAGGAGTATTTAAAAGCCATAGGGGCCGATAAAATTGAATCTTTACCCCTTTTGCAATCGATGCAAACCGAAGGGGTAGATATTGTCAAAGCTGCCGAATCAGAATGGCATGATGCTCATAAGAAAAATGCGGATACGTTGGTGGATGCCTTTGACTTTGAGCCTGAACATGCGGAGGCTATTAAGAGTTATATTACCGAAGGGGTAGGAGGCTCCTTAGCTCAAGCCATCGAAGAAGCCGATTTTGCAAGTATTGGGAGACAAATCCCGGAGAACACAGCAGAGGGTATAGAGGAAAATCAAGAACCCCTTAATAATTCGAGTGACGCTATGGCAAAGGCCACCGAAGATTATTTAACTGAAAGATTTAGTGAGGGCGGCTTTAAAGATGCTGGGAAACTGATCCCTAACGAAGTTTCAGGTGGGATAGAAGAGGAAACGCCAAAAGTTAGAAAATCTACTAACACCATGGTGCAGGAATCGGATAAAGAAATGAAGACTATTGTGCCAGCCTTTACCGATCATGGAACCAATGCGGTCAAAGGGTTAACGTCAGGGATGCTTGCCGAGAGTGGGAACCTTTACACTAATGTCAGTACCATCGCGCAAGACATCAATAAACGATTTAAAAGCGACTTAGGTATTCATTCACCATCTCGTGTCACAAGGGATGAGGTTGGAAAACCCATTGTCGAGGGAATAGCGACTGGGATTGATAACAATACTAATTTAGTGAGCACCAGCATTAATAAAATGAATAACGACATGATAAAAGACACCAAAAGCGGCGCTCATGATGTCACCAAGAACTATGAAGGCATGAGCCGCGACATGGATCAAAACATGAGACAGTGGCCAAATTTTGCTAGAAGCGCCATGACTGCTGTCGTGAGTGTGTTAAGAACTCAAACCGCAACTGCAAACAGCACGGTAAGAAGCTGCGTCAGTACCATGACAGGAAGCCTAAATACCTTGATCCCTAATTTTCGTGGAATTGGTCAAAATGCCATGGCAGGACTTAATCAAGGCTTGTTAAACGGTCGCGGCAGAGTGTTGAGTACAGCAAGGAGCATCGCTAACGAAGTCACTCGAACGATGCAAAATGCACTAAATATCAACTCGCCATCACGGGTCATGAGAGATGAAGTGGGGCGCTTCATCCCAGAAGGGATTGCAGTGGGGATTGAAGAAAACTCAAATGTAATTGGTAAAGCCTTAACTGGTATCAATGATGACATGATCCGGATACCTAAAATTTCAGCAGAATCATTAATTGAGTCAGGGCGTGGAGGCTTAGTCGCCTCAGCCTCTTATAACAACTCTAGCAGCACTTATGACAATAGTGTGGTCAATCACAACGAAGGTTTGTTTAATGGGGCAACCATCGTTTGGAATAATAAAGAGGACATTCGTCAAACCATGCAAGACATCGCCTGGATGACACAACGTGAGGGGGTTAAAATGTAATGTTTACTTATAAAAACATCAGCAGTGAGGACATGTACTTAAAAATCGAGAATCATCTAGTTTTTACAGCGCCCAATCGAGACATTGAATTTATAGCAGTTGACGGCAGAGATGGCGAGATAGTTCTTGATCGACAACGATATGAGTCAGTGATACGATCTATTCCCTGTACATTAACGCCACCTAGTGGCATGGATATCGAGCAGTTAATTCATAATATCCATAACTGGTTAAGCACGGATGTTAAGTATCATGATTTTACTTGGAGTGGCGATCCTAATTTTATTTATAAAGCTATTGTCAATGAAGGCTTTGACACGCAAAGAGTCCTGAGCCGCTATGGTAAGACTGTCCTTAAGTTTAGATTTCATCCCATTAAATATTTAGCCTCCTCATTGACGGAAAGAAGCATAGCAAACGGTGCCAACATTCATAACCCTTATAATATTCCTGCTAAGCCCCTGATTCGCATTATCGGAAATGGAAATATGCAGATACACATAGGTGGCGAGTTATTAGACTTACGAAACGTCCTTAATGGGATTACAGTTGATTGTGAGAGCCAAACAGTTACCAGTGCTAATGGGCAATTTACCGAGTTTGATAAAATCTTTAGCTATCCGTTCCCGACTCTAAAACCCGGAAATAACACCATCGCATTTAGTGACAATGTGGAGCAAATGTACATCACCCCACGGTTAGGAGCGTTGGTATCATGAGTTTACCGATTTTGTATGATAAGATGGAAACTAATTTTAAACATTTAGGATTAGGAGTCTTAAAAGACGCTATTTCTTGTTTGGTTACGGAAGAACGCAACGGAATATTTGAATTAGAAATGGAGTATCCCATCGACGGAGCTCTTTTTAATTGGCTGGAAAATGATCGGATTATTAAAGTCGATGCCGGTCATGAGTTAAAAAATCAACAATTTAGAATTAAGCAAATGAATAAAAAGATGGATGGCGTGGTACAAGTTTACGCAGAACACGTCTCTTACTTAACCAAAGATTTATCATTGACCCCTAATGTGAGTTTAAATGGGAATGGTCAGCGTGTTTTGGAACAGTGGAAGGATCAGATCATAGACGAGAATCCTTTCACTGTTTTTTCGGACATTCAACTTGAAAGAGAAACGAGTTTAAGCATTCAGGACTTTGATAATGCAAGACATGTACTAGGTGGGATTCAAGGCTCAATTTTGGATATCTGGAACGGTGAATATAAATTTGATAACTACCACATCAGCTTACTAGAAAATCGAGGAAATAATGCGAATACGTTGATAAGCTATGGTCGTAATCTAACCGACTTACAACAAGAAGAAAACATATCTAATACTTACACTTCTCTTTACCCTTATGCTGTTTATCGTGAATTTAATGAAAATGGCAACGACAGCAAAGAAATCATCATCACACTAGATGAGTTAATCGTGGATAGTCAACATGTTGATAAATACCCAACCAGACGAATTATGCACATTGATTTTTCAAGCGAGTTTAGCGATGAGGAAATGCCCACCCAATCGAGATTAAGAAGCTTAGCCCAGCAGTATATTAGGGACAATGAAGTAGGAGTCCCTAAAGTGAGTCTAACGGTATCTTTTGTAGATTTAACGAAGGAATTAGGGTTTGAAGGTCTCTTTAGCGAAAGAGTTAATTTATGTGATGTCGTGCCTGTTTATTTTGAGAATCTAGGCATCAGGGCAAGGGCTAAAATTAATCGGATTCGTTGGAATGTCTTGCTGGACCAATATGATTTGCTAGAAATTGGAGACTCGAGAATCTCATTATCAGATAAGATTAGAGACATGGAGGATAGCATTCACAACATCAATAACCGCCCCCCAACCATTGCCGGAGAAAATATAGCCAATATTCCCCCTAGTCAAGTCACAGGATTTAAAGCGTATGGTGGGTTTAGTCAAATTCATCTATTTTGGGATAACCAAGGCATTCATGTTGAATATTTTGAGCTTTATGCCTCGGTCGTTTCAGACTTTGTGCCTAACGACTTTGATCGTATTTATCGAGGTCGAGCCAATGCTTTTAGTCATATCGTGGATACAAATAGACAATATTTCTATCGTTGCCGAGCGGTTAATCATCATGGCGTAGTAGGTGAGTGGTCCATTGAGGTATCGGCTCAAACGGCCAACACGAAGAAAATTGACGAATTAGAGGGAGATTTAATCACTTTAGAGGATGCTCTAGAAGAGAATGAGCAACGTTTAAGTGGTGTGAGGGATTTAATGGATCACTGGCAATACATGGACAGTGTCGAGATTGACGGGGGAGCCATTAGAGCCGAAACCATCACAGCAAGAGCTATTGAAGCTGGAACCATCACCTCACTTGAAATCGCCAGTGATACCATTGTTGCTAACAACATCCAAGCAGGAGCCATTATCGCCAGGCATATAGGAGCTAATCAAATTGTAGCTAACGCGATTGATACCAATGCCATCCAAGCGAGACACATCCAAGCAGGAGCGATTGTGGCTGATAAAATTGCAAGTGGCGCTATTCAAACAGTACACATGCAGGCAGGTAGCATAAATGGGGATAGGATACAAACAAATACACTTAATGCTAATCGTATTAGCACTGGAACACTCACAGGTGTATTGTTAAGGAGTGAAAGCGGAAATAACCGCATTGACATCAACAATGGAGAAATTACAATAAATCCAGGGCAGTCTGGGACACTTGCTCAAGTTGCTTCGAGAATCAACCAGGGAAGCTTTAGGGTGTTTGACCCCGGTCGATCCGGACAAGAAGTAGGTGGTGTGATTAGGCTCCAGCAGACCTCAAGTCCCTATCCAGTCCATGCGGTGTCTTTAGCTGCAAGACGGATAAGTGGATCATCAACAGCAGCGTCAAATGGTTACTTTAGCCAAATGAGCGCACAATTTAACCAACCGTCTGGCCAATGGGCATGGCGTGTCCAAGTCAATGGCGCATCGGGGACGCTTGCATTTAATCAAGCGACGTTTGCCAGTGACGTGCAAATGAATGCTTTTGGATTAAGCGGTGATGTAAATTTTAAGGGTGTGGGTGATGTTGATTTACGAGATAACAAAGTTTTAAAAGTTAGAAATCTCGGGACAACTGGATTTGTTAAAAATACCAAGTTGGCAATGGTTGCTTACACGGTTGATGGAATGGAAGGAACATTGATAGCCAATCAATACCCAAATCCGCAAGGAGGTTTTTGGATCGGTGAAGATGGCCAAACAGGACTTATGATGGACGGTGTAGTTAAAATTAGTTAGGAGATGAAATGATGGAAGATCAAGTAACCGAATATAACCCACTCATAAATGAGCGTTTACAAGTTTGTGCAATCAGACCATTGGACGTCCCACTGCAACAAGTGGCTGGGCGAATGCTTCCTGATAAAAATTCAGATAAGCAAGAGTTGGAAGTCGATATTTTGATGGAAACAAAAGATGGTCATACCTTTATCAACGGAAGATTAAAGCTCACAGCAGGCAAAGAAGCCACGATGCCAGAGATCAGAACTTTAGCATGTGAACAACTAAAAGAATGCATTAAATAAGGGGGTAAAGGCATGATTCATACAGAAATAAAAGTATTGCAGGATTTAGGCATTAAAATAGCTAATTTAGAGATTGCTAATAGTCAATTAGTCGCCGAAAACCAATTATTACATGAACAACTTAATGCAATAAAAAAAGAAAAAGAAGGTGAGTAAGATGGATCAAGTATTTAAGTCCCATGAACTCACGATAGATATTAGCCCTAATCGCAGGCAAAGAATTCAAACAGGCACGGAATTTTTTACACTTGACCAAAAAACAGGTAAAAAGATCGTTAATTTTACGCTTAATAATGAAGAATTAGACTTAACAACGGCTAAAAATGTTGTGTTTGCTTTTAATTTTGTAAGCTCAGTTTCGACTTATATTTTCGATTCAAACGAAACAAAATTTGAAAGAAAAGTCGAGATTGAAGATGCCGAAAAAGGAAGGGTGAGCCTGGTCCTTCCTAACGATCTTTTTGAATATGAAGGGCCTGTTATCATCTACATTTATATCGAATTTATCAATGGTCAATCATTCGATGTAGCCGAAATTGAGACGACTTTTACCGAGTCATTTTTAGATAAACAACTACCTGAAATGACTGATTTTTATGTAGCAAGATTTGAGGATTTAATTAAACTAGTCTATAAAAGAATAGACGAAATTAACAGTTATTTAAATGAACGAGTTGATGAGATAGATCAGCATGTTGATAACAGACTCGATATCATTGATAGCACTATTAATAATCGAATCGATGCGATTGACCTTGAAATCACGAACCGCGTTGAGGAAATCAATCATCAAATGCAAGCTGATTTGTCAGACTCAAGAGAAGAATTACAAGAAACAAGAAACGAACTACAAGAGACAAAATTAGATCTTGAAAAGACGATTGACGCATTTAGATATCATGTCGATGAGCTTATTAAGCAGAATCAACAGCAGATTGACGATGCTAATATCCGAGCGGATGAAATTGAAAAAAGATTGGATAATCTTGATATAATCAGTCGTGAAGATTTTAATATTCATGTTAATGATAGCACTCGACACGTAACTGCAAACGAGCGTCAAGATTGGAATAGTCGTGTGACACAAAATACGTTTAATGATTTACCCATCAGACGCAGAATCCAAGTGACCGATTGGGATGCGCTTGATAACACAGTACTGGGACTACGACATGGTGAGTCAGTCATGGTCTATGCCGACATAGGGTCGTTAAATAGTCCTTGGAACGGTATAAACTCAATGTCCGGTCATGCCTATCTAACATCTAATAATGGAGATCACATTGCTATCGAGGTTTATCGGTCAAGCAATACCGTCACACGAGATCGTAAAGCGATGCGATTCCGAGGCTTTAACGGTTGGGGCGAATGGAAGTATGGAGCGGACACAGCAACACGCTTACAAACACCACGGACGATCAATGATGTAGCATTCGATGGAACTACAAACATAACTGTCACAGCTAATCCAACGACGACGAGGTTGACGGTCAATACTAATTTAAACGATGTCCTCACACCCGGTAATTACAATTGTCCTTTGATTGACGAGGCAACAACAATGCCGAACACCCCCTTGAACGAAGCTTTTAGTTTGCAAGTTATACGTCACGGCGGTAATGTCAGGGAGGCCTGTACTCAAATATTTACCACTTACCATGAAAGTAGTGGTAGGATTAGGAGGTTTATACGTAACCAGAACGGAACAGTGTGGGGAGCTTGGTTTGAATTACCGATTGCGGTAGGAGCTGTCAGAACTTATGACATGTCAGTTACAAGAGCCAATCAATTAGCCACTGAAAGAACAATCACGATAGGCAATACATCAAAAATTTTCAATGGATCAGCTGATGTTAACTGGTCAATCAACGAAATTTTAGGGCTTATCGCAAACGGAAATGCTGATGCTGGATCAGCTAGAATTGGTAATTTGTTAATAAATTGGGGGACAGCAACATTGAGATTTGTGGGGACGCAGACAGGATATTACGAGGGATTAGTAGAATTTAGAGAATCTTATACATCTGAGCCTTTGGTATTGGCAACAGCTGGTGCCTCCACAACGGATCTCGTCTTTCCGGCGGTTAAGGTAGTTTCGAGAACTACGACAGATGCTCTTTTGCGAGGGACAGACTTGCAGGCTTTTGTACAGTCCTATACTGCGAATTGGCTTGCAATCGGAATAATAAATTAGGACATAAGGAGCAAAAAAATGATGGAACACACAATTAAAATTTTAACAGGAGTTGCTGGCATGGTAACCTCCTTTTTATTTGGAGGTTGGACGGTGCTTCTACAAACATTAGTCGTTTTTATGGTGATTGATTACGTGAGTGGGGTAGCAGTGGCTAGTTATTTGAGAGAATTAAATAGTCAAATCGGCTTTAAAGGGATTGCTAAAAAGGTGATGATCTTATCACTTGTGGCGGTTGGTCACTTATTAGATCAAATTATATTGGGAGATGGCCAGCTGTTACGTGATGCGGTCATCTTCTTTTATATGGCTAATGAGTTGATCTCAATTTTAGAGAACGTAAGTAAGACGAGCTTACCCGTACCTACTAAATTAAAAAATACCATTAAGATTTTAAAAGGAGATGAATAACCAATGAAAAAATTATTACGTTTTACATTGTCCGAGGAGGTAGTCGCAATAGAGTATACAGGTGATAATTGGGTAGAAATACATGACTTCGTTGGAACTCAAAACTTCCACTACAGCTTTGGTCAGCTCTATATCAAGACTCAACTAGGTAACTTAACACTGGTTGAAAAAGGGATGACGATTATGAGATTAAACGGTGATCATTACGATATCCTTTCAAATGACAGTGAAGTTGAAGTGCTGCAAACCCCATACACGGAAGAAGTAGAAATCACTGAACAAGAAAAAGGAGATGAATAATCATGACAATAAACATCAGACAAAACTTAGTAGCATCTAGTAAATATGATATTAAAGCACCATACACCATGACCCCTCAATTTATTACGGTTCACAATACGGCTAACGATGCTTCGGCTAATAATGAAATTGCTTATATGATTAGTAACAATAATCAAGTGTCCTTTCATTTTGCGGTGGATGATAATGAAATCGTTCAAGGATTACCT
>Ga0153980_1000188_pt1 | contig 31416 bp, 22 predicted proteins | sample TSGA064MetaG_FD_104722 | JGI IMG/M metagenome (GOLD analysis project Ga0153980, IMG submission 104722) | Attine ant fungus gardens microbial communities from Georgia, USA - TSGA064 MetaG | ecosystem: Host-associated > Fungi > Mycelium > Unclassified | place: USA: Georgia, Magnolia Springs State... | reverse complement strand
TTTGGGTAACTAATTATAATACATATTTCTTCACCGTCACCTTCTTATATTTATTTTTATTAGAAAAGTATTCTATTCATTCTTGCAGTATCTCATCTTTGCATAAACCAACCTAAAAAAAATTATAAATAGTAAATTTATATTAGTCATAATAAGTAGGTATTAATCTAAATATTTTAGTATGTTTTACAATATGTGCTGTATATATTCAAGATGAGCAGTTTAAGTGCTTTCATATGAATACCCAAAATCAACTCAATAAAAGTGTTTTAGACTTCTATTGTTTAATATATTTGAAAACTTCCTCTACTAATTGGATATAAATCAACGAAATAAATTGTAGATATAAAACTTTTGAGATGCTTAAAGTACAAGTTACCACCAATCAATTAATTCCCGCTGTACAGGCTCATCTAAACACTATACTTGAGGCAGCAAAATACTGGACTTAAAACTATTTATATTGCTATCACCCTAATTATACCTCTATAGAGGCATCTGTCACCATTTAGAGTTTTTACTTATTAATAAATTCATGTTACATAATAGGTTAACATTGAAGAAAAATTTACATCTAAGTATGCTTACTAATTGCTGATACTAATATGTAATAAAGTAACAGTAATAATTTTAACAAATCTTCTCCTATCTCTAAAAATTTATTGTATGATTCATCCTGTAGTATACCTGTATTCTTTTTGCAATAAAAACATACTATTATTAGCTTACAAGTAAATATTAATTTTCATTTTTTTCTTTTATACTAAGGACTAAACATACGAAGTTATGAAACAAGTTAGTGTTTATGCAGTATTTTGTTAGCATTTGTGAAAAACAGCCTCTACTGTAAGTAAATCTCCAATTTTTACTGATATATACATTTGGTTAACTCTATTCTGACTGTTACATATGCTTAAATCAATTTAATTACAAGCTTATCCTACCTAAAATTTATTAAAAACCTGTAAGCATATTGAACTACTCTCTGACAAGCAGACAGATTTAAATCAAAAGTGTTGGAGATGGTACAATAAAGTAGACAAAAAAAAGGGGAAAAGGTTGACTACGTGATGGTAAGTAGAAAGTTTGATTGTCTTACAAAGTTATAGCAGTAAAATAAGTAAATAAGGTATCAGGCATCTATTATAATTCACTAGATCACTAGATAGTAAGGTACTACATAGAGTTAGAACTTTCGTCCAATGAACAGTTGACTCATTATATTCATTCAACTTTCGATTAAGCAAGTGGGTCTAAGCCATTGTGTTCAGACCCCATCATGAAACTAAAAACAGAGGAGAATTGTAGTCTGGTATCAGTAGGAATCCATAGATTAAAGGTAAAAGTACAGCTGCGATTACCACGCATTGGAGAGATGTTATCTGTCAGCCATTTGATTTTACGCCTCATCAAAAAGGATGGGAGGCATTGATTGCAAAAGTATCAGACTATCCAAAAGACGAAGTACGAATGGTGCTAGAAGCTACGAGTATCTATCATCTGGGGATTCATAAAGTATTGGCAAATAATGGTATCTCTTAACACCTAGCCCAACCACTATTAATTGAGAAATATTTAGATGCAGTCATGCGCATAGGGAAAACAGATAAAAAAGAGGCCTTAAAATGATCAACAGATGGCATAGACAAGGGGTTTCAATTAGATGAGTACTCAGAACAAAATAAAATTCGTGAAGATTTAAAGTTTCTCAATTGTCAATAGATCCAACAGATAGCGATGCGTACAGAAGCGAAGGGGCAGCTTAAGAATCTAATGGAAGTAACTTATTCTGGCATTGATAGATAAGATTCTAAATGGTAGTTATCAAGGAATAAGGTTAGATGTTTATGAAAAATATCCTTCAGCTTCTGTTGTTCTAGCAAAAGGTGAAATATATTTCACCTAAGATTTTATTAAACTAACAGTAAAAAAAGACACCTCCAGGGTGTCCAATTAGCTGAGAAAGCCTATCAATTTGCCTCAACTTGTTTATACCGCCCTTCACCGCGTTAAGTTGATCAATTAAGCCAGGCCTATCCACCCTTCGTTGTGCAGAAGAAACGACTGAGGTATTGATCACACAAATGAGTGAGCTAGCACAAACATTACCTGAATATGAAATTGTGGGAAAGATGAGTGGTGTGGGTCATTTTTAACCCTGAGACTTCTTGCAGAGATTGGGGATATTAGGCGATTTGATAAAACGAAGAGCTTGATCGCTTTTGCAGGTCTAGATACTCCTCCCTATCAACCAAGTCAATTTGACGGTACTAGGCGTCAGATATCAAAACGTGGTTTAAGATACTTGAGAAAATGTGGATATGAGGTTCTGTCAGGATTGAAAAAAGTCAAGCCTAAGGAAGATAACGCAGTTTATGAATATATTTTTAAAAAGGACTGAGAAGAAAAGCCTAAGAAGGTAGATAAGGTAGCTGAATTGAATAAATGTTTAAAAATTTATGACGCCAGAGTAAAAAAAATCTATAGTTAGTCAGCTTTGAAATTTGAAAACTGACACTTTGTGATAAGTGTCAGTTTCAGTATGCTTATTTTTTAACATATTTTTTTAAAAAGATACTTGACTTAGCTCAGCAAGTTTTTTGAGAGTATATCTTATCTTTCAGCTACAGGTTTAATACTTATAATGTAATATGTTTATGTAAGGAAAGACTCTTACAAACTTTATTTAATTACTTTCTTACCACCCATGTATGGTTGTAATGCAGTTGGTATAATAATCGTTCCATCAGCTTGTTGATAATTTTCCAATATAGCTGCAATAGTTCTCCCAATAGCTAGACCAGAACCATTCAAAGTATGTATAAACTGAGCTTTATCTTTTGAACCTTGACGAAATTTAATATTAGCACGACGAGCTTGAAAGTCCTCAAAATTACTACATGATGAAATTTCCTTATAATCATTGTATGACGGCAACCAGACTTCAATATCATATGTTTTTGCAGCCGAGAACCCAATATCTCCTGTACACAAATCGATTACTCGATATGGTAACTCCAAAAGTTGTAGTACTCGTTCAGCATTTGCAGTTAAAGTCTCTAATTCAGCATAAGACTCATCAGGTTTAACAAACTTTACAAGCTCTACTTTACTAAATTGATGTTGACGAATAATTCCTCGGGTATCTCTCCCAGCTGAACCAGCTTCTGAACGAAAACATAGGCTATAAGCTGTATATTTTATTGGTAATGAATCAGCACTTAATATCTCATTAGAATGGAGATTTGTTACTGGTACTTCAGCAGTTGGTATTAAAAAATAATCTCTACTATCAACCTTAAAGACATCTTCCTCAAATTTTGGCAACTGCCCTGTTCCGGTCATACTCTGTCGATTCACCATAACTGGTGGTAATATTTCTATATAACCATGCTCTTCTGTATGTAGATCTAGCATAAAACTTATTAAAGCCCGCTCTAAACGCGCTCCTAATCCTTTATATACGGAAAAACGGCTTCCTGTGATTTTACTTGCTCGATCAAAGTCAATTATATCTAAGTCAGTAGCTAAATCCCAATGTGGTTTTGGTTCAAAATCAAATTTTGTCTCTTCTCCATACTTTCGAATTTCCAAATTATCACTTTCATCTTTTCCAACTGGAATAGTTCCACATGGAACATTTGGTGTCTCTAGTAGAATGCTCTCGATTTCATCTTCAATTAAGCGCAATTGTTCGTCTAGATTTTTAATCAAATCTCCGACTCCGTTCATTTCTACTACTATAGCAGCAGTATCCTTTTTTTCGCGCTTATACTGACCTATCAACTTAGAAGTTTCGTTACGTTTATGTTTTAGTTGTTCTACTTCTAATATTATGTTTTTTCGCTTGTGATCTAATTGTTCTATTTTTTCTAAGTAGCTAAAGTCACCACCACGTGTTGATAGTGCAGTGATTGTTCCCTGTAAATCTTCTCTTATCTGTTTAATACTTAACATTTTTTTACTTACTGCTAAATAGCTCTTTAACAGTAAATACTCACCTCTCTTTTTTTATATTTATGAGTGAATGAACTTATATAAGCTGAATATAACTAATAAAAAAACCCGTCCCTATGTTTAGGGACGGGTTATACCCGCGTTACCACCCTAGTTATTTCAAATTGTTCCACATGGAACAAAATTAAAATCACTCAGTTGGATAACGGAACTACCGTGAATAAATACTTTTTAGAAAATTTCTTCATTCCACTCCTAGGTTGATTCCAAGTAACGAACTGTTCAGTTTCCACCAACCACTGACTCTCTTGACTATCCCATTACATGTACTAATCCTAATCGACGCTTTATTAATAGTTGTAATATATCAGTATCAACATGTTTTGTCAATACTTTTTTATTATTATTTACCATTAATTTATTATTATTCATCTTCAGCAGTATCCACTAATTCACCTTCATCTTCATGCTCAACAATAGCAACACTTGATACAAACTGATCATCACCTAAGCGCATTAAAGTTACTCCCTGAGTTGCTCGTCCGGTTTGAGACACTTGGCTTAATGACGTACGAATAATAACTCCTTTATTAGTGACCATCAACAAATCTTCGTCACCATTAACTGACTTCATGGCAATTAAGGATCCATTTTTTTCTGTTATATTAATAGTTTTTACACCTTTACTTCCACGGCTTGTCTTACGGTACTCACTAATTGGTGTTCGCTTACCAAAACCTTTTTCTGAAACAATTAAGATATCTTGATTCATTTGAACTAATTCCATTCCAACCGCAACTTCTGTTTCATCTAAGTTAATTCCTCTAACGCCGGCTGCTGTTCGTCCCATTGAACGCACTTGTGTTTCATCAAACCAAACTAATTTACCTCCACTAGATGCCATAACAATATCATCTGCACCAGTTGTTTTACGAACGCCGATTAGCTGATCTTCTTCTCGAAGGGATAATGCAATTAGACCATTGGTTCTTATATTAGCAAATGCTGCTAATGTTGTTCGCTTGACTATTCCTAACCTTGTTGCAAAAAATAGAAATTGATCTTCCTTAAATTCTTTGACAGGAATAATTGCACTTATTTCCTCATTTTGATCAATTTCAATAATATTTATGACAGGCAACCCTTTTGCTGTTCGGCTATATTCCGGAATTGTATATGCTTTCTTCTGATAAGCTTTTCCTTTATTTGTAAAGAATAATAAATGATCATGAGTTGAAGTAGAGACTAATTGTTTAACATAGTCATCTTCATGGGTACCCATCCCCTGAACTCCTCTTCCTCCCCTATTTTGGGAGCGATAAGTTGAGACAGGTAATCGTTTAATATAGCCGTTATTAGTTAAAGTAATAATAACTTGCTCTTCTGGTATTAAATCTTCATCTTCAATATCAAAATCAGATCCAAATGTAATTTCAGTACGACGTCCATTTCCATGCTTTTCTTTAATTTCTTTTAACTCATTACAAATAATTTCATTTACACGTGAATCATTAGCTAGGATATCTTTTAGATCGGTAATTAACTGAACTAAATCTTGATATTCGTTATCTATTTTTTCACCCTCTAGACCAGTTAAACGGCGTAGCCGCATCTCAAGTATGGCTTTACCTTGGCGCTCTGAAAGAGAAAAATTATCCATAAGTGATTGCAGAGCAATTTCATCATTAGCTGAGGAACGAATAATACTAATGATCTTATCAATATTATCTAATGCAATTCTTAAACCTTCTAAAATGTGAGCACGTGCTTCAGCTTTTTCTAACTCATATTTTGTTCGACGCACAATAATTTCAAACTGATGCTTTATATATTCCACAATAATTTGCTTTAAATTTAATACTCTAGGAGTTTTATTAACCAAAGCTAACATATTGATTCCATAGGAAACTTGCAGTTGAGTTAGCTTGTATAAGCTGTTTAACATGACTTGAGGATTAACATCTTTTCTTAACTCAATGACAATGCGAGTCCCCTCTCGATTTGATTCATTTCTTAAATCCACAATTCCATCTATTCTTTTTTCTTTTACTAATTCAGCAATTTTTTCAATTAATCGTTCTCTATTCACTTGATATGGTATTTCAGTCACCAAAATTGAAGCTTTACCGTTATTACTTTCAATAATTTCACATTTAGAACGTATAGTAATAGAACCATTACCTGTTTCATATGCTGCTCTAATACCTTTAGTTCCAAGAATTGAAGCGCCTGTTGGTAAATCCGGACCTTTTATAAATTCCATTAACTGATCGATTTCAATATCAGGATTATCAATGTAAGCCAAGCATCCCTCAATGACTTCTGATAAATTATGAGGAGGAATATTAGTAGCCATCCCTACTGCTATTCCCGTAGTTCCGTTAACTAATAAATTGGGAAATTTAGATGGTAGAACGACTGGTTCTTGTTCTTCTTCATCAAAGTTAGGCTCAAAGTTAACTGTATTTTTGTTAATGTCTCTTAGCATTTCCATGGCTAACTTAGACATTCTTGCTTCTGTATAACGCATAGCAGCCGCACCGTCACCATCAATAGAACCAAAGTTGCCGTGACCATCAACAAGTGGATAACGATAACTAAAATCTTGTGCCATCCTAACCATCGCATCATACACAGAAGAATCCCCATGTGGATGATATTTAGCAATGACATCCCCGACAATCCGGGCTGATTTTTTATGAGGTTTATCGCTGTACATTCCTAAATCATTCATTGAGTATAAAATACGTCGATGTACAGGCTTTAATCCATCTCTAACATCTGGTAAAGCACGTGATACAATAACACTCATTGAATAGTCAATAAATGACTTTTCCATTTCTTTAACAATATTATGGGGTTTGACTTGTTCATATGAAGTCATAATTTTTTGTTCCTCCTATAGATGATTAATCTATAGAAGTTGAAATCCAAAAACAAATACAGTAAACAACGTTAAGAATCTCAACTTCTTAAAAATTTAGATTGAAACATTTTCTTAATAGCTAAAGTGGCATGATTAATAAAGAGATTCCAATAGGAATCTAGTATCTTATAAGACCTATATTAAGTGTCTAAAGTTGCATACACGGCATTATTATCAATAAAGTCTCGTCTCGGCTCTACCCGATCTCCCATTAAGGTATCAAAGATCTCATCTGCTGCAACGGCATCATCGAGGGTTACTTGTAATAATGTTCGAACTTCAGGATCCATGGTTGTCTCCCATAACTGATCGGCATTCATTTCTCCTAGTCCTTTATAGCGTTGAATATTAGGACGTGGCGTTGGTGATAATGTTTCGAGAAAAGGATTTAATTGCTTTTCATCGTATAAATAGTCAATTCGCTTTCCTTGGCTAACTTTAAATAGTGGCGGTTGTGCGATATAAACATAACCATATTCTATTAAAGGCCTCATATAACGGTAGAAAAAAGTCAATAATAAGGTTCTAATATGAGCTCCATCTACATCAGCATCAGTCATAATTACCACTTTGTGATAACGAGCTTTTTCAATATCAAACTCATCCCCAACTCCGGTTCCGATAGCATGAATCATACTTTTAATTTCATTATTTGCATAAACTTTATCAATTCTAGCTCTTTCAACATTTAAGACTTTACCTCGCAAGGGTAATATAGCCTGAAACTTATTATCCCGCCCTTGTTTAGCAGAACCACCGGCTGAATCACCCTCGACGATATAGAGTTCAGATATTTCAGCATCTCTTGATTGACAGTCTGCTAGTTTGCTTTTAAACCCTAAAGATTCTAGTGGTGACTTTCGACGAACCATTTCTCGTGCTCGTTTCGCTGCCATTCGCGCACGAGCAGCAAGTAAAGCTTTATCGATAATCATTTTAGCCTCTTGTGGATTCTCCATTAAAAAGCGTTCAAACCCATTGGAAAAGACACTGTCGGCTATCTTACGAACCTCACTATTCCCCAGTTTCGTCTTAGTTTGTCCTTCAAATTGGGGATCAGGGTGCTTAGCTGAGATAATAGCTGTTAACCCTTCACGGATATCTTCCCCTGTTAAAGCATCATCACCTTTTAATACGTTTAGCTTTTTAGCATAGCTATTTACGATTCGTGTTAAAGCCGTTCTAAATCCAACCTCGTGTGTTCCCCCTTCATGAGTATTTATATTATTTGCAAAGGAGTATAAATTACCTGCAACGCTGGTATTATACTGGAGAGCAATTTCAATACTAACCCCATCTCGTTCTCCTTCAACATAAATAACTTCATCGTGAATGGTTTCCTTATTTTTATTTAAAAAATGAACATATTCTTTAATTCCACCTTCAAAACAGAAACTATCTTTTTGCTCTTTATCCGTACGCAAGTCCTCGAGAGTAATTCTTAAACCTTTATTTAAAAAAGCTAATTCACGAATACGATTTTTTAAAATATCGTATTCATAAACAGTCGTTTCTTTAAATATTGAGGCATCTGGCTTAAATTTAACTTTTGTTCCTGTTGTATCAGCGTTACCAATTATTTTTAAGTCAGATAAAGGATTTCCTTTTTCAAATGCTTGAAAATATTTTTTACCATTACGGTTAACCGTAACCTCTAGATATTCCGATAACGCATTAACAACAGAAGCTCCTACTCCGTGAAGACCTCCAGAAACCTTATAACCGCCTCCACCAAACTTTCCTCCAGCATGAAGAACTGTGTATACTGTTTCTACGGTTGATTTTCCAGTCTTTTCATGGATATCAACTGGAATCCCACGACCATTATCCTGAACTACAATTTCATCATTGTTTGTTATAAACACACTAATTTCAGTGCAGAAACCAGCTAATGCCTCATCGATTGAGTTGTCTACAATTTCCCATACTAAGTGATGCAGCCCACGTCCACTAGTTGATCCAATGTACATCCCGGGACGTTTACGAACAGCCTCAAGCCCTTCGAGAACTTGAATATTACTTGCATCATATTGTTGTGTTTTCGATACTTCTTGTATCATTATTATCACCTATCCTAATCTCAGCATTATCAATGGTAAAAACATGAGATAAGTCAATCATTTTTTCATCAATACCATCCATATTTGTTGTTGTAATAAAGGTTTGAACTCTATCTTTTATCGTACTTAAAAGCTGCGTTTGACGATTATTATCCAACTCACTTAAAACATCATCTAATAATAAAACAGGATACTCACCTAAAATTGAATAGATCAAATCAATTTCAGCCAATTTAATAGCCAATGATACGGTCCTCTGTTGTCCCTGTGAGCCAAACTGATGAGTGTTAACACCGTTAATAGACACGACAAAATCATCGCGGTGAGGACCAACGCTTGTTGAACCTATTTGAATATCTTGATCATATAAATCTTTATACTTTTGTAAAATAGCCTCCTTCGTCAAAGCAACTCCCTTGAAGGAACTTACATAAGCTAAGCTAATATCTTCTTTTTGGTTAGTGATTTCTCTATGAATTTTTTTGGTGAATCCTTGTAACTGATCTAAAAACTCTATTCTTTTATTAGCTAAATAAAGTGCGTGAGGAACTATTTGCTCGGTTATAACCTCTAAAAGCAGTTCATTTTCCCGCTTTGCTCTAAGTTGTTTTAATAATTCATTGCGCTGTTTTAATAGCTTTGAATACAGTCCTAAATGATATAAATAGGTGGGTGAAACTTGACCAATTTCTATATCTAAAAAACGACGCCGATACTGTGGTCCGCCTTTCACCAACGACAAATCTTCTGGCGCAAACATAACAACAATTAACTTACCAACATAATCGCTTAACTTTTTTTGTGGTACTCCATTATAAACAGCTTTCTTCCCTTTTTTTGAGATAAAAAGTGCTAGTTCAAAGTTATCTTGACTTCCTGCAACATGTGCCTCAATACGAGCAAAGTCTTCCTGAAATAAGATTAACTCCGCATCTTTACTAGTTCGATGAGATTTCGTAGTTGCTAACACATACATCGACTCAACAAGGCTTGTCTTTCCCTGAGCATTACGTCCAATAATAATATTTATATTTTTTTTAAAGGTTACGCTAATCGTTTTATAATTTCTAAACTGTACAAGTTTTAGTTGTTTAATAAACAAAACTTATCCCCTTCTTCTACTGGCTTACAATGTTAAATTCACCAAATTCTTCAATAACCACTCTATCACCGGGATATAGTTTACGACCACGTCTATTATCTCGTTCACTATTAACATAGACAGGAATATCTTCAAGGAATAGCTTAACACTTCCTCCACTTTCAATAAGATTTTCAAATTTTAAAAATTGACCAAGTGTAATATATTCACTTGTAATAATAACTTCTGTTTGCACCTCAATCACCTTTTTCTTTCTATATATATTATAGCATATTTTAACCCTTTTTTACACTTCAAAACTAAATATATCAATATTAATCAATACCTGTTTATAAGGTAAGACCGCATGTTTCACCTGTTTTCTTCTGTAATCGTTTTCTAGCGATTAGATGTTTCAAGGCTAAAAAAAATTTGCTGAAATAAAGAAGCTAAGCTTAAATTTTTCGACAATTAATTCTGATCTAGTTCTTAAAAATAACACCATCTTTTATTATCTAGAGCTTTCGTTAATATTACACCAACAGGAATTTGACACAACTGTTTGTCCCCAATATAGCAGAAGTATAAATCTTCTGAGATAGAAACTCAAAGATCCTTAAATTTTATTAGAAAATATACCATAGGTAAAAAGACCTGACTAATTCTAATCAGATCTAATTTATACAGTAATAATACTTCAACACCAAATAGATTTAATTTTTAACTTTTGAGAATTTTTCTGATCACAGTAACTTTCTACTTTTATTTCTTAAGGCTTAGCAATTCATCCTAATTTTAAAACTTTAATATGGATAACAGCTAGTCATGGCTGTTCAAGTCAGTAAGATGAATAGAACAAACGATGGAATATCATATGATATATCAATCAGTTTCTGCCAACTAGCTTCCCGAGTTGTTCAGATTGATTGGCTTTTTCAATTACTTTTTTTATTTTTTTCTTGAACTCTGGTCGTGGAATAAACAGCATTCTTTGACAATGACAACACTTAATCTTTATATCTGCACCTAATCGAATAACTTCCCATCGATTAGTCCCGCAGGGATGAGGCTTTTTCATCTCCACAATATCATTAATCCCAAAAACAATATTATTCATTCGTTAACACATCCTTCTCGTCTCTTTTATAAACAACCATTCTTGGAATCGGTAATTCGATACCTTCTTGCTCAAAAGTCAATTTAATTTTTTTTCGTAATTCTCGTTCGATATACCCTTTTTGTGATGTTTCAACATCAATTAACATTCTAATAACAACTTCAGCGTTTTCTAGTGATTGAACTCCTAAAACATTAGGCTTTGATAAAATTTCTGAATACTCATTCATTGATCTATCTGCTACTGTTTCTAAGATGGCTAACACATTTTCCAATTTAACCTCATAAGGCACTCTAATGTCTAAGACAGCTTTGCTGGTCGGCACCGAGTAGTTAATTATATTTTCAATGTTACTATTAGGAATAATAACAATTTCACCAGTAGCAATCTGCAGTTTTGTCGAACGGAGACCTATTTCTATAACGGACCCAGAATAGCCACTGATCTCTACTGAATCACCTACAGAAAACATATCTTCGAACACGATAAAAAAGCCCTTAACAATATCGTCAAGCATACTTTGAGATGCGAAGGTAATGAGGACTGTTATAAAACCTGCGCTGGCTAATAAGGACGTTGTTGGGATAAAAATTCCTATAATAGAAATCACAATAATGGTATTAATAGCATAACGCCATATATTTAGAACCAATCGTTCCAATGTTGCTTTTCGACGATCAGTGGCTCCAGTTACTTGTTGGAGCTTATCTATTTTTACTGCAAAGGCTTTTTTTATAAATTTAGTCCCGATCCGACGAATAACAGCTAGAACAATAAAGAGAATAACAACAGAAACTAACTTTCCTAAAACAGAAACAATATTAGTAAGTAAAAAGGATTCAAGTTCAGAAAAAGAAGCAAACTCTTCTGTTGTGAGTAAAATGTCTCGTAATACTTCCATCTTAAACACTCCTCACTTTAAATGACTAATCTAACTTTATTGTAGCAAATAAAGAGCCATATATACTAAGAAAAGGTTTTTTAGAAAACCCTGTTTTTAGTAGTTGGCTTTTATAAATCATTTATTGTAGTTTTTTGGTTCTTAAATTAATACTTTGAGTATAACTATATTAACTAACTTCTAGACAAAAAAGCATTAAAGAGTTTGGACTCCCATCATTTCTAAAAGTCGATTTAAATCGTCAGTTGTCATATAGTCAATAATAATTTGTCCTTTACCGTCACTTTGCTTTTCTTTAATCATTACTTTAGTGCCGAAGTAAGATTTTAGACTAGATTCCACCGATTCTAAATGAGGATTGACTGGTTTAGTTTCTTTTTTAGGAGTTTCAATTTTTTCTAAAGTAATTTCTTTTATTAATACTTCCAATTGCCGAACAGAAAGATTCTTTTGTATAATTACTTCAGCTAATTTCAAAACCATTTCTTTATCTTTTAATCCAACCAACACTTTTGCATGGCCTACTGTAATTTTATTGCTTTCAATTAAGTCTTGTACTGATCTAGGCAGTTGTAGTAGACGCAGAGTGTTAGCTATATAAGCCCGACTTTTTCCTATTTTTTCAGCTAATTTTTCTTGCGTTAAATCTAATTTTTGCATTAAGCTTCGGTAGGCTTCAGCTTCTTCAATTGGCGTTAAATCCTCACGTTGTAAGTTTTCAATTAAAGCATACTCCATCATTAAATGATCGTTAAACTCACGAATTATAGCGGGAATAGTAGCCAAACCTGCTCTTTGAGCTGCTTTGAATCGCCGCTCACCTGCAATAATAATATATCCTTTAATATCTTTTTTTACTACAATCGGTTGAAAAATACCGTGTTCTTGGATAGAAGTAGTCAGTTCATCAATCTTTTCTTCAGCAAAAAACTTACGTGGCTGGTAAGGATTAGGTCTTAAAGTCTCCAATGCAAGGTTCTCAACCACTTCGCCTTCTCTAGGTTGCTGAAATGATTCCACACTTTCGATATCATGCTCTTGAAACAATGCTTCTAAGCCGCGTCCTAATCTATTTGCCGACATTATTATTCACCACCTCATTAGCTAAGCCTAGATAAAATTTTGCAGCAGAAGAATTCAGGTCATATTCAATAATAGATTTTCCAAATGAGGGAGCTTCACTTAAACGTACCAACCTTGGAATGATTGTATTAAAAACTTTTTCTTTGAAATAAGTCTTAACTTCTCCAATCACATCTAATCCTAATCTTGTACGACGATCAAGCATGGTTAATAAAACACCTTCAATACTTAGGTTGCGATTTAAACGCCTTTGTACAATACGAATAGTATTTAATAACTGCGTTAATCCTTCTAGCGCATAATACTCACATTGAACTGGAATTAGCGTAGAGTCAGCAGCTGTTAAAGCATTAATGGTTAATAATCCAAGGGATGGAGGACAATCAATAATAATATAATTAAAATCATCTTTAACTTGTTCAAGCTTCGGAAATAATTTATATTCACGTTCTTTTTCTCTAACTATCATCGATTCAAATCCAGATAGTTCCTGCGAGGATGGAATTAAAAACATGTTTTCTTCATTTGTTCTTTTTATGACATCTTTAGTAGGTACTTCGTCAACCAATAAATCAAATATAGTTAACTCAGCATCTCCTTTATAAACCCCTACTCCTGTGGACGCATTAGCTTGAGGATCCAAATCTACTAGTAATACCTTGTAACCCAAGTAAGCCAAGGATGCGGACAAGTTTACACTTGTTGTTGTTTTTCCTACCCCACCTTTTTGGTTCGTTATAGCGATAATTTTCCCCATATTAATCCTCCTAAAGTCATAGATATTATCATTTTACCACGAAAAATAAAATATGAATAAGTTTTTAAAGTATAAAAAGCGAATTTTTAATTTATATCAGTTCAAGAGAGATCTAAATAGTGTTTACTTTTTTATGAAATCAAAGCGTATAAAATTGGTAATAGCCTGGTTTATGAAATCAAAGCGTATAAAATTGGTAATAGCCTGGGCTTAAGTTAGGTTCTTGACAGATAGAAAAAGTGACTACCAAGCCTGATCGCTATTTGAGAATGACTTCGTTCTTATGCTGCTTATTTAAGTAGTTCCTTAAAGTGTTTCTCTTATAATTGTACACTATCTGAAGAAAACAAAGGATATTTTGCATATTTTATACCTTGACCAACTAATACTTAAGTAAAAGAGCTCAATGTCCCACCAGCTAAAACAAAGAAGACTTTTAGCCTTTATCACACTTACTAGCGTGAGGCTTAATTCAACTTCAGATCTTGACACTAATGAGTAACAAATAGAATCTAACGTTTGTCCAGTAAAAGAAATATTTATCATTCATAACAAAAGGCAAACTTAGAAGTCTGCCCTTGATTATTTTGAATATTTCACTTCTTTTTAGGTAATGAAATTTTAATAACGTAAAAATCGTCTAACTCCTCCTCTTCATGCTTGACACTCATTCCCGTTTTTTCAACCATCATGATCGCTTGCTTAAAAGTATTCATAGCAAGACGATAATTTCGTGGTATCTTGGCAATCGTTTTAGCTTTAGGTGCTTTTTGTTTAGGAGTTAAAGTATTTTCAATTAATTGCTCTGTTTCTGAAACATTCAAATCTTGCTCAACTATTTTTTCTAATAATTTAATCTGAATTTCTTCATCTTTGACTAACAGCAGAGCTCTAGCGTGACGCTCCGTTATTTTACGCTCTAAAACTGCTTCTTGTACAGCTTCACATAAATTTAATAAGCGAATTTTATTAGCAACTGTGGATTGGGATTTCCCCATTTGTTTAGCTAAAGTTGATTGTGTAATTTCGTGTAATTCAATTAATTGTCGATAAGCCAATGCCTCTTCAATAGCTGTTAAATCTTCACGTTGAATATTTTCAACAATCGCTATGGATGCTGATTGTTTATCATCGTAATCTCGTACAATAGCAGGGATTTTCTCTAAATTTATAGACTTTGCAGCCCGATAACGTCGCTCTCCTGCAATAATCTCATAAAGATCATTGTACTTTCTAACAACAATGGGTTGAATGACTCCATGTTCTCTAATAGATTGTGCCAGTTCTGAAATTTTTTCACCATTAAAAATATTTCTTGGTTGATATCTGTTAGGAATGATTTCTGATATATTTAACTGAATAACTTCATCTTTATTGCTCGTATCATCTCTTGAAAAAAAACTGATCATCCTTATCCCCCTTTATATTTAAATTTGAAAGTAAAAATAATACCTGTCTCTTTAAATTATAACGCATTTTTCGATTTTTTTCTATGATTTGTCAATTAATACTCAAAAGGAATTTTATTTTAGCGGCTTATTTTTAATTTGTCCATAAGCTCTGGGATACTTATTAGGTGTCTTTCTTTCTTTTTTAGTGTAGATGTTGGTCCTTAGCCCAGCTTCTTCTGGTAGCTGGATATGTTTGACTTCTAATAACTTCACCCCCAGTATCTTAAAGGCTTCTTTTGACTCAATTAGTTCTTCATTACCAGTTTGACCCTTTAATGCAATAAAATATCCTCCCACTTTAACGAGTGGGACGCATAGTTCTGATAAAATAGTTAACCTAGCTACAGCGCGAGCCGTCACAATATCATAGGATTCTCGTTTATCGAGGGTATAGTCTTCGGAGCGAGCGTGATGAGCTTTAATTCCCTTAAGATCCGTTTCATTTATGACATAATTAAGGAACTTTACTCGCTTCCCAAGTGAATCAACTAAATCTATTTTTAAATGTGGAAAGATAATTTTAATGGGGATTGCCGGGAAGCCTGCCCCTGATCCAACATCGCATAAACTCTGACACTTATTTAACTTCTCAAACATTAAAAAGCCAAGCAACGAATCATAAAAGTGTTTCAAGTATACTTCATTTTTTTCCGTTATTCCAGTCAAGTTCATTTTTTGGTTCCACTCGACCAGCAACTCATAGTATCGTTTAAATTGCCATTTTTGATTTTCAGACAATACGACATTAAACTCCTTTAATTTCTCATAAAACTCTTCTGCTGTCAAGATGCTCTCCCCTTTCTAGCCTCGATATATACCATCAATATCGAAATATCAGCAGGGTTTACTCCTGAAATTCTAGAAGCTTGACCGATAGTTAATGGCATTACTTCTTTCAATTTTTGCTTGGCCTCAAGAGCTAGATTAGGAACTTTGTCATAGTCGATGTTTTCAGGAATTTTCTTTTCCTCGACTTTTCTCATTTTCTCAACTTGTAACAGTGCCTTATTAATGTAACCTTCATATTTAATTTGAATCTCTAATTGTTCAACAACTTCTGCTGAAATTTGATTATTCTTGTCATGAATTAAATTGTGAATATGTGTATAAGTGATTTCAGGACGTTTTAATAGCTCTAATGCTGTAATCCCATCTTTTAAAGGAGATGAAGGAATGGTCGCTAAGTATTCATTAGTCATTCCTTTAGGTGTAATCTTTATCTTGGCTAGACGCTCTTTTTCCAAACTAATTTGCCTTTTCTTCGTTGTAAACGCCTCGTATTGCTCAGCACTTACTAATCCGACTTGATGCCCGTACTCTCGCAAGCGCAAATCAGCATTATCATGACGTAATAAGAGGCGATACTCTGCTCGAGATGTTAATAACCGATATGGTTCTAATGTGCCTTTCGTAACTAAATCGTCGATCAATACACCTATATAGGCCTCACTGCGTTTTAAAATGAGAGGTTCTTTTTCTCGAACCCGTAAAGCAGCATTAATTCCAGCCATTAATCCTTGGCCAGCCGCTTCTTCATAACCGCTAGTTCCGTTAATTTGTCCCGCACTATATAGATTTTCAATAAGTTTTGTTTCTAAAGATGGGCGCAACTGAATAGGATTTATCGCATCGTATTCAATGGCATAGCCGTAACGAACAATCTGACAATTTTCTAATCCATTAATAGTTCGAATCATTTTCTCTTGGACATCTCGGGGTAAACTTGTAGAAAAACCTTGCACATATATCTCTGGAATATGTTTGCTCTCAGGCTCTAAAAAAATTTGGTGACGGGGTTTGTCACTAAATCGTACTATTTTATCTTCAATAGAAGGACAATACCGAGGTCCTACTCCTTCAACGACTCCGGAATACATGGATGAGCGTGTTATATTCTCATTAATAATTTGGTGAGTTGCTTCTGTTGTGTAAGTTAAATAACACGGGAGTTGCTCCTCTAAAGGTAGATGCTCTTTTGTGGAAAAGCTAAAAGAACGAACCACATCATCGCCTGGATGAATTTCTGTTTTTGTGAAATCGATGCTATCCACGGCAACTCGAGGAGGAGTACCTGTTTTTAAGCGAAATAAGTTAAAGCCTAACTCCTTTAAGTGTTGAGATAATCCTAAGTTAGTCTTTGAACCCTCCGGCCCACTTAAGGTAACTTCATCGCTTATCATGATTTTAGAATGTAGATAAGTACCGGTAGTTAGTACAACTGTTTTAGAAAAAATCTTATCCTTAGAGCTGAGTTGGACACCTTTAACCTTTCCTGCTTCAACAATTAATCTATCTACAATAGCTTCTTTAACTGTTAAATTGGGTTGAGCAAGAACTGTCTTTTGCATTTCTAGAGGGTATTCAACTTTATCCGCTTGAGCTCGTAAAGCTCGAACTGCTGGTCCCTTTCCTGTATTTAACAGACGCATTTGGATATGAGTTTTATCAGTATTAACTCCCATTTCTCCACCTAAAGCATCAATTTCTCGAACAACAATACCTTTAGCTGGTCCACCAATTGATGGATTGCAGGGCATGAAGCCAATTTTGTTTATTGCTCCTGTTATCATTAGTGTCTGACATCCCATACGGGCTGGAGCTAAAGCAGCTTCAATTCCAGCGTGTCCTCCACCAACAACGATGACATCATATATCATTTATTTTCACTCCTATATGAAAGACTGAACAAAGCGGTAAGCCTGTCCTTGGTTCAAAAGCATAACCTTATTTTTTAGTCAAGATTAGTCTCACTAAAAATAGGTCGAGACGCTCCTATGAATGTACTTTTCCAACTTCTCACGAGGTTTAAATTATTTATAGACCCAATAGATGTGGTTAACTAATGAAAAGTAAAGCTCTATGAGTAATACTTGTTGAAGTCTATTTACTTATATTTTACCTCTAAAAGATTGCCATAAACAATAAAAATATAAGATGTTTAAAAATCTAAACCAAATAATTATATTCAATAAATTAGGGAGAACTATTTTCATAGCCTCCCTATTATCAGTAACAGTTAAAACATGTGACTTAATGAAACATCTTAATCTTAATTATAACGCCTTATATATAAAATAAAAAGTAGACAACTTTAAAAATAGATAAATTGTGTTAGTGATTTAATTCTAAGTTTAAACCTACTTTAGCAGATTTAAACGTCTACTTTTTAATCACAGTAATAATTTTTTTGCACGTTTAGGTATAGATTAATCGTTAACAGATTTACTCCATTCGTAAAGGAACGATCAATTGAATAGTAGATTCATCATTTTGCTCTCTTAATATGAATGGATGCATATCGCCATTGAACCCTAATACGACTTCTGAAGCATTAATAGCTTTCAAAGCATCTAGAAAAAATGATGAACTACAAGCAATGCGTAATTCGCTACCTTTAATCATCTTAATTCCAACGACTTCTTCCATCTTACCCACTTCAGGTGAACTAGCTTTAACTATCATTTTCCCTTCTTCAGGCAAGATGTTAATCATCACGATATGGGAAGTTTGGTTACTTGCAATTAAGGCTGCACGATCAAAAGCATTATATAATTCTTGATAATTTGCCATAATTTCAATCCCAAAAGTAGTCGGGACAAATTCTTGCGTATCTGGATAAATTCCATCTAATAAGCGTGATTGGAAAGAAATGTTTCCAATTTGAAATAAAATTTGATTGCTTGATATGTAAATATCTACCGATTGATGTGAATCATCTAAAATTTTTGATAGCTCAATTAAACTACGCCCAGGAATGACTATATTAAATAGTTTCGAGACGTTGTCTAATGGTAAGACTTTCTTTGATAAACGAAAGCTATCAGTGGCAACACAAACTAATTCATCCTCATCATATCGGAAATTAACTCCAGTTAATGCTGGGCGATTTTCATTAGTGGCAACAGAAAACACCGTCTGACGAATAATTGTTTTTAATAGCTGCTTTTCCATATAAATAGCATTACCATCTTTTATTAGCTCAATGTTTGGGTATTGCTCAACGTCAAAACCGTTTAACGTATATTCACTACGACCACATTTTATCGTAATATAATTTTCTTCAAAAATACTAATTTCAATCATATCTCCATTTAATTTCCTGATTATCTCGATGAAATATTTCCCGGGAATAACAATGGCTCCTACTTCATCAATTTTAATCACTTGCTTATCGTTAACCTCTAAAGGTAAATAAGTATTAATCGTAATGTCGGAATCACTACTTGTTAAGTAGAGTCCATCCTCCACCACAACAAACTTTATTCCCATTAAAGCAGGTAAAGGGGTTCTATTAGGAATTGCTTTGCTAATGTACGAAAGCTGAGTTAATAGTAAATGACGATCAACTTTTAATTTCAATTCAATCACTCCTATGCAGTTCTTTTTAGTAAGTACTTAAGATAGACTCTGTCTAATTCGATCAATATCTCGTTTTAAGTCTTCATTTTCTTTTGTAATTTTTTCTATTTTTTCGCAGCCGTGCATGATGGTGGTATGGTCTCGACCTCCAAAAGCATCTCCAATTTTAGGATAAGAATTACCTGTCAATTCTCGAGTTAAAAACATAGCTACTTGTCTTGCGAAAACAATATCTTTCTTTCTTCTTTTAGACAGAATGTCTTCCACCGAGATACCGAAGTAAGTCCCTACTTCTTTCATAATATTATTAACATCAATTTTAGAGTTTCTTTTTTCTGCTTTAAATAATTCTCTCAATGCCTCATTTGCCAATTCTAAGGTAAAATCAGAATTATTAATCGTTGCATAAAAAATAAGTCTTTTTAAAGCACCTTCTAATGTCCGTACGTTACTGCTAAATTTACTGGCAATAAATTCTAAGACACCTTCTGGAAATTCATCTAAATTTATATTTTCTCCTGCTAATTTTTTTTTCATAATTTCAATTCTAGTTTGGGTATCTGGAATTTGAATATCAGCTTGAACACCCCATTCAAAGCGAGAAGTTAAGCGATCCATAATATCTTGTAAATCCGACGCTGGTCGGTCAGATGTTATTACAATTTGCTTATTATCATTGTATAATTCATTAAATGTATTAAAGAATTCGGTTTGGGTTTGTTCTTTTTTTGATAAAAATTGAATATCATCAATTAGGAGCACATCAATATTTCGATATTTCTCTTTAAACTTATCAAAGTTTTTATCTAATGTTGCATGTCGATAATCGTCAATAAATTTTTCAGATGTACAGTATAAAATTTTAGATGATGGATTGTCATCTAAAATAAAATTACCAATAGCTTGCATTAGATGTGTTTTTCCAAGACCAACTCCACCGAAAAGATAGAGTGGATTAGCTACTTCTCCCGGTCGCTCTGCTACCTGAAGAGCAATCATATAAGCTAAGCGATTACTTTTTCCCGCTACAAATCGTTCAAAGGTATAAGTCGTATTCAAATTTCCACGGTAGTATTTGGGGAGATTGGGATCTGGTTTTGTTAAATCAAAGGTTCGTTGATCCTTTTCTACATACTCATTGGTAACAAATTTAACATCATAATTAAAACCCGATACTTCTTCAATCATCTCAACAATTTCTTTTAAATAGAATTTATCTAACATAAATTGCTCATGGTTATTTTGAACGACGACATACAATTTATTATTTTTAATCTTATAAACTTTTTTAGGCGTGCTAAAGAACATATCAAAAGACTGTTGCGAGATATTGTTTTTTATTCTATCAATAGCATCATCCCATATTCGTTGATATTTTTCCACCGTACACACCTCATCCCAATATCCTAATTATTAACATTATAACATATCCAAAACTCAAACTAATCCACAATCTCAAAAAAATAGTAAAAATTTATTAACAATAGTGTTAATATAGTGGATATTTTCATTGAAATCAACATTTTTTGACATTTAAAGTGGATAATTACTTTCATTAAACAGCATAATACAATAACTCTCTCTTATGATCCCCAATTTTCTATCCACATACAATTTAATATTGTGTGTACTTGTAATAACTTGTGAATAATTTTAAATTTAACTACAATAATAATTAATTATACACATATTCACAGAGATAATACTAGATGTATCCCTCATAAAGAAAACAACTAGGTATCATTCTCTTACTTAGCAAAACCTGTTTGCTTTAGGTGAGTAACCTTTAATTTTCATTGACTTTCAACCAGAATTTTTATATAATATTGAACTATGCTATGGTATTAATACTCTTAGGAGGTGTTATAGATGAAACGTACTTGGCAACCAAACAAACGTAAACGTGCAAAAACTCATGGTTTCCGCGCTCGCATGGCTTCACCAGGAGGACGAAATGTATTAGCTCGTCGCCGCAAAAAAGGTAGAAAAGTGTTATCAGCATAGGGCCACTCTTGAAAGTGGTCTTTTTTGCATATAAAATATATGGTGGGTGTCACGCGATGCAAAAAGATTATCGAGTCAAAAAAAGTCAAGAAATTACAACTATTATGAAAAATGGGCAATCCAAAGCAAATGCTTACTTTATCATTTATAAACAGGTTAATACCAATTTTGAACATTTTAGAATGGCAATTTCAGTTGGGAAAAAAGTCGGGATTGCTGTTGAGCGCAATAAAATTAAGCGTCGCATACGAGCAATCACAACAGAGCACAAACACCATATGAACCCTCAATATGATTACTTCATTATTGCCAGAAAAGGTGTTGATCAGTTAGATTACGTAACATTTAAGACAAAATTAGAACAACTTTATCGAAAAATGAACATGATTCCACGAGAAAGAAATTAAAACTATATCGACCGACCGTCAAACTTACCCTCTAGTTAAGCCTAACATCAAACAAACGCAGTTGGTCTTGTTTATTAACCTTGACTATGAAGAATCACTACAACTCTTATTAGGGCTTCCTCGTTGTGGAGTGTTAAAGGGATGTTTAACTAACGTGTTTACATTTTAACCAGTTCAACTAATTAACGAGCTCCAGTTTAACTGCTCGTAACTAGACTGTCTATTTACAGGTCGATATCTAATTATGTGAAGAAAGGTTGATTTAGATGAAATCGAAAATTTTCGAAGGAAAAAATAGGGATTCCATTATCCAAGCTGCACAAGATTATTTTCATCACGACCAAAAGTACTTAGACGTTCATATTTTAGAGGAAAAAAAAGGACTCTTTGGCTTTGGGGCCTATATTTCGGCAGAAGTCACATTAAGTATCGATCCTATTGAAGAGGGAAAAAAGTATCTCCACGACCTTATTCAGAGCTTACATTTAACTGGAGATGTTGCGGTTGAAAAAAACGATAAAGTCATAACATTCAATCTTTCAAGTGATAGTAATGGCTATCTCATTGGTAAAAATGGTAAAACGCTTCATAGCTTACAAGTATTAACTCAACAACTAGTAAACCGCTATAGCGAAAATCCTTGTAAAGTAATTGTGGATGTGGATTACTACAAGAAAAAGCAAGTTCAACGATTAGAATATTTAGCCAGAAAAGTAGCTAAAGAAGTTATTAAGACAAAGATACCTGCCAAATTAGATTCTATGAACGCCTATCAAAGGCGAATTGTTCATCAAACATTGTCAAGTTGGGACCACGTTCAAACAACATCGGAAGGTGAAGAACCAAATCGCTATTTAATTGTTAAATACAAATCACATAAGTCGACCTCTTAATTGGGGTCTTTTTTCAAAGAAAGTGAATGGAGGTAACTTTATGCTAAATGATACAATTGTAGCTATTTCCACAACTATGGGTGAGGGCGCCATTTCAATCATCCGTTTAAGTGGACGTGATGCTTTAATAATTGCCAATAAGATATTTCACAACAAAGATTTAACAACTGTGGCTAGCCACACGATTCACTATGGACATATTTTCGATCATATTACTGACCAGAAAGTGGATGAAGTTTTAGTGTCTGTTATGAAGGCTCCACGTACCTTTACTGCTGAGAACGTAGTCGAGATTAATTGTCATGGTGGAATCTTAGTTACCAATAAAATACTAGAACTTGCTCTTTTGGCTGGGGCTCGTTTAGCTGAGCCTGGTGAATTCACCAAGAGAGCATTTTTAAATGGAAGAATTGATTTGGCTCAAGCTGAATCCATTATGGATATCATTCACGCTAAAAGTGAAAATTCACTAATGCTTGCTTTAAATGGCCTTGATGGTAAAGTCTCAAAATTAATTAAGGAGCTCCGAGAGGATATTTTAAATGTTTTAGCAACTATTGAAGTTAATATTGACTACCCTGAATATGATGATGTAGAAGATATGACTCACGAAATATTGCATCCACGATCTACGGCTATTATGAACAAAATGATAAAGTTACTAGCTACGGCTAAAACAGGCAAAATCTTAAGAGACGGAATAAAAACTGTTATTGTCGGTCGACCTAATGTGGGAAAATCTAGCTTATTAAATCAATTGATGCGAGAGGAAAAAGCCATCGTAACAAATATTCCAGGCACAACACGAGATACTGTAGAAGGCTTTATAAATATGGGCGGCATTACGTTAAATTTAATCGATACTGCTGGAATTCGAGAAACTGAAGATATTGTTGAAGCCATTGGTGTTAAAAAATCAACGGCATTAATTGATGAAGCAGAGCTAGTTCTTCTTGTATTAAACTCTAGCGAATCGTTAACAGAAGATGACGAAAAACTACTTCGCCTAACAGAATCTAAAAACCGGATCATTATTTTAAATAAATCTGATTTAAAACCAGCTATTGAAATGGATAAAATCCCTGATTACGTTAAGACATCCATGATCTATGAACAAGGAATTGAGACTTTAGAAGCAAAAATAAAAGAGTTATTTAAAATAGGCGAGATTGCCCCAAAGGATATGACCTATCTCTCAAATGCTCGTCATATCGCTAAACTTAAACAAAGTATAGCCTCGATGCAAGATGCCATTGAGGCTATGGATACAGGAATGTTAATAGACATGGTGGAAATTGACATTAAGCATGCATGGTACACATTAGGTGAGATTTTAGGTGAGGAAATAGGTGATTCCTTAATAGATGAGTTGTTCACAAAGTTTTGCTTAGGAAAGTAATTGCCTATTCTCCTAACCAATTATAGGTCCAGGGACTAGTGATAATAAATTTTACTCTCTATGAAAAGGACATTTAAGCAGCAAAATACAATATTGATTTGATAAAGTAAGCTATTCCTAGTGCTTTATTTCTATACGCGTCAAGCCAATAATTATGCCTAGCTACGAAACAATGAATGAATAATACTATCATTAGAAAGAATTTCATTAATGGCATTATACCATAACCCATGAAATCATTCTTGTTTTCTATCACTAGCAGTAGATACAATAAAGGCACCAGCTTTTTGTCTGGAGCTTTTTCTAAGGCACTAGTCAGTGCTATTCAGGTGTATCATTTTAGTTCTTATGCTAGTTTTTTATTATAAGACACCAGATCAGCTATGAGTATACTTGGGTTATTAACAAAAAATAAAGCAGCTCTTGAACGATACACCAATCTTTATCCATTTGAAATTTTATGTCTTCATTTAGATTCATATGTTGTCAGATTATATTATTAATTTAAACTTGTCCTTTGAACTAATCTTTTACGTGTACCTAATTAGGCAGAATAGGAACCACCCCATTACACTCCTTACTATTAAAGATCATCTTTTTAAAAATTTTTATCCTTTACTGAGAGATATTAAAACGATCTTTAGTAAGAATGAAAGATGGTCTTTGCCGCTCTTCTAGATGCGTTAGTGAAGGTAATTACATACATTTAAATGAACATAGTGTTAATTTTAGTTTTAAATATTTTTACAATCAACAATTATTAACAGACTGCCTTTATATAGATTTATTGAGAGCTCTGTCGCACAAAGTATGAAGACGTTACCTGTTGGAATCTGATTTTATTGGCAATGACTCTACCATGAACAAGCCGTTTTAATCCATCCATTGTTACTAAAAAAAACAAGCTATTTAAAGCAGAACCGGATAGAACAAAAAAAGATTATTAACTTTAAGCAGGACTCTGATGTTTAATAGTAAAAAGAATATAGGGATAAGAGGGCTGATATTAAATATCCACCTCTTATCTTTTTCGTTGTTTTAACAAACTGCTAGTATCGCTATAAGAAGTATTGTTACTCAAATTTAGTTTAAGTGTTTTGCGTGTAGACTCCAAACCCAAAAGTTATCCTTTATTTGTGGATATTCTACAATTTATGAGGATAACTTTAAATACATACAGCTAGGATCAAAAATAACTATCTACATCTTCACCACAGACATATGGACAAAAAAACAACTATATTCACATATTACCCTCTGATTAATATTCGACAAGATCAACAGCTTTAGACACTTAACCACAAATTCCACAACCATTATTGTTTATTTGTTATTATAAAAGAAATATATAACTTAACTATAGGGCCTCAAACGCATACTTTAAATTTAGATTAATTAATTGAGGATAAGTTTTCTAATCCCTATGAAAAGAAATCTTACTTAAACAAATTCCTATCGATAGAATAAACTCTTAAAAAGAATGCATAATATAAAAAGTCAAATCTAATTTTGACTATGATAACTTTATTGTCAAAAAAGTTATTAATTTGTTAATAAGTATTGACTATTATTTATGAACCAGATAAAATTTAATTAATATATAGAACGTTGAAGAGGAAAGTAGCTTTTAACATAAATTATAGCGAGTCAGAGATGGTGAGAGCCTGATATGGAGTTAATTGTGAAGAACACCTTGGAGTTACTTACCGAAAAAAGTTAATTAGAACCTGAATAACTTAAGTTAGAAGGTATGAAGTTTTGGAAGCTTTAAGCTGTTAGTAGGTAAAGTCGTTTTCCTGCGTTAAAGGAAAAGTGTAAGAATATAACTTTTTATTCTTAAACTAGGGTGGTACCGCGGATTAACAGTCATTCGTCCCTTTTGGGCAATTGACTGTTTTTTTGTGTTTAGACAAGATTTAATGATAAAAAATACTTTATTAACTTATGTTGAGGAGGAAACTATTATGAAACAAATAGTAGTGCGGCAATTATATAGAAATCTTGAACGTTATGACAAAGACACCGTTAAAATAAATGGTTGGATTCGAAATAACCGTGCTCAAAAATCTTTTGGTTTTTTAATGGTTAATGACGGTTCTTTTTTTGAAACAATTCAAGTTGTTTATTCTGAAAATATTTTGAAAAATTTTAAAGAAGTTCAGAAATTTAGTGTCGGAGCAGCAGTAACAATAATAGGAGAAGTTATTCCTACTCCCCAAGCTAAACAACCATTTGAAATTAAAGCCCAAGAAGTACTCTTAAAAGGTGATTGTCCTGAAAACTATCCGATTCAGCCTAAACGTCATAGTCGAGAATTTTTGAGAGAGATCGCTCACTTGCGTCCGAGAACCAATCTTTTTGCCGCAGTATTCCGCGTTCGCTCTATTATAGCTGACGCTACTCACCGTTTCTTTCAAGATCAAAACTTTGTCTATGTTCATACTCCTCTTATTACAGGATTAGATGCTGAGGGGGCAGGAGAAACATTTAAAATTACAACCTTGGATTTTAATAAAACACCAACGACTGAAGAAGGGACTGTTGACTATAAACAAGATTTCTTCGGTCAACAAACAAATTTAACAGTTACAGGACAATTAAATGCAGAGGCTTTTGCCTTAGCTCTTCGAGATGTTTATACCTTCGGGCCTACATTTAGAGCAGAAAATTCTAATACTCAAAGACATGCAGCAGAGTTCTGGATGATTGAGCCAGAGATTTCTTTTGCAGATTTAGAGGATAGCATGAGTTTAGCTGAAAGAATGATTAAATATGTCATAAACTATGTGTTGGAAAAAGCACCTGAAGAGATGGATTTCTTTGATAAGTTTGTTAGTAAAGGTATTATAGATCGAGTTAAAGCTATTGCAAAATCGGAGTTTAAAAAAATAACATATACCGAGGCTATTGAAATTCTTCTAAAAGCTGACAAAAAATTTGAAACGGATGTATCCTGGGGAATTGATTTAGCAACAGAACACGAGCGCTATTTAACTGATCAATACTTTAAGGGACCGGTTTTTCTTACTGATTATCCTAAAGATATTAAGGCCTTTTATATGCGTTTAAATGAGGATCAAAAAACGGTAGCAGCTATGGATTTATTGGTTCCAGGTATTGGAGAATTAATTGGCGGATCTCAGCGTGAGGAACGGTTAGAAGTATTAGAACATAGAATGGATGAATTAGGAATTCCTAAGAATGAATTAGACTGGTATTTAGATTTACGCCGTTATGGTGGTGTTGAACATGCTGGATTCGGCGTTGGTTTTGAGCGTCTAGTCATGTATTTAACAGGGGTTGAGAATATTCGCGATGTGATTCCATTTCCGCGAACACCCAAGAATGCTGATTTTTAAAATTTTTAGTCGGTATCTAATTAAAAAGTGGTAGATTTAATTAATGCTCAGTAATCAATTCGAAAATATACCTATTATCTGAATTATTAGACCACATCTGGCTGGCGTTAGATTTTTAAAGAATAGCAAGATGATACAAGTTGATTAACAACAGAAAAAATAATAGAAGAACTCTTGGAAATACTGATATTAAGGTATTACAAGAGTTTTTTTATCCTTTACAAGTGATAAAGGCCTAAATTATTGTATGATTATGTTTTAGGATAGGGGTTAACTATACAATTTAGTTAAAAAGAATTTGTTGGTATATATTTATAAAATTGTTGCAATAATGCTATAGAATCATGTTATAATAAAATGACTAAATTTCAGGTTATGGATGATGATAAGATGACAAATAAAACAAATGGAATTATTTATTTCTATTTGCGGTCTAAGTACGGAACTGATGTGACAGAAATTAAATATGAAACTTTAGGAACACTTTACAGAAAAAAGTCTAAGTATTTTTTATTTTTCGAGGAAAATGATATAGAAAATAACATAAAAACAAAGTGTCGATTGGAATTTGATGAAGAAAAAATAAGAATTAGACGGGATGGACAGGTTATTATTGAGCAAACTCATATAGATCAAAAGATTGAGGATGGCTATGTAAAAACCCAGTATGGAATTATCCCCACTACAGCAAAAACAAATGGTTACCAAGTTTTAAAAAATTTTGATGGGAAGTTAGTAATCATTCTTGATTATGACCTCCATCTAGCAGAGGATTTAACTGGAAGCTACCAAATGAAGGTTGAATTTAAAGAGGAGGAAATGAGTATGATTCAAATCTTAAAAGATAATTTAAAAAAAGAAATAAATAATGCCCTTATAAAATGTGGCTACCTTAATGAAAGAGCGCAATTTAATGTTGTTTTAGAAAACTCTAAAGATGTAATCCACGGTGATTATTCAACAAATGCTGCTATGCAATTAACTAAGATAGCAAGAAAGAATCCGCGCTTAATTGCAGAAGAAATTATTAGCCATTTTGACTCTAAACAAGCTAATGTTGATAAAGTAGAAATAGCTGGACCAGGATTTATTAATTTCTTTATGAATAAACAAATGCTAACTAAAGTTATCAAAGAAATTATTGAATTAGATAGTGACTACGGAAAAAGCAATGCTGGCAAAGGGCAAAAATATAATGTTGAATATGTTTCAGCAAATCCCACAGGAGATTTACACTTAGGTCATGCTCGTGGAGCAGCCTTAGGTGATACTCTTTGTCGAGCATTAGAAAAGGCAGGATATGCAGTTACTAGGGAATACTACGTTAATGATGCTGGAAATCAAATTAACAATTTAGTCCTTTCAGCGTATACTCGTTATTTGCAAGCATTAGGTATTGAGGCTCCGATGCCAGAAGATGCTTATCAGGGGCCTGATATTGTTACTTTAGGTCAATCGATTGCCAATAAATATGGCAACCAATTTGTCGATAAATTTGATGAAAATTACAAATTAATTCGAGAAATTGCACTTACCTTTGAATTGGACAAAATAAAACAGGATTTAAAAATGTTTGGTGTCGAATTTGATTTATTCACAAGCGAACAAGAATTGTACGATAAAGATCTAGTGAAAGAAGCTATTGATTTACTACAAGAAAAAGGCTATATCTATGAAAAAGAGGGTGCAACTTGGTTCAGGACAACCGATTTTGGGGATGATAAAGATCGTGTTTTGAGAAAGTCAGATGGGACCTTCACGTATCTAACCCCTGATATTGCCAACCATATTGAAAAGATTAAACGTGGAAACGATCGATTGATAGATATCTGGGGTGCGGATCATCACGGATATATTGCTCGTGTTAAAGCTTCGATACAAGCCTTAGGATATGAAAGTAATAAATTAGAGGTTGATGTTATTCAAATGGTTCGTTTAATTAAAGACGGACAAGAGTTTAAGATGTCAAAGCGAACAGGAAAAGCTGTAACAATTCGAGATTTAGTTGATGAAGTAGGCGTAGATGCTACTCGCTATTTCTTTGTGATGCGAAGCGGGGATACACAAATGGACTTTGATTTAAATTTAGCGACTGAACAATCAAATGCTAATCCAGTTTATTATGCCCAATACGCTCATGCTAGAACTTGTTCTCTTTTAAGACAAGCAGAAGATAAAGGATTTAAGGTTAGTGTCAAAGATGAGTATCCATTGATTGTCCATGAGAAAGAATACGAAGTTATTAAGCTTATGGGAGATTTTGGAAGTATTATTGCTGATTCAGCAGTAAAACGTAAACCACATCTTATTTGTAATTATATTAATGATTTAGCTACAGCATTCCACAGCTTGTATAGCGTAGAAAAAATTATTGATGAAAATAATATAGAGAAAACAAATGAGAAATTGGCCTTAATCAAGGCTTTGAAAATAACACTCACTAATTCTCTAGATTTAATTGGTGTTTCAGCACCAGAAAAAATGTAACGAAAGATAAATTATTAAGGAGGATGCCAGATGACACCTAATAACGAAGAAATGTCAATGCTTGAGGTAGCAGAACAATTAATTCAAAGAAAGATAAAACCCCAAAAGTTTGAAAAAATTGCTAAAGAAGTATGTGAAATTATGGGCATTAGCGATGAGGAATTTGAAGATAGTGTGGCCCAGTTTTATTCAGACTTAACGTTAAGCGGAAAGTTTGTCACAGTCGGAGATGATAAATGGGATTTAAAATCACGTCAAAAGTATGAGGTTGCCAATTATGACTCATATGATATTGAGTTTGAAGATGAAGTAGAGCTATTGGAAGTCATTGATCCTAGCTTTGAGGAAGTTAAGCTTGTTGAACCGGATACAGAAGAAGATAAAGTGGACAGTGAAGATGATTACAGCGACGAAAGTAGTGCTGAAATACCAAGCAGTGAAAATAATGAACTTGAAGGTTTATCTATTTATCACGAAGAAGAATTGGAATAAATCATAATAGATTTCAAAAAATTTCCTTAACTTGTGGAGAAATGCTGTTAGCTATCTCTGCAAGTTTTTTTGTTTGTACTATTTGTTTCTGAAATCAAAGTGATTTATGTGAAACTTTTAGTTAGACTTGACACTAAAAAGTTCAGGGACGTGTAACAAACTACTGAGAGCTTTTTATTACAACGTCTGACTAGAAAGAGAGTGAGAAGAAGTATGTCATCCGTTTAATCAGCCTTAGACTCCATTGATTGCTCCATTCTTAAATAAATTATCATATAATTTGACTTTATGATTGAAACTTTAATTTCTCTTTCTTTAATAAGAAGCTTTGTTTCAAAACTTATAAGTACCTTGGTACTAAGTAGACAGACTAGACGTACGGTTAAGTGTGTAAAGAGTTATACACGCGATAAAAAGAGTAACCTATGAAAATCGTTTAAATAGATAAATAGTGTTTGACAATTCTCCCTATACAAGGTATTATAAATAGGTCGCAAAAAACAAAAAATATTTTACTAAAAAGTATTTGACAAAAATAATGGGGCATGATATGATGTTCAAGTCGCAAAAAAACAAGCGATGTGAGAAGTTCTTTGAAAACTAAACAGAACGTCAAAGTTTATTTTAAATTATAGCTAGTCAAACCATCTATCATGGAGAGTTTGATCCTGGCTCAGGATGAA